>CEPT01016571.1_pt1 | contig 21688 bp, 24 predicted proteins | sample 356221 | NCBI WGS metagenome assembly CEPT01 (sample SAMEA2620081, study PRJEB7988) | marine metagenome | isolation source: saline water (ENVO:00002010), including | reverse complement strand
ACGTTAACGCTGTGCTCTTCAATGATTTCTCTAGCTTTAAATACCGGCTCTCCCATTTTAATACCGAGCTGCTTGGATTCGTTGCTTCTGGCAATGATGCACCCATCGTTATTAGACAGAACTACCACCGGCTTGTTCTTTAAGGCGGGATTAAATACTCTCTCGCACGAAGCATAAAAATTGTTACAGTCGGCTAACGCAATCATCGATTATTGTGAATTGTGTGAGTTACAACGCCCCATACTTCAAATTCTATAGAGTCGGTGATATTGATATCTGGATAGCTGCTTGATAGCCCTTCAGCTTTTAGACAAATATTTCCATTGTTCATCATATATCTCTTGACTGTGAATTCACCATCTACAATAGCTACTACGATATCCTTATTCTTAGGTTCCAGAGATTTGTCAACAACAAGCAGGTCATTATCGCTTATTCCAGCTCGCTCCATTGAATGTCCTTTTGCGATGATAAAAAACGTGGCTGCGGGATGCTTAACAAGATATTTGTGGAGGTTTAGATCAACATCAAGGTAGTCATCTGCAGGTGAAGGAAACCCCGCCGAAACGCCGCTTTCATAGATGTGAAGCTTTTTCAAGCTTTCATCTTCCATTGAATAAAATATTATTTGTTCTTTTTTAGAGGACATCTTTCCTATCTATAAATTCTTTAAGACCGCTTTTGAGATTTGAATATCTTGCACGGCAACTCCTGTTAAATCTGCAATCGTAACATGATCTTGATTGAATCTTCCTTTGTCTTTTCCTGATATAATTTGCCCCAACTCAGTGATATTATCTAAAGAATTTCCATCTTTTAATGCCTGATAAATTTCTCCACGCATTTGGCTTTGAGCTTTGCTATCTGCAACAATCAAATCTGCTTGAAGCATTACATCGGAGCTTAATTCTCTCTTATTTACGGTATCTGAGCCTATGGCCGTAATGTGCGTTCCAGGCCTGACCGCATTGATCAAAGAGCTTTCGCTAGGAGTGCAGGTTACGATCAATTGACAACGATCAATAACATCATTCATGTTCATTGTCGTGGTGATTTGATATCCATGAACAACCATTTCCTCTTTGTAGCTCAAGAGCGCTTGTTGGCTTCTACCCCAAACAACTACATTATGACAATCAATGATATCTTTTAGATAGCGCAATTGGAGTCGCGCTTGCACACCGGTGCCTACAATCCCAATATTTTTGACATTTCGAGGCGACAGATATTTTGCAGTCACCGCTCCAGCAACCGCTGTTCGAATATCTGTAAGGTAACACTCATCATAAAGTATCGCAATCGGTTGACCTGTTGATTGCTTGAACACTAACATCATGCCATTTCCTGTTGGTAGATCAATGTCTTTATTGGCATAAAAACCCGATGCGATTTTTATGACGTAGATATCGTCGTTTTTTATATATCCGTATTTTATATGAACATCTCCAGGCGGAGATTCAAAACTCAACTCCCCAACAGGTGGAACCACTACTCTTCCTTCTGAGTATGCAACGAAACCTGCTTCGATCTCCTTTATCAGGTCAAGCTTTGGCAAGATAGATTTAATTTGGTCTAAATTTACTACTTCCACTACAATATTGACTTCAATACGGCGCTGCTTATATTGCCACCGCACATTATGAGGATAACGGTCTTGCCGTCAAACATTTCTTTCTTGTTGATAAACCCTGCAATTGCTGTACCCGCCGCTCCCTCTATAAGCTGGTGGTGTTTTTCTATTCCAATCTTCACACCATTTGCAATATCATCTTCGCTTACTGTGCTAAAATCATCTATAATTTCGTTGCACATATCAAAAGTAATCGAACCAATTTCAACGCCGCCCGCTGTTCCATCTGATAGCGTTGGCTTTGAAGATAGCTCAAGCTGCTTGCCTTTTTTTAAAGACTCATACATGACGCAAGAGTTCTTAGGAGACACTCCATACATCTTAATATCAGAATCCACCGATTTTAGATACCCACCTACTCCAGAAATCAGACCACCGCCACCAACAGAAACAAATACAGCATCGATATCCTTTTGGTCTTTCCATATCTCCCACCCCATCGTGCCTTGACCGCACACTATCTCTTGATCATTATAAGGTGAGATATAAGTTGCTCCAGTAGTGCGCGATATTTCTTGAGCCTTTTCCTCCGCATGGATACAATCATCGCCATAATACTCAACCTCTCCCCCTAGATTAAGAATGTTTTCCACCTTATTTTTATGAACATTCTCAGGAACAACAATCTTTCCTTTTACTCCAAGTAGAGACATAGCTAAAGAACAAGCGGCTCCGTGATTTCCAGTTGATGCCGTTACGACTCCACGATTTTTTTCCTCAATAGACAAAGATGTTATTTTACTTATTGCTCCTCTAAATTTAAAGGAACCTGTCTTTTGAATATTATCCAGCTTCAAATAAACATTCGCACCTGAAAGGGCGCTTAAGTAAGGTGAATGCTCTAAAGGGGTGTGACGTATATAAGAGCTAGACCTCTGAATAGCTTGCTCAACTTTAGATTTAAAATCGATCACAATGATTTAAAAACAGGAGTTATGCGATCCAGGGCGTTTTTAAGGTCAGACCGTTTCGCTCCATAGCCAAATCTGATAAAATTATCCATGCCATACCAATCGCCAGCTACCAACATGACGCTCGCTTCATTTCGTATTTTTTCAATTAACTCAGAGGAGTTGATTGGCCAATCATATTTCACGAAGGCCATTGCGCCCGCTTCCGGAGGTATAAAATTAAAATGATCGTTAAATTCAGATATCCAATCCTGGAATATATCTAGATTCTTTGCGAGCTCATGACGGATATAATTTAACGTCTCCATTCGATTGTTAGGGTGGAGAACATGTGCAGCTATTAGATCGCTTAGGCGGCCAACAGATATACTGGTATAGTCATGATTTGCCCATGATTGCTTGATATATTTTGGATTAGAAATAGACCAGCCCAATCGCAATCCAGGTAACGCATAGGCTTTTGATAAGCCACAATTGACGATTGTTTTTTCGTAACCCGAATCCCAGAAGGATGCACATTCCTCTCCATTCAATTCCGCACCACGGTATACTTCGTCTGATATGATCCACGCATCTACATTGGAGGCTATTGATGTGATATCTTCCACTGTTTGCTTTGGAAGCACTGATCCGGTAGGATTATTTGGATTGCAAATACAAATCAATTTTGTCTTTTTAGTTACTTTTGAGCGCAGTTCTTCAAGATCAGGCTTCCAGTTAAGGTGTTCATGAAGATGAAAAGGTATAACATTTGCCCCAAGGCCACGAGCAAATCCATAAATTTGGAGATAGTTCGGAACCATGTAGACAACTTCATCGCCTGGCTCGATTAGGGTCATTATTGAGACCATATTCGCTTCAGCCGAACCATTGAACGCTTGTACATTGTCAATGGTTGCTCCATTATAAATCGAAGCGATAGAACTTCTTAGATCAGGTGAGCCTTCAGTAAATCCATATGTTAGCTCAGTGTTCTCGATTTTTTCAATAAAGTCCGCATCGAACAAAGTTTTAATTGAACGAGGATGAACACCGCTCTCGGAGAGATTAAAATCTACTTTGTTTTCCCAAGTAGACTGTTCGCGCTCAAGTTGAAATTCTTCAAATTTCAAGAGGCTAAAGCTTCCCTAATTTTGGTTTCAAAGAATTCTTTATCTTGCATGTTTTCCCAATATGAATATGTATTACCATTTTTATCATAAATAATGGTGAAAGGGAGTGCTCCAGACCATTCTTTATTTATGGCATTAATGAATTCAAAATCATTGCCTTCCTCTTTTAAAAATGAAATACCTTTTATATCATGCTTTTCCAAAAAACGAACGACCTTTTTCTTATTCTCAAGCCAATCTGTACTAGCAAAATAGACCCTAAACCCTTCTTCTTCGTATTTATCTGCCAACTCAAGAATCATCGGGATTTCTTCAATGCACGGGGCACACGTTGTGGCCCAGAAATTAAGCAAAACAACCTCTTGCTGCTTGTGCGACTGAACCTGCTTGACAATGCCTTCAGCATCAACGATCTTTAATTTCAACTCTGAGTTCGAGCAACCAAAGATGATCAAGAGCATTGTTGGAGCAGCTTTCATGAGGCGAGTGTAGTATTTAAAATTCATTTTTTATCCAGGCTAATTTAAAATGCTGTTCTAGGGATAAGAAAGTTTTATTCTCTAATGAGCCGACTGAAGTCGGGTGCGATTTTCTTCTCCCTCAAGAGCTCATATTCATAAATCAAAGTTCCAAATTGAGCAATGAACGGCATTGTTATTTCATCATATTCATATTCGTCGTCATTTAGCGTTTGATTCTTATTACTGTAAATAGAGACGGTTAGGAAAAATTCAATATCGTTAACCGTATCTATGATATAGGCATTGTCAATTAAAAATCCATACGCCATGCCAACCTTGTTAAATATACGTATGTTTGTTGGGATTTGTTTCTTAGTGTCTCCAAACATAAAGAACTTACAATATCCATCAGGATATCTGTCTCTGTCCTCATAGAATGGGAAGGTACTCTCTTTCGGAAGCTTGGACATCCACTCATACAAAAAATCATAATCATTTCTATTAAGGTATAGTCGTTTTTCACTGTTTACATAATCGGGAAACATTACCTGCTGTAAAAATGCATGCTGCTCAGTAATGCTAAAGAAATTTTTAGTGGAAAAATCCATCGGGCTTTCAATTTTCTGTCCATCCTCAAAATAAGATAATCCAATCAAATTGTTTTTAGAATTAACATTTAAATCTAACTCCGAGTACTGCATAGGTTGATCTAGTAGCTTTATATTATCCTTATAAAAAGTGAACGCATTAGTGTATTTATTTTGCTCAGGTGTTAATCGAATAGATAATCGATGTCGCATGCGCGTCTCAGAATAACCCAGATCCCACATCCTCTGATTAAAGTGCTTTTGACCAAGGAATTCATACAGGCGATTGTGCGCATCATTATCTGATACAACAAAAATTTTCTTTATATATTGCCCAATGGTGGCATTGCCCAACTCATGGGTTGTATCACTATTTACTGGCAACATCCAATCTCGACTGGAGTCAATCGTTAGTTTTGTGTCCCTTGTAATCCCAAGAGACTCATAACGTCTAAGCTTGTCTAGTGCTAATACCGCTGCCGGAAATTTTACTGTGCTCGCAGGGTAAAAATACTTTTTAGGGTCAATATTATAAGTATGGGTAGTGAATTTAGGGGCTTGGCTTATGTCACGATCAATCTGCGTATAGATTATCTGTAAAAAATGCTCATCTGGATCATTCACAATGGGCAAATGTTTTTGATCCATTGAATTTAAAATATCATTGAGCAATGAAGAATCTTTGTACTGCGAACAGGACAAAATCATTAGCACAGCTAGGGAGCTTAAGCTTTTTTTCATAGCGCTATAATAATGAGTCTCAAGGCAATCATCGTAAGAGCAATTTTAAAAAGAACTTGAAATAGGTGTTCTGGTAATTTTCCGAGCATCCGCTTTCCTATTTTTGTACCAACGTATACTGCAATGACTAATGGTAGCAGTAATCTCCAATCGCTTATATAGTCAACGTTAAAAAATAAAAAGAATATTGGCATTTTACCCAGATGTCCAGCAGCCTGACACGCTGCTTTTGTAGCAATAACGTCTTCTTTTTTCAATTCATCATTAATGAACAATGGGGCTATTATTGGACCCATGGCACCAATAAATACGGTCGCAATACCTGCAAGAACCCCCATCCATTTAAAGGTTTCTACAACAACTGCTTTCTTCTTGCGCCTAAAGTAAAGAAACCACAATATATATAATCCAATAATAGGCTTGAGAAAGTCAATTTTTAAATCTGATGCTGAGCCAACCTGATTGGCATAGACAATGCCATAGATAAGCGCAGCTGACAAAGCCAAACCAGGAAGCAGACCCATTAAAAAACGTGTAAAAATTAGTCGATTTACATGATCTCGATATACCGCTGTTCTCGTGACATTGCTTACAAGCTGTATGATTCCGTGATACGCAACTACAAGGAAACCGCTTGGCATCAATAGGGCCATAATTCCAAGCAACGTAATTCCACCTCCCATACCAATGATGGCAGATAGAGCTGAAGTAAAAAAAGCGGCTGCTATTAAAATAATTGATTCCATTAAAAAGTAGATTTTTAACTAATTTATGTTAAATAATTTCTAAACAAATTTTTATCAATTAATACTACAAAATGTTTATTAAACGCCCCGAACTATTTCATGGTAAATCTGGAAAAAGGCCTTTTTTTGAAGGATGGTATCATAAAATGTCATCCAAAGACGAACGGTCGATTGTTGTTATTCCAGGCATATATCAAAGCGGAGAGTGTAGCAATAAGACGGCATTTCTAATGCTATACCAAGGCTCAAATGGTCAGGTTGACTACATACCCTACGATACTAAAGATTTTAACTGCAACCAGCGTTCTTATGAACTTCAATTAGGTGAAAATTTTTTCTCTCTGGATAATGTAATTTTAAATTTTCAAAATGACCGATTAGACGTCAAAGGGCAAATAACAACAAAAGGGCTTAACCCTTGGCCTGTGTCGCTATTTGAGCACGGCTGTATGGGCTGGTATGGCTATGTTCCATCTATGGAATGTTTTCATGGAATTCTAAGCATGGATCATAAGATTGATGGACATATAACGGTTAATGATGATCATATAGATTTCAATGATGGGCGTGGATATATTGAAAAAGACTGGGGTAAAAACTTTCCAAAAGATTGGATCTGGGCCCAATCAAATCACTTCAAAGAAGATGATATCAGTGTTTCTGCATCGCTTGCAACCATTCCATGGAGAAATTATGAATTTTCAGGATTTATCATTGGAATACTTTACAAAGGGGAGCTTTATAAGTTCACAACCTATAATTTTTCAAAACATGTAAAAATATCCTTTGACAATGATAAGCTGCACTGGGTAATAAAGAAAGGAAAGCTCACTCTTGAACTTGAGATACGCAAAGGGTCTTTAAGCGGACTCTTATATGCCCCAGATAGAAAAGATATGATTCCTAAAGTGAATGAATACCTAGATGGCAATATTTCTTTTCAACTTAAAGATTCCAATAGAATACTCATTGATCAAAGTAGCAATCACGCCGCAGTAGAAATAGTTGGAAAAACTGAACGCTTAATTCAAAATGCGATTTAGTCTAGGCCTGTGCGCGAGTAAATACCGGCTCAAATTCACTAGATAGACCTTCATCAAACGAATAGCCATCCACATTGAACTTCTGAATGTCATGAGGGTTTTCGATTTGATTTTGAATTATAAACCTTGCCATCATACCCCTAGCCTTTTTTGCAAAGAAGGATATAATCTTAGGCTTACCATTCTTAATCTCCTTGAAGATAGGAGTAATCACCGGAGACTTTAAAGCGTCATTATCAATAGATCTAAAATATTCAACAGAAGCGCAATTTACCACAAATTTTGAACTATGAGCAGAAAGGTCCTCTTCAAGGTATTCCGCTAGGCTGCTTCCCCAGAATTCGTAGAGGTTTTTACCTGAGCTGTTCTCGAGCTTTGTTCCCATTTCAAGACGATAGGGCATGATAAGATCTAGCGGTTTTAAAAGTCCATATAAACCCGACAAAATCCTAGTATGGTTCTGGGAATATGTAATTTCATTTTTTGAGAGAGTGTCTGCATCTAGACCTGAGTAAGTATCACCCTTAAAAGTAAAGAGCGCTTGCCTGGAATTGCTTTTATTGAAAGGCGTTTTCCAGCTTTGGTACCTTTCCCAATTTAAAGTAGATAATTTTTCACTGATACCCATCAGACCTTGAAGGTGTGTCGGGTCGTAGTTTTTTAGCTGGGATACCAGCTCGCCTGAGCGATCCAAATAAGATGGCTGAGTAAAGCTGGTATTAACAGCATTGCATTCTTCTGAAAGTTTCTTTGCAGGAGAAATAACTGTGATCATAATAAACCCAATAGTTTTTTTAAGATTTTAGAATCAAAACTTAATAATTATTTTTTATAAAAGGTTATACGTCATGTAAAAAATAAATGCATTCATAATTATCTGTGAAAGCGATGGAAAGAACCAACGAAAGCTGTTTTTAACACGCATATGAGTCATGAATGCTGCCGACATTAAAATGACCAATGTTCCAGAGGCCAAAAGAACAAATTCAACACTATTGATTACAAGCAATGCAGCGCATGTTAATTTTAAGATACCTACAATATCTCTTAACCAATCTGGATACTGATAGGTCTTGAATTCTTCAACTATATTGTGATATCTAGGAACCCAAACAAAGAAGATGGAAACCGCAACAAAAACCTTTAAAAATTCTAAAAAAAAGCTAAGCATTATTACTCCCTAGTTTATTTGCATTGATTCTATAACCCCAATATGATTACAAACAATTCAATTATAAAGTGCAAGCTATTTGAAGATTGAGCTTTTTAATCCACGATTAACTTTATACTTATCGTAAACGACATTTATTTGGCCCTTCACCATATCGCTTTGCATTTCAAAGGACTGATCAGCACCCATGATAGATCCTAAATCTTTTTTAAGCCAGCGAGAGATGCGCGCATCTTTAACATAATAAACAACACTTGATCGTATTGGCATGTAATATGAACCATCGACATAATCATATTCATTACTTATTTCCATAATCTTGAGAGTGTCGAGCTGTGTAACAACACCAGTGATAACCCATTTGGATGTATCAATAGTAACATCGACAGTGGGCTTAAAAGTAAGCTTGGCGTAGTCGTTAGGCATAGTGATCGCTAAACTGTCAACTATAAGGTTTCCTCTTAAAACAATTTCATCTGCCCTTGTTTTCCAATCGTGATCATACAGCTCAACATCGGTGAGATTGTCAAAATTATCACTGGGAGAAGTAAACATTCCTGTTCTTGGAAGAAGACCAAATCCCCTACTCTTTATTTTTATTTGATCGGGTTGTTTAAAAAATACAGTATATTTTTTCTTGGGCATTCTAAACGCTGGAATATCAATTGCTATTACCATATTCACCTGATAGTCTTCTACGGATCTAAATTTTCTTTCTGTTTTTTCAATAATTGATGATGCACTTTTATCATCAATTGCCGTTATTTTTGATAAAAAAATAATTGCAATGAGCACAAGTCTTTTCATGATAAAATCTCTTTTTTTGTGAAATGATAAAAGGAAATAGCTATAAAAATAAGGGACCATAATAAACATATGAACGCTGCATATAAAATTAAATTCCATGGCACGGGATCGTGAAACGCTGCAAGAAACAAATCAATATATCCAGTAAATAAAAATGGATTAATACGTTCAAAAATTTCGAGCGGAATAAATGATATCGCAGACCCAATGAACACCGTACTGATCGTAACAATAATAGGAGTGACGCTATTCTTAAAAAATGTTGAGAGCATAAAACACAAGCATGAAATAGAGAGCATTACACCTGAAGAAATTACAAATGCGAGAAAGAATCTCCAGAGAATGTCGCCATCTGAAAGAAAAAGCAATCCTTTATGAAAAACCGCAAGATCCCCTACTCCAAGAATGACGCAACTAACACCAACAGTATAAAAAACAAAGAAAAACATCATAACGATAGTGTATAAAATGACTATAATAAGTTTTGATAAGAGAACTTTTACCCTAGAAACGGGTCGAGACAAATACATTCTGAATGTACCTTTAGCATATTCTCCTGAAACTATTTCAGATGCAACAATAGTAGCTAAAAACGGCATTTGACCAGCAAGGATGGCAATAATTAAATAACTGGAAAGATAACCATTGGTTAGTGAGCCAAATACTACAAATGAATCCTTAAGCTGGCCATAGATTTGTTTCTCGAGGTATCCTGAGCCGCTGCCTATAGCCATTACAATAAGGGGGACTAAAAAAAACAAAAGCACAAAACTGATGTACGTGCGTTTTTTGTGCATTGCCTTAATAAATTCATTGACTAGAACAGATTTAATCATAATAATATTCAATCAAGCTTGATTCATTGTGAATCGATCGAACATAGGAATTGTCTAGCAACGAACGTGATTCTAGCAATGAAGAATTGACGTCATTATAACTAATAATGATTGAATTGCTCTGAGAGGATAAAACCCTAACTCCTTCCATCTCGCTCAATGCCTCGGTACTTTTTTGTCGATCAGATGTTTCAATACGGTAGTATTTCTTAGATTTTTTTTCCGATAAAATATTTTTATTAACTACAAGGTTTCCGTTACGCAATATGGCAACATCTGAACATAACCTATCAACCTCATTGAGTGAATGCGTTGAAATACAAATTGTTTTACCTTCATGTTTCAACCTGTAAACAATATCAGCTATTTTATTTACCCCTACAGGATCGAGACCATTATTTGGCTCGTCAAGAATAAGGATTTTGGGATCGTGCAATAGAGCTTGGGCTATACCCAATCGTTGCTTCATTCCATATGAAAAATTTGACACCTTATCAAATTGACGATTTAATAAATCAACAATATCCAAAACTTCATTAATTCTTGAGAAAGGGGTTTCGGTAAGACGGCAAAAAATTTGAAGATTTTTTCTCGCATCAAGGTAATCATAAAATGCTGGATCTTCGATTATAAAACCAAAGTTGTCGATATATTTTTTGTTGGTTCTAATAGTATTATCAAAAAGTTTGATTTCACCATCCCAATCGGTAATGAGGCCAGCAATAATTTTTATTAGTGTAGATTTTCCACTGCCATTTGGACCTAGCAAGGCAAAGATGGAATTTTCAGGAATAGCGATACTAACTTTATTAAGTGCTTTGTGCTGATCGTAATGCTTGGAAACGCAATTAAAAGTAAGGATATTTGACATTCTTTTACTGGAGGTCCATTATTTCCATAACACCAGTGCCATCAAAAGTTTGACCGCTATTGAGCCTGAGCTCAAAAGTGCTTGCAAAGCGAGTGTAAAATGGATCTATCCTGGAGGTTTTAAAAGCAAGATTTACGATTGGTTTAAAAAGATTAAAAGGAGTTGGAAGGCTCATTCTGTCAAATATCTCAATGTTATCAATTACTTCATTTCCAGAAATTTTAACAGAAAAATTGTCAATAGTAACTATTGAAAAATTAGAAAACTGAGGTTCATTTTTCTTAGGGTAAAAATCTTTGATCAGCATATTTTTCATAGTTAACAACTCAGAGTTACCAAATTTGTTAACATGCACTTTACTTTTATCAGCTACATAGAGAATAGGGATATCAAATCCACCCCTACTTTCAAGAGCGTTAAGCTCAGCTAAGATAACAGTATAAGGTCCAGCCTGGCCTCTAAACCAAGTCCAGCTTTTAAACAGCTTTTGAAGTGGAGTGTTTCCCCAATTATGATCATGATATCCCGTACCACTGATTTTCTTAACATTTCCATTAACAGTTATCGATCCACTTACTTCACCGTTCGGAACAGCAGCAAGCCAAGCAAAATAGTCATCTCCAGCATTGATAATACCATCCTGAGGTCTGTAAGGGCGAACTGAGGATTCTAAATTTAAATTAAATCCAAAATTGTCAAAATCATTAGGGTCTAATTGAATTTTATATTCTGAAAGATTTCCTTTAAAGATATTGTTTTTCATCCTTACATCGCAGCTATCCTTAAGAAAAGAAACTTCATTTTTATCAAAATATTTTAATTGGAAAAAATCTTCTCCTTGGGGTGAAGTGTAATTAAACCCAATGAAAAACTGGTCTTTCAAAAAATGCACTTTATAAAAATAAGCAACAACCAAACTTCCATCTTCAAGCTCAGCATCAAAGTACCACCATTCAAATTGATTTTTTGAATCATCTGTCCTGGCTCCATCTTCCCATCCCTTTACAATTTCGCCAAGCTCATCGGGTTGATTAATTTCGTCAAAATATTGCTGATTGTGAGAGCCCAAATAAATTTTAGAGCACGATTGTGTCATTAAAATACTTACTATGAATGAAGTCTTTAAAGCGAGATCTAAATTAAAAAATGAAACAAACTTTCCTATCATGAATTGAACCTATTAGTATTTTTGAAGAGATCTGATTGTTCGAGAAGTGAGTTAAAAAAATGATTCAAAAATTCTGCTCTTTCTAATTCACTTTTCATTGAAATAAGCTCCAGTTCAAAGTCTGGTGAAAGTTGCACAGATTCTAGAAGCTGGAATGTCGATGATTTATTAAGATGATTTTCTAAATTAGCGCCAACCCCAAGAGTTATTAGTAGCTTAAGATACTTTTCTAACAATGGATCGAATATCTTTTTAGATAACGGATCGGGATCAGGTAAAATTGTTATTTCACCAACAACAATTTCATCTACAACTCTTTTACTATCAAGCCTAAAAATTTTATTACCTTTACTCATAATATCCATTCTACCATCTGAATATTTTTTTAATAGTTTTGTAACGTTAACCGTGCAGCCAACGTTAGCTATGCCTTTTTTGTTTTGATAAACAACCCCAAACTCCTCCTTGTTGTTCATGCAGTTATTTATCATTTTTTTGTATCTTTCTTCAAAAATATGCAATGGAATAGATTTATTTGGAAATGCTACAATTCCCAGGGGGAATAGATTAATATTCATGATTTACCAAAAATTAACATATGTTGCCTGGGAAGCTTTTGAATATTATCAATCAGCGTAAGACCAATATACTTCATTTCTTTCACTACTTGTTTTACGGACATTTTGTGCAGTGGCTTGATTGGTACAGATGGGTCTTCTTTTCTGTATTCAAGCAAAACAACAACCCCATCATCTTTAAGAGAAGATTTGATATCTTTCATAATTTCGTAAGGGTATTCAAGCTCGTGATAAACGTCCACCAACAAAAAGAGATCAAAGGTGCTTTTTGGAAGATTGGTAGATTTAGTTTTGCCAAGAACATATTTAACGTTTGTAATATTTTTTTTTCTCATCTGCGAGGCATTTATTTCAAGCATTTCTTGTTGAACATCAACAGCATAAACAACGCTGCATTGTCTTGCTAATTTTGAAGTAAAGTAACCGCTGCCCGCACCAAAGTCCACAACTAGCATTTCCTTATTTAAATCTAGTAGTTCTACGGCTAAATTTGGACCTTCTTCTGCCTCACGTGACGACCTGTCAAGCCATGCAGCACCATAATGACCCATGACCTTGCTTATTTCTCTACCCTTATAAACTTTCCCTATGCCATCTGAAGATGCCTTTTTAAACGTGTAGTTCTGAGTAAATGCTTGAGCATGCAACAAGCAAACAAAAGCGATGAGATTTAGATTTATAAAAGCTTTTCTCATTCTTGGGTCCGATCATCATCTTTAATAATTAAACGCTCAAGGTCATTGGTTGACATTGAATCCCAATCCCAGTGAGAAGTGGTATTGAGCTTCGAAAACATACCGCGTTGAGGATTTTTTATACTAGATACCTCATCGTACAGCGTTGTACTGTCTTTAGCATGCAAGGGATAGTATGGGCAATTTTTACATTTTAAACCGCAACAATAACCTCTAAGCAGCAACTTTTCTTTAGGTAGCGCTGTGTTCATATTTTATTTGGAAACAGTAAGCAAAGATCCATTAACTGAACACGTATAACTTTTCAGATTTGCGTTTGTAGGTCCTGATATGGGAGAGCCATTCGTATCAAACTTTGCACCATGATTTGGGCAGATAGCTACACCGCTAGAAAAGTTGTTAATAGATGTACCTGCATGTGGGCAGCTTCTGCTGAAAGCTGCATAGCTCATTTCACTTTTTCTAATAACAATCAAACCAGCTGTATCAAAATTGTTGCTTCCAATAGCCACTGAACCACCAATTTCTTTTAATAATGCAAATTTTGAATCACTTAGATCTATGTCAAGAGTGTCAAGCCGAGAAGAATCTTCAGATGAATTTGGATTTGAACAAGACTGCAACGCAACGAGTGAAGCGGGTAGGGTCGAAACAACACATGCATTACAAATTTGTTTAATAAATTGTCTTCTTTTCATTTTTTTCTTTTATTTATACTAAAATATAAATAATGTTCTAGTGAATATAAAGCGCAAAACGCTCATTTATAAAGGATTTTTTTATGTTTATCAAATTTATCATATTTTTTAGTTTTTTGTCACTAACCGCATGCGAATCACCATTGAGAGATAGTATATCGATTGAATCAACTCCGGAGGGTCTTGTAATTGAAGATTTTAGCAGAAACGATTTATTAAACTGGAATGTTGTTGATGATAACGTGATGGGTGGCAGATCACAAGGCTATCTAAGTCTCGGTGACGAGATTGCGATTTTCCGGGGATATCTTTCGCTTCAAAACAATGGTGGATTTTCATCTATTCGTGCATATGTACCGTATGATTACACCAACTACGATACCTTTGTATTGCGCGTTAAGGGCGACGGAAGAAATTATAATTTTCGAGTGAGAGCAGACGACAACAGTTGGGCTTCTTACTCGCATTCTTTTTCTACCGTTGAAAACGATTGGGTTGTAGTTGAATTAAATGTTGATGATTTCTACCCCTCCTACAGGGGTTACAGTCTGCGCAATATGCCAGAGCTATCTAGAGTAATTGTACGTGAAATAGGTGTCATGATTTCAGATAAAAAAGAAGGCGAATTTAATCTAGAAATTGATTGGATTAAAATAAAGTAACCCTACACTCTGACTTATTAATCGATGTTAATAGCATTAAAGTTTCTTTAGCTGATTTATTAACTGATCAATTTCGCTTATAGAATTGTAAAAATGCGTTGAAATACGTATTGCATTATGCCCATCTCTTTGATGTTCATCAATGTAAAATTGAATCCTATCTTCAAATGCCTGAACTGCTTCAATCGCATCAACACCATCCATCTCAAAAATAGTTGACCCTGGCGCAGATTGTTTGCTATTACCGCTTAAAAGCTTTACTCTTCCAATCCCTTTCAAGCTCGATTTGAGATAATCGGAAAGATATCGACACCTTTTTTCAATATTTTTAATACCTATAGAATCGATAAATCTTAATGCATCGTAAATCGCCGCCCGAACTGGTAGATCTTTTGTTCCTGGAGGGTTGAATTGTCCTTCTACAGTTAAGGAATCACCTCTAAAAGGTGATTTAAAGTATTTAAGTGAATTTTTATTGATGAATAAAAAGCCTGTTCCTGATGGAGCCAAAATCCACTTATGGAGGCTTGCAGAATACGCATCACATCCTAAGTCATTAATATCGATGGGAAATTGACCCACAGCTTGAGCCCCATCCACCAATGTTGCTATACCCTTTTTCCTGGCAATATGTGCTATTTTTTTTACGGGGTATTTATGACCTCCTCTAGTTACATGACAAAAAGAGATTGCTTTCGTTTTTGGAGTAACTGCAGCAAAAAGGCGATTGATTGTATCTTCATCGCTAATTAGTGGGCTTGGGATATATACCTGATTCAATTTTATATTTTCGTTAATATTTCGATGCTTCCAAGGCTGAAGCGCTGCTGGGTGCTCTTGTGAGGAAACAACAACATTATCACCTGGATTCAAGATAAAGCCGTGCGTTTGCAAGAAAAGTGCTTCTGAAGCGTTTCTGGTTAAGATTAATTCATTTTTCTTGGTTCCAAAAAAGCCCGAGAGCCCAGGTATCACTTTACTTGAGATGATATTTTGAAGGGTGCGCTTACCCTTGAGAGGGTTCTTTGAAAGCTCATCGTAACCTCGCTTGACAGAGCTAACAACATCTATTGGGGGTAGGCCTAAGCTTGCATTGTTAAAATATGCTGCGTTGTCTTCAAGAATGAAGCGGGATTGAATCTTCGACCAATTTTCATCTTTGGAGCTGTTGGGTTTTGAAAAAGGTTTGGCTCGATTCTTTTGGCTCATCGCATAAGAAGTGCCTATTCCCAATGAAAGGCTCACGATGCCTTTTTCAATGAATGATCTTCTAGAAACTTTAGTTTTGAACAATTTTTTCAAAATCAAATCAATTTGTTTAATTTTTTGGGAATGATTTTATCCATTCAATCTTCCAGTGTAAAACAATATCTCCCTCTAGTTCTTCGTAACGATCAACTATCATGCTCTTTGGGGCATTAAATTCCATTTCCAAATGATTTTTATTTGTCATGCGCGCTTCAGATGAAAGCTTCGTGCTCGTACCATTTATATCGCAATTAAATGAATATATGTTTTTATTTTTTGTGGGGGTAAAGTAAGCGTTAAAATAATTATTCTTACCGTTTGCGTTCAAAACCGAGAAACGATTTGATTCTTTATCTTTGATTATGATCCATGTTGCCCTATTAGGCTCCCTCATTCTTTGTAAGAGAAGTCTATCGTTATACAAACTACCAACAGCATACTCATACCAAATGCCTTCAATATCATGCGTATTGTTTTTATTTCTTTTAAAGAATTTTTGATATTGTATTTCAGCTGCGGAAGGAATTTGGCCTGAAGAGACAGGTGCTTGATTGGCACAACCTATTAACAAAAACGTTAAAGATATGATTTGGAGTCGCAAATTTTATAGTCTGTATAAATAACTTAGCTTTATAAAAAAACCATCAGATTTTCTTTCAAGATTTCTAAATCGATACCTTTCTGGTTCTTGTAAAGATGAACCATACCCCAAAAAAACCAAAGTTCCAGGAGTAGGCCTGTAAGAAAAAAGAAAGTCAGCCTGTAAACTATTTGATTTTCTCTCCAAAGCTCTACTAAAACTCCCATCGTTATTTTTAAAATATAAAGGCTGTCCATCACTTGAGCTATCCCGAAGACTGTCTCTATAGGATGAATTGTATTGCCCAACGAATCTAAAGAAAATGCTTTTATTGAGTTGGTATTCAATCTTAAGCCTAGGTACCGTTGCGGAAGTAACCAGAGTTCCATCTTTTGGGCGCCTGTTATTTTGTTGATTCAACCTAAAGTTTACCCTCAGTTGATTGGATGGGTTCCACTGCATTTGCATTTCAAGGAGGCTAAAATCTCCTGGTGCCCATTCTTCATAATTTGGGTCTTTACCATATCCAACTTTTATATTGCCGGAAAATGTATCTAATTGAGGTAGTTGTAAGGTAGTCATAAAACCAAGGTTCATTATCGCATCTCGATCGATAAATTGTTTAAAACTCTCCCCATCTTTATAATAATGGTTTTGATACGTTTTTTCAGAAAAGCCGAACGACTCGTACCAAATGAAGGTATTTAACCCCCATCCTCCTTTAAAATTGAAAGAAAATGTAGGATAACTTCTCCAATCAAGAGGTTTTTGACCCTTAATAAACGGATCATAATTCCAATTATGCTGATATTGATAACCTATATTTATTTTTTCAATCGTACCTCCTTTTGCACCGTAAAATGTTCGTCTTGTTCCAGCAGAAACAGTTACGTAATCGCCTATACTCACGAAACCAAGAGCTGGGTCAAACTCACTATGGAATCCAGTTGTTCTAAACGAATGGGACCATTTTCTTGAAGTGGCATTTGCAGAAAAATTCCACATAGGGGCAGCTTTACCGGAATTGTTAGAAGTTTTGGTTGTACTGAATCCAGCCTGTCCTTGCAAAGAATATCTTTTGTTAAATATTAATTTACCATCCACCGCAAAAACGCGGTTTGAATATTCATTGTGGGTTTTATCTGTGTAAACGAATCCAGTGTGGTTTTGATCTAAAAAATCCCTCTTTATTCTTATAGCATTAACTGCTGCTACGTCCATATTGCTGATCGAACTTCCAAAATTATCAGCAGCAGAAATAACACCAATAGAATTTTTATCACCAATTTTTCCCGTTATTTTTGCAGATGCTACAGGATTTACGATTTTTCTGGTGTATATAAGTCTAGTGGGAGTAGAGAAAAATTCTATACCATCCAAAAAAAATGGGCGTTTTTCGGGAAAATACACTGCCCTTCTAGGTTCATAGCTAATTTGAGCGACATCGGCCTCAATTTGAGAAAAATCTGGATTCAGCGTTGCGTTCAATACCGTGTTGTTTGAGAGTCCATATCGAACATTTACACCTAAAGGATCTAACGTTTGAGAGCTAAAATCCTTGTCTTGTTGCAATCTACTCATTGCACTTCGTAGCTCCGGATTAATGTCAAAAAGACGCTTAGATTTTAAATTTGTAATATTTTTAAGCTTTCCATTTTGTGCTAAAAATGAAGCTTCTCCAAGTTTGAGAGGAATGACCGAGGTCCAGTATCTGGAATGCTGCACTCTTCTCAAGACATTGAATCCCCAGGTTTGAACCTCATTGCTGCTAAAACGTAGACTTTTAAGAGGAATTTTAATCTCAATCACAAATCCTTCATCAGTTATCCTACCTTTTGAATCAAAAACATAATCAGGATTTTTATCTATAGAAAAAGGCATTGCCGCTCTTCTGTCGGGAACCCTATCGGTAATGGTTCCATCGTATTGCTGGCCAATAGGGTTTACCGCAAAAGCATATGCAGTTCTTTGGTCATTATAGGTATCAAGTATAAATAAGAAATAATCATCGCTTTCAAGCTTATCTCTATCCGCCAATGTTGATCTAATTTCATCTTTTTTGGCTTGCGCAATAACGCCAAAATAAATCGCATCATCACCATACCACATGTAGATACTGGCATCATCTCGTGCCATACCTCCATCAACAGGGAGAAAATTACTAAACCCTTTTATGGTAACTGCTTTGGACCACACCTCTTCATCTAAATAACCGTCAATTTGAACTTGTGTATTTTGAAATTGGATCAAATCTACATCAGACTTATCCAATCCAGAGTTTTGAGAAAAAATGGTCGAGGCAAAGAACAAAAAGATCGTTTGTTTCGTGAGTTTTAAAGAGGTTCTGCGGTTTATCATAATATTCAAATTAAGTTAACCTTATTTAAAAACAAACATTAGTAAAAATATTAAAGCTGTTAACGCGTAAATTCTAGTATCAAGGTATTATGTCTAATATACATATATCAATTTTTTACTCAACCATCAAGGTCTTTTCCATTGATGGCTGCGAAATTTATACATCGCTATGATCAATCTAAATATTTAAGAAATCTATTTTCATTGCATCCATTTTATAAATCCGTAAATATTCATTAGTGTGATAATAAAAGACATAATTGCAGTAGAGTACGCCTTTTTTGTAAGTGAATACATGCCAACCATAAGGTTTCCAAGTATCCAAATTATCCAAGATAATGAATATTGATTTGCATTCAAATAATAACCAAAAATAACGAACAAAGCGCCAATCCATCCAATTGCTTTCCAAGTATCATTTTTTTTTAGCATATCGGTCTAAATCTTTTCATTGTGTAGTAGTTTTTTATAAATATTGGTCGATTTTCTGTCAAGTTTCTCATTTATAAACAAAGCATGTAAAGATCGCATGTTTACATCTGGATCGAGTCCGTTTCCCATTCTTCTTAATTGTACATAATACCATGATATTATACTTAAGGCGTTCAGTGCCTTGATTATGGTAACAGGGCTTGAGATTGAAAGCCATTTTTTGCCGATTGACAGCTTATCTTCAAAAACCGGTAGCGATTCAATTTCTCGCAAAAAGAGTTTTTTGACCGCCAAGGGGTCAGAACAAAGCGGTCTAGCTATTCCAACCATACTACAAACACTGCTAAGGGCAGTATTCATTCCTTCTGCAGTTCGAAATCCACCCGTTACCATGAGCGGTAATGATAGTTGAGATGATATTTTTTCAGCATACGATAAAAAGTAGGCCTCTCTGGCTACCGTACTTCTTTTAAGTAAAACATTTGCCTTGGGATCAATACTTAATTTATCATATCCCAAAAATTTTGCCTGCTCATAAGTTCCTCCAGAAATTTCCAACAGGTCAATGTTTTCATCATTCAAAAGCTCTGCAACCTTAAAAGATTCTGCATCTGAAAAACCTCCTTTTTGAAAATCCGATGAATTTAACTTCACTGAAATAGGGTATTGAACCCCAAGATGCGCCCTACACTGTCGTATTATTTCAATCAAAAGGCGTGATCTGTTTTCAAGAGACCCTCCCCATTCATCCTTTCTTCTATTTGTATTTGGAGATAAAAACTGTGATAATAAATAACCGTGAGCTGAGTGAAGCTGAATACCAGTAAATCCTACCTCTTGTGCTAGCTTTGCAGATTGAACGAATTGATTGATTGTGTTTTTAATATCTTCCACGCTCATTTCCTTTGGAACTCCATATCTTCTTCCGGGGATTTTTAATTGAACAGAAGATGGGGCCATGGGTGTTTTATTTATTTGATAGGGGGTTTGTCTTCCTGCGTGACTTAATTGTGCCCAAAAATGAGTTTGGTTGCTTTTAGCAACCTTGGTCAATTCCCTTAGCCTATTGGCTTGTTCGTAAAAGTTTTTTTTATTTAGAACTATATTACCAGCTCCCTCAAGATTATAGCTATCAACGATTATATTTCCCGATATAAGCAGTCCACATTCACTTTCGGCCCAGCGACTATAAAGATTTAGATGTTTTTTTGAAACTACATTTCCTGGGTCAGCAATACGCTCAGTCATTGCGGACTTCGCAATTCTATTTTTAATAGTCGCACCACAAGGAAGCTCGAGTTTGCTTTGAAGTAAATTCAAAAGATCTATATATGAGTTATTTTTTTAAAATGAATAGGCATATCAAACCTGCAAAGAAAGGGATCACTCTTTCAATCCAGTCTCCAGTAGAATCGGGTAATAAAAAGAATACAATAGCCAAAACAAATCCGATTACCATTGATAAGAGAATATGATTTTCACTTAATTTCCAATTAGAAATTCTCGCTATAACAGCTGGTCCAAACGACGAGCCCATCGCTGTCCAGGCAAAAAGTACTCTACTAAAAATCTTTTCTGGAATTAACAACGCAATTAAAACAGAAGCAAAAATTACACCTCCAGTTATTAGCCGTGAAATTCTTAAGGAGCTTTGCTTTAAACCAAGATCTAAACTGATCGATGAAGAGCATACCAATATTTGACTGTCTGCAGTTGACATTATAGCCGAAATAACTGCGGCTAATAATATTCCCTGAACAATAGGATGAAAAATTTCACCTGAAATTTTAAAAAAGATGTTTTCATTGTTTGCGAGGTCATCGATCATAAAATGACCCGCAATACCAAGAGTCCACATTCCAAAAAAAACCAGACAAAACCACACAAGAGCGTATTTCTTTGATCTGACTAAGGTTTCTTGATCTTTTACAGAAATAAAACGGGACAAAAGATGAGGCTGTCCAAAATAACCAAGGCCTATGCCAAGGTGTCCAACAACCAATCCTAGAATTGCAAATCCTATATTTCCAGCTGATAAACTTTTAAAGTGAGAAGCGGAACCAGCAAAAAGCAAGTAAAACTCATGTACTCCTCCTAGATTATATATTGCCATGACTGGCATAACCGTTGCTGTTAAAGCCATTAGAAGGCCTTGAATCGTATCGGTAATACTTACAGCTAGATATCCACCAAGATAGGTGTAGATATAAATAACTACTGCACTAATGATGACGCTTTCAACCAGACCCAATCCAAACGTGTCGCTGAGCGCGTTACCAGCTCCTTGGAATTGAGATGCTATGTAAAAAGAAAATGAAAAGATAATGATGAAGGAAGAGGTAACGAGCACGGT
>CEPT01045585.1_pt1 | contig 22523 bp, 2 predicted proteins | sample 356221 | NCBI WGS metagenome assembly CEPT01 (sample SAMEA2620081, study PRJEB7988) | marine metagenome | isolation source: saline water (ENVO:00002010), including | reverse complement strand
TTGTTAATAACGGTAGAATTATTTCTATTGCTATTATTTCTGCTGGTAGTGGATATACCACTGCTCCAGAGGTAAGTATCCAAGGTGATGGTTTTGGTGCTATTGCTCGTGCTACTATTGACACAGATGGTGAAAATGCTGGTAGAGTTACTGGTATTGAAATTCTGAATAGAGGTATCAATTATATTCAGGGTACAACTATTATCAATTTAACATCTGTTGGTCAAGATGCTACGTTTGCATCTAACGTATTCCAATGGACATATAACTTACAAGAAACTACGACCTTTGATGATGCAAAAGGTGCAGTGTTCTCGGGTTATAACAATCAATATGGTGGTGAGTATGCACACCTTTCTAATCCTCAGAGATTGAGATATATTCTGGGTGATAACCTGATTGAAACTACTTCTGGTGCTATCAACGAACAAGAAACTCAGTTAGCACACTCTCCTATCATTGGTTGGGCATTTGATGGAAACCCAATTTACGGTCCTTATGGATATACTGATCCTACCGATCAATCATCTGAAATTAATAGACTGAATACTTCATATCAATTGAAGACAAATCTGGTATACAATGATATTACAAATCCTTATCCTTCTAGAACTGCTGGTCCTTTATTAACCGATGAAGCAGCAGGTAAGTTTATTGAAGATTATGAGTATATCTTTGGTTTAGGGGATCTTGACCAATACAATGGTCGTTTCTGTAAGACACCTGATTTCCCTGAGGGTAGATATTGTTACTTCGTTACTATTGACACAACTGAAAATGGTAATCCTGTTTTCCCTTATGTTTTAGGACCTAGTTTTAACTCTATTGTTGATCCTTGGAACTTGAATAAGGATGCTGTACAGCAAAATATTCCTACTGGTGTTGTACGTTACAGAGATCCTTATGAGAACGTTGATATTGACGTTGAGAGGGCACCTAATGCCTCTACAAACGCTCTGACTACCGAAGATGGTGATATTCTACTCTTTGATGCAGAAGACGAGAATAGAGATGGTATTATCTCTCAAGATGAGATTGATGATCCCGATCAACTCTTTGAAGAGTCTCCTTTACAACTCTTTGATTACTTCCCTTCAGTAAGACTTGACTCTAAGGTTGATATTGAAGTTGAGACAATTACTAAGTTTGAAGATGCATCTGTAACTGGATTCATTATTGAGAATCCTGGCAAAAACTATCAGGTAAATGATATTCTTACCTTTGATAATACAGGTACAGAAGGTATTGGTGTTTCTGCTCGTGTTTCTAGAATTACTGGTGAAACAATCACCTCTTATGGTTTTGAGACTGTAAATGATAAGAACTATGGTGTTGTTCAAACACAAGTTCCTCATAATATTGTTTCTGGTGATACGGTGTATATGGATTACACACCGATCATGGACAACACAAACAAAACGTTTGTTGTACGTCAATTAAAAGGTATTGAAGAACTTGTTATTGATCAAACTGGTTCTGGATATGATGAAGAAATCCCTCCTACGATTATTATCGATGGTGATGGAGAATCTGCTGAATTACAAGCAGTTGTAACTTCTGTTGGATCTATTGAACAAGTAAACATCATTAATTCTGGTTCTGGTTACACTAAGAACCCTAGAGTTATCTTGAGTCATCCTCAAGTCTTCAAAAAAGCAGATTATTTCGTATCTTTGATCTCTCATGAGAATTATGTGAAGGTCAATGATGTTGTTGTAAATGATCAAAAAGAAACTTTCTTCTGTGGTAAAACAAAAGATGCATCTGGCAATGAAGTTGCTTTTATCTCTAAATTCTCAGAACTGGGTGTTAAAGAATGGGAGAAAACTTTAGAAAGTCAGGTTGGTCAAGAATATACAGAATTTATTAGACTTGATGTTAGTGGAAACAACATTTGGGCAGTTGGTGAGAACAAACCAAATCAACCTGTTCTTGCAGCATACAACCCCGATGTATTCCTTGCAAAATATGTTCAATCAATAGATGGATTAAGTGCAACCTTATCTTTCCAGAAAGGTTATGCTGGTATCTCTGGTTCTACTCGTGCAGATCATGTAACTGCAATTAAGAGATTCTCTGACACTCGTTATATTATTGGTGGTTTTACTAATACTAACTCTACTGCTCCTTATGATGCTTATATTGCATCTATCGATTCTACTGGTAACTTCTCTGCCAAGAGAAAGATTGCAACTGCTGCCAAGTCAGAAAAACTGGTTGATTTGATTATTATTGATGATGCTGTATACTTTGTTCTTGAAACTGCAGATTCTTCATCTTCTAATGACGTTAGACTTGCTTTTGGTAAAGCAACTATTGGAACTAGCGTAATTACAATTGATTTTATCAAAGAAATCAATAACACCTTATATTCTTTCTTAGATGTAAGTTTGGTTAGTGATGAATTTAAAGAATGTTATGTCACTGCTACTTTACGTCTGAAGTCAAACAATACAACTAAAGATAGTTTCTGGGTTGGTAAGTTTGATACTACTGGTGATCTTCTCTGGAATTATCGTTATATTGCTCCAGTTGGAAATACTATTCAGGTTGCACCTAGAACTACAATTGATATCTTTGGTGATCTGAACGTTGCTTACACTAGAATTGATGATACAACAGGATATAGAACTGTTGATACTGTCAAGATTGGTTATGACGGTAAGATGAAGAAACAGACCAATAATGCTTTCAATATCAACAATGTTGAAGGTATTAATGTACATGGTCTTACTGTTGATAATTCTGGTGACGTATATGCGTTCGGTCAAACTTCATGGAACAGAAATGAATTCTTATTCCCATTCACCTCTGGTTCTGTAGTTGATACAACTGGTCATTATACTTTAAACAGCGTTTCTACCAGTCAATCAGTTTCACTGACTGACAATGTTGCTAAGATCAATGGTTATCAAACTGGTCAATCATCTTGGACTAATGCACACCTTAAAGTAACTGGTGCTCAATTGGGTACAAGGTTGGATAGTAACTGGACCTTCGAGATGATGGTCTATAAAGATTCAACAACTACTTCTGTATCTCCTACTCAACATTCTCTCCTCAGCGTTGGTGATGCTACTGTATCTACTGGTGGTCTTTGGTTGTATTATGATGTTTCTAGCGGAAAACTGGAATTAGTCGTTACTAATAACACTACAGCACTTAATTCAGCGGGTAGTGCTCTTCAATCTACAGCAACAACAATGTTTGCCGATAATACTTGGCAATTTGTTGGTCTTAAGAAAGAGGGCGATACATTTACTGGATATGTTAATGGTATTCAGGTATTCACTGGTACTATTGCAAATACAAGTCTTGGAAACAAAGATTTGTTGATTGGTCAGATTTCTGGTAGAGATGGAACTCTTGGAACATTCCGTTCTAATGAACAGGGTCAATTCTTTGCTGAAAATGTACGTTTAAGAAATAGAGCAATCACACCTACAGTTCCTGCTGATGTAACTGCACTTCCTACCGTTGGTGGATTTGCACTTGCCTATGACTGGACTGATGATGCATGGTTTACAACTAATACTAATCGTTATGATTATATCGATTATGTTGGTTTTGGTCTTAAGACTGATAAGAACTCTGATGCTGCAAGACTTGGTGATCAAGGAGCACAGACAAATACTGGAATTGGTTTTGCTAGAACTGATGTAACTGCAGTTACAGGATCTACATTAACTGTAACTAATGTCAATCTTGCTTTAGGTGGTACTGGTATTCAGACTCTTGACTTCGATGATGCAACAATCACGATGCAGCAAGATACTGAAGCACTTACTTATACAAGTGACACTTGGAGTTCTAGAACTTCCACAGTTCCTTCGCCAGGTTCTCAAAAACTGAAAGTATCTGCTATTATTAGAGACAGATACTACATGAAAGTCACTAATACAGTGAAGATTGATAATGTTCAGGAATTGACCATTAATCAACCATTTAATTTTACTGTTGGTGCAAAATTACGTCTTAATAATACTTCTGGTTCATTTATCAACAGCGGTTATATTCTTAGTGTAGATAAGACTAATAATAAGGTATTCCTTGCTGTTAACAACAATGAGTGGTCTAATGATCTGAATACTGGACTTCTGGTTACAGAACAGTTTGCAGAACAAAGCACTTATGGAATTACGGGTCCTGTACCTGATGATACAAACGTAATTGAAAATTATTCATTCAATTTAATTAATAATACAACACCTGGTACATTTGATATTGATCTTGATGATTATAATGTCGATGGTACTTTTAATGCTGGCGGTGGACAAGACCTTGATGGATTTGCTAAATTCAAACCCTTTGATGTAAATTCCTATGCCGTGAAGATTGAAGAAGTTGCTGGTGGTTCTACTTACATCGTTGGATCTGTTGTTCAGATTGCATCTAGCAATATTTCGTTTAACTCTTCGTATTCTACAGCACAAATTACTGGTTTAACTGGTGTATTGAAGATTACTCTGGTTTCTACTTTAGACAAGATTCTGCAAGTAACTGCTGTTGCAAATACAAATGAAGTTTATGCAATTACTGCTGATCGTCATTACTTGTCCGCTGGAGAAAATATTAGCGTTGATGGTAATCCATCTCAAGAATCTGGTGGTGTTACATATGACGAATATGATGGATCATTCGTTGTTGATCGAGTTGTCAGCACTAAAGAGTTTGTATATAAACTTAAGACTACTGCAATCACCGCTCCTGCTACAAATGCAGGCAATGTGAACATTTTTGTTAAATCTCCTGTATTGAAGATGTACTATGGTCATCAATATCTGTTTGACCTCAGTCACTCTTCTTTGGTTGGTTCTAACCTTTCATTCTCTAAAGATAACCTCTTCAAACTTGAGTATTCATTCAACTCTATTGAAAGAATTGGTGTACCAGGCGTAACTGGTCAAGGACAACCCACACCTACTGTTAAACTTAAAGTTGACAGAGATGTTGTTACAAATATTTCATACTACTTCGATCCTTCTAGAACTGGTGCTGATTCACCTATCGCACCTAGAAGTTATCTTGATATTGTCGATTCTCCTTATGTCGGCACATTTACTATTACCACTACAACTGGTGGAACTATTACAACTGGTGATAATATCTTTAAATTCCTTCTTGCAAATGAACCAGAGGGTATTGCAACAGTTTCTCGTGCATCTTATAGCACATCTTCACTTAAGGCAGTTGGTCCTATTTCAGACATTAGAATCGTCAACGCTGGTGGTTTCTATTCTAGATTACCAATCGTAACTGGCATTCAATCTTCTCGTAAAATTGAAAGAGTTGATATTTCTGAACCAGGCACTGAATATGCTGTTGGTGTATACAATGGCGTTCCTATCGGTGGTGATGGTGAAGGTGGTTTAGTTTCTATTAGAGTTGCTGACGGAACTGATTCTGAAGGTGTTAATATTCCTGGTCAAATTCAAGAGGTTGTAGTTACCTCACCTGGTAAAGGATATACAACTGCAACTATTGATATTGAAGCGATTGACGGTATTCTTGGTCCAGGTCTGACTGGATCTGGTGCTGAATTGTCTGTTGTAATTCCTCCTTTCGGTACTGCTGCATCAGTCTTCACCAAAGGTGATAAAGTTGGTAAGATTAAGAAACTTAAGAATAATAACTTTGGTTATGATTATCCTCATGACTATACATTACGTCCTGAGATTACATTCCCAATCAACGCACAGTTAACATCCACAAGTATTCTTGACAGTATTACCGTTACTGATCCAGGTTCTGGATATTCTCAGGCACCTGCAGTTGTAATTACTGGTGGTGGCGGTACTGGTGCTATTGCTGAAGCATCTATTAGAAATGGTCGTATTGATCAAATTCTTGTTAAGGATCCTGGTGCTGGATATTCTTCCGAACCGACAGTTGCACTGAAGTCTTCTTTCAACTATGTTGTTAACCTTGACTTGGGTCTTTTACAATTTGCTTTCCCTCATGGTATTCAACAGGGTGCTCAAGTCACACTGAATGTAGTTGATACTGGTGATGGTGCAGATTTCCCACTTGCTGCTGGTGCTCTTGGTCGTTTGAACGGAACTACGACATATTTTGCTATTGCTGGTAGTGCAAACTCTCTTGAACCTGATCAATTAAAACTTGCTATTACCGCAGCAAACGCTGAACTTGGTGATGCAATTACATTCGCTAACGCAGGTACTGGTAGACAACAACTGTTGACCACATCTTTCGGTGCAACTGCAACTGCAAACGTTATTACTTCTACCTTCCTTGAAGGTGAACTTGTATATCAAGGTGATAGTCTTGAGACTGCAACTGCGACTGGTTATGTATCTACAAACCAAGGATGGCAGGTTGGTCCTAGAATCTTGAAGATTGTTGATTACACTGGTGATTTCGCTGCAAATCAAAGAGTAACAGGTGTTATCTCTAAGTCTTCTGGTATTATTAGTGACCTTAAGATTGCTAAAGGTGTTCTTGAGATTGGTTCTATCACCAGAACTACAGGTCAGTTTATCGATGATGTTGGTAAACCTTCTGAAATTATTCAAAAGATTCAAGACTCCTATTACTATCAAGACTTCTCTTATGCAGTTAAGTCCTCTGTTTCTATTGATGACTGGAAAGATATTCTTATCAAGAACGTTCACCCCGCTTCGTTCAAAGTATTTGGTGAGTTAAATCTGAATGATTATGGTTCTATTCCTAACAAAGAAACTGATTTCCAACTTACTAAGTCAGTTGAACTTGCTAGACAGGCAACAGTTCCAAATATTCAGAGTTTCTCTCTTGTAGAACCTCTCTATTCAGAATTTAATAATACTGAAGTTCTGTTCCGTCAGAAGAGATTGACTTCTTCAGAGAACATTTTGACTTCTGTTGTACAAAGAGTTGATGATATTTCTAATCTGTTTGATGGCGAAAGAATTTCTTTCCCTCTTACTGTTGCTGGTAACAATGTTGTTGCTAACGCCAATCAACTTCTGATCGTTCTTAATGGTGTTGCTCAAACACCTAATACTTCGTTTGAGATTCAGGGTGATTCTATTGTATTCAGTGAACCACCTCAACCTCCTGCTAGTGTCAAGTACGTTAACGTTACTGTTAATCAGATTCCTATTAGAGATCTGTCATTCACAAACCAAAGTGGTATTTTCCCACTTGTAGGTAATACTTTAGTTGGTGTATCTTCTACTGCTAGATTGACAGTTACTAAAGTTGTTGGTGATAATATTCAAGGTTTCGTTACTGAAGGTACATTCATTCTTGGAGAACTTTGCACAGTAGGTGCTACAGGATTCTCTGCTAACTTGGCAACTAATGATGCCATTACTAATATCGGTCTGTTTGCTTTTGGTGAAACTGTTACTAACTTGACTGGTGATACTGCAAAGGTTGAACAAATCAACTTAGAAAGAGGACAAGAAACTCCTCTTGCTGATTTGAGATATACAATCGGTGCAGCAACTACAGAGTTTGAAGTTATTGATGCAACATCTGCAACAGATGCACCTGTTCCTGCAGGAACATTTACAATCGGTCAGAATTATCAATTTGGTTCTGAAATATTCCAATTAACTAATATTGTTGATGGTTCTGAATCTACAACTCTTACTGTTACTAGAGGACAAGTTGGTACTCAACCAGCAGCACAACAGGAAGATGCTCCTATCTACGGAACAGAAATCTCTGTTACTAATGCACTGACTCTTAGTAAGACTGCTGGTACATATCAATCTACACCTGGTCTTTATGATATTCAGTTAAACGACTATATCATTGGTGCTTCTTCCAACGTTGTTGCTCAGATTACTTCTACTGCGGTATATACTGATCCTACAACCAATGAGTCTATTGGTCAGGTTAATATTTCCGAGGGTTCTTCATTCTTCGGTCTGCTGTTCAACAGAATTACATCTCAGACCTATCCAAACATTGTTCTTGATGATATTTCTAAGTCTCAGGTTAGTGTTGTTCAGTTTGCTGATAATACCTCAGCATTTAATACTGAGTTCCCTTCAAACGAACTGATCAATAACTATGTCATTCCCTATGACAATGCATCTGGTGATTTGCAGCAAGATGAATTTATTCGTAACTACAGAGTTGAATATGGTAATACCAGTGGAGACTTTACTGTAGGTGAAGGTGGTAAAGTAAGAAAACTTACTTTCACTGATTTACAAGGTGATGGATTCTTTGCCGCTGGACATGTTATTAGAACTCAAGATACTAAAGCAGAAGTTATTGGTTATAATCAAGCAAGAAGAACACTGTTCCTTGGTAAAATTGGTAGAACTAAGTCTAATGGTCAAGACTATCATGCAATTACATTTGCTAATAGTGCTCAATTAGATACTGCACAAAAACAGTTTGGTCCTTCTTCACTTCTGGTTACAGGATCCACAAATGATTATATCAGTATTCCTTCCTCTGCTGAATTTGGTTGGGGTACTGGTGCATACACAATTGAAATGTATATTCGTCCTGCAACTGCTGCAGTTTCTGGTACAGCAACTCTTGCAGACTTTAGAGCAGCAGCAACAGAAGTTGCTGGTCGTCTCTACTTACAAGCAGGTCAAATTCGTTACAACGTCAACGGCAGTGATTTGGTTACCTCTGGTTCAACAGTTGTTGCTGCAGATAATTGGTATCATGTTGCTGTACAAAAATCTTCTACTACAGTCAAGATTTACTTGAATGGTACAGAAGTTGGAACTGGAACTGATAGTGCTAACTATGCTGCAAAAGCAGTTCGTTTCGGTGCTGATTACGCTGGTGCAAATGGATTTACTGGTCACATTGATGAGATCAGACTTTCTAACACTAACCGTTATACTACAGTTCCATTTACACCTCAGGCAGGTATCTTCCAAGGTGATGCTAATTCCAAGTTACTTCTTCACCTCGACGGTGCAGATACACAAACTTATACAGAAGATTGGTCTGGCGCTGAAGGATTTACCAAAGGTGAAGACTTCAATAATGATGCGATCCTTAGAACAACTCAAGTAAACTCTTCTACAGTTCCTGCTGGTTTCATTGGTAATTCTCAGAGATACTATGATGCTGCAGATCTAATTATTGCAAACAAAGATTTTATAGCGAAGGAAGTTGTATTCCAGATGCGTGAGAGATATCCTGAACTGGTTATCCTTGGCACTCGTTATACTCCTACTGGTGCAACATATGATGCTGAAACTGGTTTACTGTCAATGACAGTTGCTGGTAATTCCCTGACTAATGGTGGTCAATTAACACCTGATTCTGTTGCATACGATCCAACAACGGGTGTACTAACAATTACAAAACTTTCTCATGGCGTAACAAATGGTCAGAGAATTAATATTAAGGTTGGCGGCATCACATTTACATGTGCTCAAGATAGCAACGCCACAAACCATCCTTACCCTCGTTCCACTGATCCTATCGCAGGTAAATGGTTGAAGGTAGCAAATGCGACGACAGATACTTTCACAGTTAATGTTGGAGTATCTTCTAATACAACAACGCATACTTTCGTTTCTGCTCTTGCCAATGCAATTACAATTGAAAAAGACAGAATTAAGATTAATGATAATGCATTAACCTTTACATGTGCGATGGATGGTAACACATCCAATAAGACATATCCTCGCAGCACAGATCCTGCGTCAAAGGATGTTGCTCTTCCAATCATCTCTTCCAGTTCAACAAATCTGACAGTTAACGTTGGACCTTCTCCTCTGGTTAACTTCCAACCAACAGGTGCAACTTACGACCCTGCAACTGGTGCATTCGTAATGACGATTACTAATCACACAATCAATGTTGGAACACACATTAGATTGACCGCTGATTCGTTTACCTTTACTTGCACGCAGGATGGTAACAGTCAACAGAAAACTTATCCTCGTGCAACTGCAGGCGATGGACAACCTGATCCTGCATACAACACTGCTCTTGAAGTTACTGCTGTTGGAACAACCACACAGAATATCAGTGGTGCATCATACAACCCAACAACAGGTATTTTAACTGTTGACACTTCTGGTGCTCATAACCTGTCTACGGGTGATAGAATTCAAATTGCAGATAATTCTCTGACATTTACTTGTGCTTATGATAGCAATGCTACAAACCACACATATCCTAGACAAACTGATCCTATCAGAGGTGAGTGGGTTGCAGTAACCGTTGTTGACAGTGATACATTTACAATTGATATTGGCGTCTCTAGTGATACATCTACACACGCATTTGTATCTGCAACTGCTGGTGCATTAATCAAACAAACTGGTACAGTCACTGTTAATGTTGGTGTTTCTTCTCAGGCAGATCAATATGCTCACACCTTTGTATCTGCTGCAGCAAATGCGGTTGTTACTGGTGGTAACTATGTACATACTTTTGTATCTGCTGTTGCCAACAGTGTCATCGGTGATGAGAAAGTCAACTGTGAAGATGATATCAGAGATACACTCAACGCAATTGTACAAGACATCCGTAATGGTTCTAACAACCATATTTGGGATGCATCTTCTTACTATGTTGATAGGACTCAGAATCCAGTTCAAATCGCACAGATTGAACCCGCAGTCAAGGAAACTCTCTTTGCTTATGAAAAAGTTGATGATATGCTTCAGTACATCATCACTAATACTCTGTGGACAGTTGAAGGTGATCACGGATTGACTCAATTCACTGACACTACAATCACGGATTCCACTACAAGTTCCTTTACTCAGTTCACTCCTACAGGTGCAACTTACGATCCCGCAACTGGTGATCTGGTAATTACTATTGGAACTCACTCCTTAACTACTGCAAATAGAATTGCGTTAACAACAGGTGGTATTTCATTCACCTGTACTAAAGATGGTAATGATCGTATCACTGCATATCCTCGTGCAACTGATCCTGCTGCCAATGCAGTTTTAGCAATTACTGCTGTTGTTCCAAACACATCAATCACAGTCAATGTTGGTAAGTCTGGTGCTCTTGATCAATATGTTCACACATATTCTTCTGCTTTATCAAATGCAGTTACTGTTCTTGATTACAGCACATCTGACTGTGCTGATGTTTACAATACAGTTGGCAACCTGATTGATATCCTTACTGATACAATCTCTAATGCTGCTCTTACAAGTCCTGTTGATCATCTTGCATCTGTAACTAGAGTTGAACCTGTTATTGAATTTGCTGGTGGTACAGTTAATGCATTCTTAGAAACTGACTTTAATATTGATTATCAAGATACTGTAAATGATCTCATTTATACAAATGCAATCGGTCCTGATACACAGTATAGATTTAGAGATGCTGCTGGTTTGATTCGTGCAAACCGCACACCTATTGTTGACAAGGCAGCGGCAGACATGATTACTTTGTATCCTGATCTTGCTCAGGATATGCCTAGAAACCAAGGCGGTGGTAGCACAGATGGTACTCTCCGTTGTAAGACTGACCTTGGACAGATTCTAGATGCAATCGCTAATGATATTGAAGAGGGTGGTAACAAGAACACCGTTACTGCTGGTAACTTCTACGTTGGTGGTAATGGAGAACTTCAACACATTCGTTTACAAGCATTCCAGTCAATTTATGCACATGATCGTCTTGGTTTCTATGCAAAACAAGCAATCACAGGTGATCTTGATGAAACAAATACTACAGCAATTATCGTTGGTGATTGGGGTATTACTCAAGATGGTGGTGGATGTGCAAACGTCAAGACTGCTATCGATACACTGATTACAACAATCAATGATATCATCGCACCTACTAGCGAAGACTTCAACACTGCTGCAAACAGACTGTATTTCAACAGAAATTATATCGTTCAGGAAATTACTGGACTTACAACTGCAGAGTTTACATATCAACTCAACAATGTAAATTATAGTGCTCTCAATACTGCCCTTACAGCAGATCTTGAACTCATTATTTTGAGTATCATTTCTGACTTACAAACTGGTGGTAATAGTAGCACAATTAAATCTATTGAAACTTATATCAATGCAAATCTTACTCTGAAAGATATCAGTGATATTCTTCTCGCAACTATCTACTCTATTGAGCAACTTAAGATCTTTGGTGAAAGAGCAGTAAAGAATCTCTTGTATGATCAATTTGATTCCGTAACTGGTGATCAATATGCAGCACAATATTCATCCTCTCCTGCCTATAGAGATAATATTACTCCTACTGATATCAATCAAGTTGTTTATAGAATCAGAGATCTTGTAGATGAAGCAGTATCTATCCTGTCACCTGGCAGAGATGAAGCAAGAAGTGCATCTAAGAATCTTCTCTATAATAAGAACTACTATAAGGAAGAAATCAATACCCTTGCTACTGCACAATTTGGTACTGGTGCATGGACTTATGGTGACTTTATTGATGGTTTGGTCGAGGACATTGTTCATGACATGATCGTCACTGACGTAACCAAAGAAATCACTGCATATACAATTAATGTTGAAAGTGTAACTGGCAACTTTGTTGTTGGTGAGGTTGTTGATTCTAGCAGTGGTGGTGAAGCAACTGTTCTTGAATGGGATGAAGAGGATTCTATCCTTTACGTTGGTGCATTCAGAGGTTCTGCATGGGTAGCAACAAATACTTTGACTGCTGCTGGTGGAGCAACTGCAACCATATCTACTAGCGGTGTAAGTGCTGCATATGATTGGTGGAGTTCTCCTGCAAATATCAAGATTCTTACTCGTGCAAGAAATATTACATCTAACATTGCGGGACAAGTTTCTGGAACTAACCTCTTCCCAGATCCAGAAAACTTCAACGCTGCTGGTTGGACAAATAACGCTGTTACTAAGACTCTGAACGCTGCTACTGGTCCTGACGGTACGTTAACTGCAGATAAACTTTTAGCATCTACTGCTAATGATTTCCACTTCACTTATAAGAACTTCAGCATTAATTCCTTTGAAACCTTTGATAGTGGAAGCGTCACATTTGACTCGGGAACAGAAACATTTGACACAGGTGCAGTTGGTATTGATACCACTCAAACCTATACATTCTCTGTATTCCTTAAGTCTGACGGTACTAATCTTGGTAATGCTGCAAGAATCATGCTCGCACTCGATGATGGTCTCGCTACTAGACAGCAAGCATTCTTTGACATTAACCTTGACAACGGTACAAGTGCAAGTGTCTTTACACCTCAAGGTGGTATTACTGTTGATGCATTTGGAGTTGTTCCTTATGGTGATGGTTGGTATAGAGGATATATCACTACCACATTTGCGTTTGGTTTCAGTGAAATTCGGACACAGATCTTTGTTGATGGTGGTGCTCCTTATGCAGGTAATGGAACTTCTGGTATCCTTGCATGGGGTGCAAAACTTAATAAGGGAACACTTGATCCTTACACTGCAGGAAGTGGTCAAATCTTCTATGCAGATACAGAATACAACATCAAGAACTTTGCTATTGACCTCTTAGAAACCTACATGGGTCAGGCACTTGATAATACACTTACAGAACCTTCACCCGCATCAGGATTCTATAAATTCTATGATTCTACTGCTGCATCTGATTATTCTAAGGTAACAATTCAACGATTCATTCGATATGGATTGAATATCATCCGAAATCAGTTAAATGTTGATAGTTATTATACAACTCTTATTCAGGTTAACGGTATTTCTGTACCTGCGAAGACATTTGGAACCAGAGACATTCCTGTTGGAATTGCTGGTGGACTGAATAATGCGGATTATATCTATGGCATGTTGAGCAACAACTATGCAGAACTTGAAAATATTAGTCTAAATGAAGGTCAAATTGTACAGGTCTATCAGAGATTTAGAATTGATGGTGATATCACAGATGGACCATATACCATGGGTGAGACAGTAGCAAAACAAGGTGCTCCTTCTGTTACTGGTGTTGTTTACGGATTCTTTGAAGATGCAAACTACAAGTATCTTGATGTTCGTATTACTGCAGGTCCTTGGGCAATTACTGACAATATTGTTGGTGCAAATAACTCCACAACTGCTCAGATAAGTGCTATTGAAAATCGTATTCATATTATTGACCTGAAGGGCAACTTTATCGATAACATTCCATTCAAGGGATATACTAGTGGATTCACTGCACAACCTACAGGATTCCTTAAGACAGAAGCTGCTGTAACAAGTAATGCTGGCGGTACTTTAACCGTTGATACTGAGACTCTCGTAGGAACATTTGAAAAGACTTCTGTAATCTATCCAGAGTCTTCTAGACAATATCTTGACGTTAGTAAGTATGCTGGTCTTGATGTTCAGGTCGGTCAAAGAATCGCGTCTGAAGGACACATCAGACTTGGTATTTCAGTTATCAGTAATCTGAACGTATTCACTGTTGGTAATAGACTTTATAAGGTTGTCAATGGTAATCAGGATGCAAATACTTACGGTATTATTACTGAAGTTGATCTTGCTAATAACTTCATCTATATCTCACAAGTTTCTGGAACTATTGGTAACGGTGACTTAGTTGGTGATTATGGTGTCTCTGCTAACTTCCCTGTTGGATATGCGAGTGTATCTACTAAGGTTGTAACTGCTGGTGCTGCTGCAGCGTTGGTACAAGATATTCGTCTTATTGGACTCAATAAGAGATTATATCTCAGTGATATTCGCGGTACATTTGATGTCAAAGACTCTATTAAGAGTATTGATGGATATCGCGCTGCTGTTGTTGCTAAGGTTGATCTTAAGGGTAGAGTTAAGCGTTCCTTCAGAGGTTTCGATGGAACACAGACTACATTCAAACTTACTACAGATAACGGCACACAATACTTGCCTGATCCTGCAGGACATTTGATGATCTTTGTCAACGGTGTTCTTCAACCACCAGGCGCTACCAATGCATTCACAGCATTCTCTGATCAGATTCAGTTCACTGAAGCACCTGATCTTGGAGCATCATTCACTGGATTCTATGTTGGTAAACTGAGACAACTTGATGATATCTCGTTTGAGTTTGACTCCTTACGTCAATCCTTCAACCTCAAGCGTAATGATGTGTTCTACTCACTGACATTGACTGAAGGTGTACAATCTACAGTTATCAGACCTGAAAACAACATTATCGTTTCTCTCAACGGTGTTCTTCAAGAACCTGGCGTTGGTTTCGAGATTGTTGGTTCTAGAATCATCTTCTCTGAGATTCCTCGTGTCGGGTCTACATTCGTCGCATTCTCTTATGTTGGTTCTGAAGCAGACGTTGACGCTGCTGAAGTTGTTCCTCCTATTGAACCTGGCGACTTTATTGAAATTCAAGGTGAGACTACGGACAGAGAAGTTGCTCTAATTGAGTCTTCTAACTCCCTTATCACTTTCGATTATCTTGGTTCCGTCTTCGGTCAAGACGGTCAGGCATCTGCTCAACTTACTAGCGGATTCATTGACAAAGTACAAGTTACCTCTGGTGGATCTGGTTATACATCCAGACCTACTGTAAGACTTGATTCTATCTCTGGATTTGATGGTCAAATTCGCGCACTGGTTGGTGTTGCGGGTGTTGAACTTCAATCTGCTGGTAGTGGATATCAAAATCCCACAATTGATGTTGAAACCAGCGTACCTGATGATTGGACTGCCCCTGATCTTTCTTTATATGGTGAAGAGGTAATCGACCCAGAGATCCTATAAATAACTAAAAATTCCTACGAGTAATGGCTAAACAAACACTCGGTCTTGGCACCTCCGCTAATGATAATACAGGTGATACTTTACGAATCGGCGGTGACAAGATCAATGATAACTTTAATGAGCTATATGCAGCGTTAGGTAACGGCACTAACTTAACTGTTAACGTTACCAACCCTGCTGTAGGTCAAGTTTTAAGGTATAACGGATCAACGTTCTTACCTTCTGACTATACCAACTTAACTGCCAACTTAGATGTTAACGGAAATAATATCGTTTCTTCTGCCAATGGAAATATTGCCATTACTCCAAACGGCACTGGAAATACAACTATTTCTAACGGTAGCATCACTAATACCTTTAACGGTACTACTGGCGTAGTTGATTTTCCTACAAAAATTCAGTATAAGAATGAATATTCTGCTCTTGGTAACGCACCAGCAGCAGCAACTTATACTGGTTATTTCTTCACTGTTGACGGTGATGATAATCCTTATGTAAACATCAATATCACAGCTGGTGGTGTTGGTGATACTAGAGCAAAACTTCTTACTGAATATTCTAGTATTGATGCTCTTTCAGATGTTGATACTACAACTGCAGCACCTACAGCAAACCAAATTTTAAAATGGAACGGGACTAATTGGGCACCTGCTGATGATGGTGGAAGTGGTGGTGGAACAACACAAAACTTGTTTGAGACTATCAGTGCTGATACTGGAAGTACAACTGCTAATGCTGCAAATGATGCATTAACAGTTTCTGGCGGCACAGATATTACGACATCGATTACTGGAGATGTCCTTACAATCAATTATTCTGGTACACCTGTTACAACCTTTGCTGCTCTAACTGATACCGATGTTACTGGTATCACGCAAGGTGATTCATTATTCTGGAATGGTCTTGATTGGGCAAGAATTCCGAGTCCAATTATTTGGTGGGAATTAAATGCTAACGGAGCATCTGATTATACTTTTGATGGTCCTGGTTTTACAGGAGCAGCAAATGATCCCACTCTGTATGTTTACAGGGGATTTACTTACGCTTTTGATAATTCTATTCAGGGTGGAGCACACCCCTTCAGAATTCAAAGCACTCAAGGTTTGAGCGGAACCGCATATACTACAGGTCAATCTGGTAGTGGAACTGCAGTTCTTTACTGGACTGTTCCTATGGACGCTCCTAATACACTGTACTATCAGTGTACAATCCATGCAGCAATGAATGGAACTATTAACGTTGTAAGTTGATATAAATGGCAAGAACTGTTCCTGGATCTGGCGCTGTCATCGAACCCATCTTTGATGAGATTTTCGGTGTCCGCGCTGTACGAGTAAAAGATGGTGGTACTGGATATGATCCTGCTGATCCACCTAGATTAACTGTTGATGGTTGTGGTACACCTGATCAGGAAGCATTACTGTATCCAATTATCGATGCTGATTCAGGAAAAATTATTCACGTTAGAGTTCTAGAAAGAGGACGTGGATATGACCCATTAAGACTTCAAATTGTTCCAGAACAAGAGACTCCAAATGTTCTGCCATCATTTGATGTCAATAGAATTTGGCAATCGCATCCTAACTCTTCAACTAGTGGTTCGTTTGCTACAACAACAGATAGATTAACAATACAATCAGACAATCATCCTAAACCAACTCCTCAGTTGACTGAGAGAGCGCCTGGTGGTGGTCCTCTTGCAGATAGAACATTTAATCAAACCTTTATCTATCGTGGTGGTAAAGATGTTCCTAATCCTGGTGTAAGAGGAGATCAATTAGATAAAACAACAGGTATCTTAGCAAATGGTGGTCTTCTCCACACTCCTGACTGGGGTGCTGATGGTGGAGCACCTGCAGGTTTTGCAATTGATGCTATTAAGTATGATTATGTTAAAAATAATAGCGTTTATGATACTGTTACAGAAGGAAATGTACAGTATTATCATACAAGTAAATTAATTAATGAGTTTGCTCTTGATAATGGTGTATTTGATTGGGGTGATCAGAGAGCATATACTTGGAATGTAAAGGTAGAATATGGCAACGTCGTATTGTCCACTACTAATGTTGATGAAAATCTTGGTTCTGTAGAAGTTGGTAGACTTGTAGATGAAATTGGTGGTGATGCTAAAGGTGAAATTGCAAAAATCTCTAGAGATGGACAAGGTAATATTGTCAGAATTTATTTAAGAAACGTATCCAATTCTGCAACATTTTCTGATGGTGATCGTTGTTTAGGATCTAACGGTTTTAGTTTTACTATTAATGCAGATCCAGTTAGTAGAAATGTATATTACATTGATTTTGGACCAAATGCTTCTAGGTTCGGTCCCTTTGTGCCTGGTCAATATTACTTTGCACCAGAAAATATTCAGGTAAGAGCAGACGATTTAATTATTTTTAATCAGGTTGATTCTTCTAATCAACAAGGTATAGGACATCCAATCAGATTTAGTACAACTCAAGATGGTACATTAAATGGTGGAACTTTATATTATGACAGCACAGGTTTAAGTTCAGCACCTGCCGCTGATTATGAAAATGAGTATCAACCATTATTCACAATGAATGGTGATGAATCTGCAAGAATTTATTATCATTGTGCTCATCACAGATATATGTCTGGAGAGTCTGGTGATGAGGGTTATATCATTCTGAATACAACTGCAGAAACATATAATCCTGTTAATAATTACTATTCTAGAGATTTTTATCAAGTTGGTGCGAGCATTGACAAATCTAGACATGTAGATGGTCACTCTAAAGTTTTGGGTATGTCCTTTGATGGATATCCTATTTACGGTCCTTGGGGATATAATTCTAGTGGTGCTGTAGCAAGAGAAGTTTCTTCGTACAGATTGAGAACTACAGCAGAACTTCAAGGTTCTAGAGTTTCTATTGGTGTTACTACTACAGGTACAGTTACATATGCCGTAACACTATCAAATAATCAATATCAGTTTGATGGATCTCGTCCATCTTTCTTAAATTTAGATAGAGGTAAAACCTATATCTTCCAATGTAATGATTCAAGCATGGATGCAGATACATTCTTGCTATCCACTACAGATAATTCTTGGCACTCTACTGGAAATAGCGCAAACATAGGTGATACATCTTATGTTTATGGTCTGGGAGTTGAGTATTATATTGATGGATCATCTGTTACATATACACAATATCTTTCACAGTTTTCTGCCGCCACTACTAGAGAACTTAGATTAACTGTTCGTGTTGATGCACCTAGACTGTTATATGCATTCTCATATGCAAACTCCGATAGAGGAATTAGAAGTGTTCAAGATGGATACGTTTTGGGAGATTTGATTTCTGATTATATCTACGATGCTTCTGTTGGAACTCTCGATGCATACAATGGTAAGTTTGCTGTAACTCCTGAATATCCGAACGGCACATATGCCTATTTCATGACTGAAGATGGTAACGGTGATCCTGTTTATCCATATGCTATTGGTCCTAGATTTTATAGTGTTCCATTATTTGAAGGAGACACTGTACCAGATTTAGTAGATGTATTCCCGTCTGGTGCTGCTGGTGATGTCATTCTGGATGATAATGGTAGTGTCTCTTATATCAAGATGACACAAAAAGGTGATAGTTATTTTGGTCCTGCTAAAGCAAAAATTCTTGGTGGTGAAGGAACTGGTGCGTTAGGAACTCCTACTGTTCAAACTGTTACTGGTCTTTCTCTTCTTAGTGCTGGTAGACAATATGCAACACCTCCCACACTTATCTTTGAAGGTGGTGGCGCTGGTCAAGGTGCTCAAGGTGCGGCAGAGGTTGACACTACAGGTAAGGTTACTTCTATCTCTGTTGTCAATCCAGGTGAATTCTATCAAGAACCTCCTTATGTTTTAATTACAGGTGGTGGCGGTATTGGTGCAAAAGCAGAAGCAACTATATCTCAAGGTGAAATTACAGGTATCAATATTCTTGATGCTGGTAAAGGTTATACAACTCCTCCGAATGTTATCTTTACTAAACTTGTTAATCTCAAGAGGAAAACTAGAGCACGTCAGGCATTCAATGCAAGTAATATCTATCTAACTGGTCTTACCAAAGACGTTACCGCATCAGATACAACAATCTATGTTGATTCTACTGATGCATATCCTGGTTCTGGTCAGTTTATTCTAAACACAGAAACTATTGCGTATACTTCTAAATCAGCGGGTAAGTTCTCTGGTCTTACAAGGGGTGTTAATTTTAATTATGATCAACGTGTTATCTTAGATGCTGGTCAAAATGATCAGAATGGTTTATCAACATACAAATTTAGTGTTGGTGACCGAGTAATTAGAAGAGTTGAAAATGCTGGTAATAAAATTGCCAAGGTTTATGACTGGAATCCTTCAACTAGAGAACTTTTAGTTGTCTTTGAAGTTGATGAACTAGCATTTATTGATGGTGGTATTCCTTCTACTGAAGATGCTATTGTTCAGTTTGATGCTGGTGTTGCAACTAGTGCACCTGGTGGATTTTCTCCACACGTTGTTTTAGTTTCTAATGGTGATAGTATTCCTTTGTTAACAACTCCTCTTTCTGTTTTAGCAGATAGAAAATTTGAAGATAACGATGAAAATGAAGATCCCAATAATCCTGGTACATTCTTAGGAGATGGTATTGCAGATTTGGTAAATACTGGAACGGATTTTGAAAATCAAATTAGTCTTGATGGTGGTATTTACAACTCTCTTTATGGTATTGAAGAAACTCAAGGTGGTCAAAACACTACTCTGTTCCAAGTTGGTGACAATATCAAAGATGGTTCTCTTCCGTTCAAGTTTGCAACAATCTCCTCCGCAGGTGGACTTAGCGAAGGAGTTGAGCATAATGCTATCCTAAATATCTACTTAGATGCAAATGATGCTAACGGTCAGAATTACAGTGTAAATGAAGTCGTTACTGGTGCAATTTCTGGAGTACAGGGCACGGTAGTATCTTGGGATCCTGTAAATGTTGTTTTACAAGTTCAAAATATTATTCCGTTCAATACTGGTAATATCAATGTTGGTATTGGTGGTTTCTTATATGAGTTCTCTCAAGATGGAACTATTGTAGACCTATTTGTTCAAAATCCAGGCACTAACTATACTGCAACTCCAACAGTCACTATTGAGAATGTTGGAGATATTCAAGCAACAGGAACTGCTGTTATGACAACTGCGGGTGACCAAGTTGCATCAATCACTATTACAAATGGTGGTTATGGTATCAATCAAACTGTTGATGGTACATATAACTTACACCCAACAATTACATTCACAAATGATGGATCTGACACCACTGGTGCAAATGCTGCAGCATATGCTATTTTGGGTGGAGAAAAGATTAATGGTAACGGTGGCGCATCTTATAGAATCAAGCGAATTGAATACGCGACAACAGTTCGTTCGTAATGCACATAAATAAACAGGAGGACAATAGTACCTAGCAAATGGCAGCTCTACTTACTGATCAATTTAGGATTTTTTCAGCGAAAAAATTCATTAAGGCACTTGAAGGTCCTGACGCAAGTCAGAGCGATTCAGCGGCAGGTGCTAATAGAGATAGACTTTATCTGTTTATCGGAAGACCGCAAACGTGGGATAATGAAAACTCGCCTCCTCAGGCAGTTGATTCCTTCGGTGAGTTCTCTGATTCGTATGACGACATGATCTCTCTCAAGAGAGTTCTTGCTGCAGATACGGTTCAAGTTGTGAGACGAATCGACTGGGTTTCTCCAGAAGAAACTACTGGTGGATTAGGTTTCACTTATGACATGTATCGTCATGACTATTCTCCCTCTAAAACTGCTGCCTCTGGTGCTACCAAACTTTATGATTCTGACTTCTATGTTGTGAATTCACAATATCAAGTCTATAAGTGCATCTATAACGGTACGTCCCCTTCTGATCCCAATGGTAAACCTTCTACAGTTGAGCCTACTGGTACTTCTACCAGTATCATTACTACTGGTGATGGATATCGTTGGAAGTACATGTACACAATCCCTGTTGCTTCCGTCCTTAAGTTTTTCTCCAACGATTACATGCCCGTCTTTACAAACGACGCGGTAAAAACTAATGCAGTCGCTGGTGAAATTGATACAGTAGTTATTAATTCTGCTGGTGCTGGTTATAACAACGGAACATACGACAACGTTGCCATTAATGGTGACGGAACTGGTGGTAGAGTTTCAGTTGTTGTTGATGGTGGTAAAATTATTTCCACAACGGTGACATCTGGTGGAACTGGATACACATTCGGTAAGATTAGTGTTGATAGTATCACTGGTATTGGAACAGGAACTGGTGGTCAAGTTGACGTTATCATTCCTCCTCCAAATGGTCATGGTTCTGACTCTGTTGTAGAACTTGGTGCATTCCGAGTTATGATTAATGCCAAACTTTCATATGATGAAGGTGCTGGTGATTTCCCGATTGATAACGATTATCGTCGTATTGGTCTTATCACTAACCCCTTGAAGTTTGGAACTGAAGAACTAATTTCTGATTTGACGGTATCTGCTACAAAAGCAGTTATCTTCTCTCCTACATTCCAAGGAAATTATGTCCCCGACGAAATTATCACTCAAACTAGAGTTGTTGGTGGTACGAACGTTACTGCTCGTGCAAGAGTTATCTCGTGGAACGCAATCACCAAAGTTTTGAAATATTATCAGAACGCTGTTGATGGTATTTTCCCAGAAGTAACTGGTACACAAAATGAGTTTGATGGATCCAATGTAATTAATGGTGCAACATCTGGTGCTGCTGGTCAACCCGATGTTAACTTTCCAGCCGTTCCTAATGCTTCTTCTAGGACGATCAACAATACCGAGTATGACTTGGGTATGAAATTTAATAATGGTTATGCGAAACCCGAA
>CEPT01015811.1_pt1 | contig 22529 bp, 9 predicted proteins | sample 356221 | NCBI WGS metagenome assembly CEPT01 (sample SAMEA2620081, study PRJEB7988) | marine metagenome | isolation source: saline water (ENVO:00002010), including | reverse complement strand
TTGGATATGCTCCATTAATTGGTGCTGGTGCAACCGTATCTATTGCTGGTGGACAAGTTACAGGCATCACTCTTAGGGGTTTTGGTAGTGGATACAGACAACCACCATTAATTACATTAGATTCTTCTACAGGCACAGGTGCAGCATTTACATGTACTGTTGGTGCTGGAGGAACAATATCCTCTATTAGTGTTCTACATGGTGGTAGTGGATATCCTGAAAATCGTTATGCTAATATCTCAACATCAACTTACACTCCATCTACAGGTCTATTATCAATTACCTCTCCAAATCATGGTGTAGAAACTGGAGATTCTGTAAAAATTGCAGACAACAGTATTATATTTACTTGCACCTCTGATGGAAATTCTTCACAAGTAACATATCCACGTTCAACAGACCCTGCTTCTAATAAGTGGTTACCTGCAACTAAAGTTGATGATGATACGATTGAAGTTAATGTGGGTTCATCGAATTTTGTATACTTCACTCCTACTGGTGCAAATTACGATCCTGCAACAGGAGTGATGGAGTTGACTATTGGTAGTCATAGTTTAGCTGCTAATACAAAAATTAAACTAGCAAATAACTCACTCACATTTACATGTGATAAGGATGGTAATGCAACTCAACATCAATATCCACGTTCAACTGACCCATATTATGATACTTCAATTGTTATTGATTCAGTTACTGCAACCACAATTACGATTAACGTAGGTGCAGCAGCACCTTCAGATCAGTATGCTCATACGTTCGTATCTGCCCTTCCTTTTTCAGTTATATCTGGTGGCAATTATCCACATACATTTGTAAATGCATTACCAAATGCATTGGTTATAGAAGTTGAGACCGTAGATGTTAATATTGGAATCCCATCAAACTATTTCAAAGTCCCACTTGTTTATGCTGATGGTTCTACTGGAAACGGAGAGGGTGCAAGTGCAGATATAGTTGTTGGAAATAGTGGTGATATAATTTCATTCCAGATGTATGATCCTGGTGAATTTTATGCAGTTGGAGATATATTAACTCCAGATACATCATCTAATGGTTTAGTTACTTCAACATCTGGGACATTCACAGAGTTTTTAGTTGAAGTTGAAGAAATTTTGACTGACAAGTTTAGTGGTTTTTATCCAGGACAATTTATTCAATTTGATGATATTAGTAGATTCTTCAATGGTTCTAAGAGGAAGTTTACTTTAACTGTTACTCAAGCAGGAGAAACTGAGATTTTGAGTCTTAAAATAGACCCAACTAGTGATTTGGACCTTGCACAGAACATGTTTGTTTATATTAATGATATTCTGCAAGCACCAAATGATGCATATGATTTTGATGGTTCAAGGATTGTATTTACTGAAGCACCTGTACCTAATTCTAAATGTACAATATTGTACTATAGAGGTTCAGATTTAGATGTTGAGCAAGTAGACCCACCAAGAACCATTAAAGAAGGTGATTCAGTGCAAATTGCTGACAATGCTTTCGATGTTAAAGATAGACCACAATTCCCCCGTGTGGTGAAAAGAATTGTATCAGCAAATTCACTTGATACATTTACATATGATAGTATCGGAATTAATACGGACCCTGATGCAGAACGTCCTGTAAACTGGTATAAGCAGACTGAAGATAAGATTATAAATGGAGTTCTTTATTCCAAAGCTAGACCTGATTTAAAATCTCGTGTAGAACCAACAGCAAAGTTAATTAAACCATTAACTGCTGGAGCACAAGAAATATACGTTGATAATGCATATCCATTATTTGTTGATGTTGATCAGTTATCAGAAGATATCAATAATGTAAAGGTGGTTGATACTGGTGATGTTAGACCTGCAATTAGTTCTGCAACTGTTTCTGCAGCATCGACAGTATCTGGAGTTTCTATTATTGATGGTGGACAGGGATTCTACAGAACTGCAAATCCAGTTGTTGCAATTTCATCAGCAATTATAAGTAAAAAAGACCCAATTTATGGTTGGGTTGGAATTTCAACTAACTCTGGCATATCAACAACTAATACATTTAATGATATTGTTATTGGAGAACCAATAGTTGCAGTTGGTTCTAGTGGTGTTCTTGGAATTTCTACTAATGGATTTGAATGGGCAGAAGAATATATTGGATATGGAAATACAATCAATTTTAATTCCGTTGCAGTTGCAGCAACATCAACATTCTTTGTTGCAGGTAATAATAAGAAACTAGTTGTAAATACTGGTATTAATACTGGATTTACTAGTGCTTGGACAGAACTTAGATTACTTAAGGAAACTCCTGTCATTGGTTTACCAGACCCTGTTATTTCATTCAGCACATATAATGGAAACTTCTTTGGTGTTGTTCACTCAGAATTCCACAATTCCACAGTTGTAGTCGGAGACTCTAATGGAATCTTTAGTGGTGTAGGTATTGGTACTACTTCATTCTTTGAAAGAACACCCCCAACTTTTGCCAATTACAGTGCTGTTGCAACAAATGGTCAAACATTTGTTGGGGTTGGTGACAATGCTACCATCATATACTCTACTGATGGTGGATTTATCTGGGCAGTCATCCCACCAATACCATCAACAAGAGATTTTAATGATGTAATTTGGGCAGAAGATAGGTTCATTGCTGTAGGTGATAATGGAACTATTTTTACATCAACTTCTGGGTTCACAAATTGGAATAGAGTTATTCCAAATATAACTGACCACCTTATTAAAATTAAGTATGAATATGGTGTTTATGTTGCAATTAATCAGAGTGGTGAAATTTTATTCTCACTAGACCTTGAATATTGGACTATTAGAGAAACAAATCAAACCGAAACAGTAAGTGATGTTGCATTTATTCCTGTTCCCGAACCTGCATACTCTAGACCCGCATCAGTGCAGGTTGTAAATGAAGACGGTAGATTTATTCTTGTTGGTGCTGCAGGGACAATTATGTATGCTGATCCTGTATACAACAGAGCAACAGCAGTTGCAACATTGACTAATGATGCTATTACAAGTGTAGATATTGTTAATCCAGGATTTGGATATTTAACACCACCACCTGTAATGATTGAGTCTGGATCACCTCTACAAGAAGAGATATTCTCAATCAAGGCAGAAGGTGATTTTGGTGAGATTGTTCATGTTGGAATAGGAAATACATTCATTGACTTCAAACTTAAGTCCGAAGAATATGATAATGCTACCTTGGGTATTGGATATTCATCATTAAACACTTTTGGAATTACAAATTCTCAAATTTCAGAAGGTGATTACTTTATAATTACCAATAGTAATAGCACTATTGGTTCTGCATTGACAGGAATAACAACTAGTTCTGGTGGTTTAAATAACTATGCAGAATCTGTTGTTGGAACTGCATACACAACATTGGATGGTGTGTATAGAGCAGAAAGAGTCAGTGCTCCTCATGCAGGAATTGTAACTGTAAGGTGTATGTTTGCTCTACAGAATGGTGGTGCAATTCAAGTTAACACAAGTAACAATACCGATGGAATACATGGAAAATATTCATGGGGTAAGATTTTTGGTTATCAAAACCGAGCAATATTCTCACCAAAACATTTCAATGTCAACACTATGAATGGTCTTACTGGTATTTCTACATCATCTGATGTATTCAGAACCAGAGGTCTAAAGTAACTATAACATTTATCCACTAAATAAAAGAAAAGTATCCAAGTAAAATGCCTGCTATAATTACTGAGCAATTCAGAGTGATGAATGCCGAAACTTTTGTAAACAGTTTAGTTTCGGTGGGTAACACTGCTAACATTTATTATACTTTTATTGGTCAACCAAATAGCTTGGATTCTCAAGCTGGTGGTTCTCCCAATTGGGGAACAGGACCTTCACCGTTAGACGGATTTGAAGAGGAAAATGCTATAAAAGAAACTATTCTTGCAATGAAGAAGGTGACAAAGCAAGATGTTAGAAGAATGGTTCGTAAGGTAAGCTGGGTTTCTGGTTCTACCTATGAAATGTATCGTCATGACTACAACATCTATAGTCAGACTCCAGTAACAAATCAACCAAATCTTTATTCCTCAAATTTTTATGTCATTAATGAGGATTTCCGAGTTTATGCTTGTTTGCAAAATGGTACTGACCCAGAGAATCCTAAGGGTAGACCATCTTTTGATCAACCAAGTTTTGTAGACTTAGAACCAAGACCAGCAGGAACGAGTGGTGATGGTTATATTTGGAAGTACTTATTTACAGTAAAACCATCAGAGATTGTAAAATTTGACTCTATTGAATTTATTCCTGTTCCTGAAGATTGGGGAACGACAGGAGAATCCATCTCTACAAAAAATAATGCTGTAGATGGTAAGGTAGAAATTATTACTATTACCAGTAGAGGTATTGGATATCAACCAATTTCAAAATCATTCACCAATATTCCTATTTTAGGTGATGGTGAGGGAGGAAAAGCAACCATTACTGTTGATTCTTTTGGTAAAGTTTCTGAAGTATTTGTTACTGATGGTGGTAAAGGATATACCAAAGGAATTATTGAATTCCAACCAGGTGCTCCTGGAATTCCATCTGAGCTATCAAACTCTGGTTCACTAGCAACGTTTGATGTAATTATTCCACCAAAAGGTGGTCATGGATATGATATTTACAGAGAACTTGGTGCATATAGGGTTCTAGTTTATTCTCGTTATCAAACAGATGAGTCAAATCCAGATATTATCTTAGGTAATGATTTTGCTAGAGTTGGAATTATAAAGAATCCAATGATTCTTGGTAGTGATACAGAGAAACTCACCACTGGTGAAGTAAGTGCTCTAAATTCTTTAAGATTGACAGGAGTTACCACACAAACAACTTACCCAGTAGATTCTATTATTACTCAAACTACTGGTTTGGGTGTAACTGCTATTGGTTATGTTGCTTCTTGGGATGATGTTACTGGTGTATTGAAGTATTATCAACCAGTAGGATTAGCAACAGCTGGTGTAAATTATAAAATCAATAAGTTTACATCCACACCCTCTGGTGGTGGTTCTTTCAGTATAAATTGCCCTAAGATTGTAGGTCCAGCACTCAGCATAGATACTGACTTTACGGGTATTAGCACTGTAATAAATAATAGGACATATCAGTTGGGCAGCAACTTTGTGGCTGGAATTTCGTCAGCAGAGTATAACAAAAAATCTGGTGAAATAATCTATATCGATAATAGAAAAGCAATTCCAAGGTCCACAAGCCAAAAAGAAGATATTAAAATCGTACTGGAGTTCTAAAGTCAAATGCCACAAAATACTAATTTAAATGTATCTCCATACTTTGATGATTTTGATGCAGACAAAAATTATCAAAGGGTATTATTCAAACCAGCAACTCCTTTACAGGCAAGAGAATTAACGACTTTACAGTCTATTCTACAAAATCAAATTGAGAAATTTGGACAGCACTTTTTCAAAGAGGGTTCTGTTGTAATACCTGGACAGGTTTCTTATGACTCACAATATACTTCTGTTCAAATTGATGAGTCTCACTTAGGTGTTCCAATATCACTTTATATTGAAAACTTAGTTGGAAAAACGATTAGAGGAGAAAATAGTGGTGTTACTGCAAAAGTAGAAAATTTTATCACTAAAACACAATCAGATAGAGACAATTTTACATTATATCTCAAATATCAGAGTTCAAGTGAAAATGACTTCTCTACAAATACATTTGTAGATGGTGAAAATCTGGTAGCAGAAGAGGATATTTTTTATGGGATATCCGCAATTAGAGAAGGTTCCACTTTTGCTACTACAATTATCCAAAATTCTACTTCAGTAGGATCTGCTGCAAAAATTGCTGCTGGAGTATATTTTATTAGGGGATTTTTTGTAGAGGTAACTCCACAAACTGTAATTTTAGACCAATACGATAACACACCATCTTATAGAGTTGGATTGCTAATCAATGAAGAGTTAGCAGTTGCATCTAACTCTTATAATGATTTATTTGATAATGCACAGGGTTTTTCTAACTTTTCAGCACCTGGTGCAGATAGACTAAAATTTGGCCTTACTCTAATCAAAAAAGAGATAGACGATTTTAATGACGAAAACTTTGTTGAACTCATAAGAATTGAAGAAGGAGTTTTACAAGAGTTTGTAAAAGATAGTTTCTATAACTTAATCAGAGATGAATTAGCAAGAAGAACTTATGATGAATCTGGTGATTATTATGTAAGACCATTCTCTCTTACTGTAAAAAACTCATTAAATGATAGAATTGGAAATGATGGTGTTTTCAATGAAACTCAATCTACGAAATCTGGAAATACTCCAAGTGATGATTTAGGTTCATTATTAGTTTCTCCTGGTAAAGCAGTTGTTCGTGGTTATTCACTTGAAACTATTGATACCACTATTGTTGATTTTGACAAGCCAAGAACCACAGCAAAAGCAGAAAATCAGGCAATTCCATTTAGTGTAGGAAGACAAATCTTTGTCAACAATGTTAACGGTTCTGCACCAGTTGGATTTGGAACTACTTCACAAGTAAGTCTTTTTGATACTAGAACTGATTCAGCAGGAACATCCTCTGGTCAAAAAATTGGTGTTGCAAGATTATATGATCTAAAACTTAGAAATGCAGAGTATCAAGATGCATCAACTCAATTTGAAGCATCTTTGTATGATGTTCAAACATACACAGTCTTATTGCTGAATACATCCACTAATTTGGACAAATCAACTTATGTTGAAGGAAAATCTAGTGGTGCTAGTGGGTTTGTTGTTGAAGATGTAGTTGCTTCTAATCAAGTAAAACTTTATCAAGTATCAGGTACATTTAAAAAAGAGGAATCATTATCGTTTAATGGAATTGCTGATGGTAGAATAATTACAAATATTCGTGATTATTCATTATCAGATGTTCATCAAATTGTTGGTGACAACTACACTGCTGGTCTTGGAACATTTACTGCAGACCCAGTTTTATCACAATCGACTACTCTTACAGAACCTGGTGCTCAATTCACCATTAGTGCAGATACTTTAGGTGTCAGTACAGTAACAAGTTCAAGTCCAAATCCATTTGTTGGAATCAAGACTGGTGATATTGTTTCATATACAAAGCAGGGATTTACCATTCCTACTTTCAATAAAGTTACACAAGTAACAGCAAGTGCATTGCGAATTGGAGCAGTTAGTGATTTATCCAATATTAATGATGGTGCTCTTCCCTCAGCTGCGATAACTTCTAGTGATTTTAAAAAGGTTTCTCTTGAAGTTTTGAATACTTCAAATGCCTTCTTATATGCTAAGTTAAACAATAAAAATGTTGAGAGTTTAGATTTAAGCACTTCTTCTATAATTGTTAGAAAATCATATAAGATTACAGTATCAGCAAATGCATATTCTGCTACTTTAGAATCTGATATTGATTTAACATTAGAACCATTTGATGAAGAAGATTACACCCTTGCATTTACTGGTGGAACTGTAGAGTCATTAAACAACCAAAAAGTTGCAGTTTCTGGAAGAACAATTTCTCTTGCTGGTTTAAGTGGCAATGGTGATGCTATTTTAACAGTAACATATAAGAAGGTAAACACTACAGAAAAAGCAAAAATTTATAACAGATGTGAAAGTTTGGTTATTGCTGGTTCAAACCAAACTTCATCTGGTATTGGAAGAACTACACTAAATGATGGTCTTCAAATCAACAATTACTATGGTTTGAGAGTACAGGATAAAATTATCTCACTGAATATTCCAGATGTAGTTGATGTTCTTGGAATTTATGAATCGGGAACTACAAGTGATCCAGTTCTCCCAAGAATTCACTTTAGTGCATTAAATTCAAGCATTGGAAATCTAATTAAAGGTGAGAAAATAATTGGTTCTAATACTGGAGCAGTTGCAGCATTTGTGTCTTCTGATGGTATAAACAGTGTTGAAATTGTTTATCTGAACGAGAATAGATTTGCACTAAATGAAGAAGTAACTTTCCAGGAAACTAATATTGTCGGAACAATTAATGCCGTTGATGTTGGTGATAAAAATATCAAAGATAACTTTATTTTAGATAATGGGCAAAGACCAGAAATTTACGATTATTCTAGATTAATTAGAAAATCTCAAGTATCTTCACCAACTAAGAAGATTAGAGTAATTTATAACTGCTATAGTATTTCTTCTTCATCTGAAGGTGATTTTGTATCTGTAGATTCTTATGGAAGAGACAGATACGGAAATGACATCTCAACAATCAATGGTGTTAGAAACTCCGACATGATTGATTTGAGACCAAGAGTAACGTCTTTTAATCCAGACGCAGCAGATAAATCCCCATTTGAATTTAATGCAAGATTGTTTGCATTAAATGCCAACTCTTCAAATTCTATCGTAGCAAAAGATAGAACAATTAATTTATCATATAACTACTATCTACCTAGAATTGATAAATTATTCCTCACTAAAGAGGGAACATTTAGTCTCAATTCAGGTATACCATCACTATCACCAAAAGCACCTAACAAGTTAGATTCTGCTCTTGAAGTTGCAACGATATATTATCCAGCATATCTTTACAATGTTAAAGATGTAAGAGTATCACTATCTACACATAAGAGATATACCATGAAGGATATCTCTAGAATTGAAGATAGATTATCTAATGTTGAATTCTACAGTTCTCTATCATTGTTAGAGACAGATACGAAAAATCTTACTATTAGAGACCCTAAAACTGGCCTTGATAAATTTAAGTCAGGTTTCTTTGTTGATAACTTTAAGTCATATGATGGTGGTGATTTGTCAAACCCAGTCTACAGGGCATCTGTAGATACTGCTTATGGTTATCTGAGACCACAACACTATACAACTGCTGTTGACTTGGTTGTTGGTTCTGAGGCAATTATTGGTATTGGCACTACGTCAAATCCAGATGTTGATTTGCGATTTGCAACAGACTTAGGAAATAGCAACGTCAAGAGAATTAATGATGTTGTTATGCTTGACTATACCGATAAGGTGTTTATTGAAAATAAGTTTGCAACTAGAGTAGAAAATGTCAACCCATTCAACACACCAAGTTGGATTGGTAGTATTGAACTCAATCCATCTACAGATACTTGGGTAGAAACAAGAAGAACTCAAAGAACTGATGATGTTGAAGGTAATTTTGAAGCAACAATGACTCAGTTGGGTGTTGATTCTAATACTGGACTATCACCAGTTAATTGGAATGCATGGGAAACAAACTGGGTCGGTGTTAGTAACGTTGAGGGTCCAGTCCTCACCCAAATTCAAAATGGTTCTAGAATTGTTGATACTAGCACTACTACTGACTGGTGGAGTAGAACAACTACTACTACCTGGGAAGATTCATTTACTCAATTTAGAAACGATACTTTTACAACTACAACTGAACAATCCAGACAAGGAATTCAATTTGGTGTAAGTGAAAGATTTGATACTGTAAACCTTGGTGACAGACTAGTTTCTAGAGTACTCATTACTTTGATGAGATCCAGAAATGTTGAAGCAGTTGCAAGAAGGCTGAAACCAGTTACAAGATTCTTTGGATTCTTTGATAATACGGATGTAACTTCACTCATGGTTCCTAAACTTCTAGAAGTTAGGATGACCAGTGGCACATTTGAAGAAGGAGAGACTGTAACTGGTATTATTCCAGCATCAGGTGCAAATAGATCAATTACTTTCCGTCTTGCCCAACAAAATCATAAGTATGGTCCATATAATAATCCTACTGAAATATATAAAGAAAATCCATACAATACAAACAGCACATTATCAAATTCATACTCATCGACCTCTTCTGTCTTAAACGTTGACACTGCAAGTTTAGAAAACCAAGCAGACTCTAGATTCTTTGGTTCAGTTGCAAAAGGTATGCAACTTGTTGGTGCAAATAGTAATGCTGTTGCAGTAGTTTCTGACCTTAGACTTATTTCAGATTCTGCAGGAACTCTTATTTCTTCACTATTCATTCCAGACCCAACTGTTCCATCAAATCCAACATTTGAGACTGGAACAAAGACTCTTGTTCTTACAACTAGTAGCACAAATAGTCAGATTGCTGGAATTTCTGACAGTATGGCAGAGGCAAACTTCACTTCGAGTGGAAATATTGATAATATTGAAAATACTACTCTTAGAATTAGAAATGCTGAAGTTGAGAGAAATATCAGAAATGATAATAGAACTCTGACAGAAACAGAGGATAGATTAGTTGCCAATACGGTAACAACTAATAGATTGGAAACATCCAGAGTAAGAATTAGATGGTCCGATCCTCTTGCACAGACTTTCCAAGTTCTTGATAACAATGGAATATTCGTTACCAAGTGTGATGTTTACTTCCAATCCAAAGACCCTGGAAATGTTCCAGTTACATTGGAAATAAGAACATCAAAACTGGGACAACCTACACAAGAAATTCTACCATTTGCTGAAGTTAGCTTAGAATCATCTGAAGTTTCAATTTCTGATGATGCTTCCGTAGCAACAACATTTACTTTCCCCGCACCAGTATTCTTAGAAGGTGGTAATGATTATGCTATAGTCTTGCTTACAAACTCAAATGAATATAATGTCTGGATTTCCAGAATGACTGAGGTTGATATCTCGACAAGTAATAAACCAGAAGCAGAAAAAATTATTGTTTCCCAGCAACCATCTCTTGGTTCACTATTTAAATCCCAAAATGGTGCTATATGGGAACCATCTCAACTTGAAGACCTTAAGTTTAATCTGTATAGAGCAGAATTTACTTCACAAACTGGAAGTTTCCGTTTCTATAATCCAAATCTGGGTGTTGGAAACAGACAAATTGCTTCATTAAGGGCAAATCCAATTGTTTCTTATGCAAAGGAAGTCTTAGTTGGCATGTCTGGAACACTAACATCAACAGATGTTACTAATCTCATTCCAGGCACTTCAGTTTTCCAACAAAATTATCCAAACTTCTCAGGAAAACTTAAGAGTATTGTTGGTACAGTTGGTATTGGTAGTGAACTATCAATTACCAATGCTGGAGTAGGATATACATCAGATGCAACTTACACTAATGCACCATTGAAGACTATCAATGGTAATGGATTTGGTGGTAGAGTTGACCTTACTATTCAGGGTGGTGTTGCAGTAGCAGCAACAGTATCTATTGGTGGTACTGGTTATGCTATGGGAGACACATTAACAGTCGAACCACAATTTACTGGAGATTTTGGTAAGAATCTTATCATTTCTATACCAAATGAAGTTGGTGTTATCACCGCATTCAATTCTCTAATTGTAACTCAGGTTCAAGATGACCTGAATACATCTGGAGTTAGCAATGAGATTGCGTATGTGAATCCATCTAATGGGATATCAACTATTAGTAATGGATATGTAACTTATACTGATGTTCTTTCTGATGGTTTACACTTCAAGGTTAATCATAGTAACCATGGAATGTACAGAGATAACAATAAAGTTACTCTATATGGTATTGAATCGGATGTATCACCAGTAAAACTAACTGCTGATTATAATCAATCTTCCACTGCAAATATTCAAGTTTCAAATGTTGGTATTTTCACTTCATTTGAAAATCTCCCAGTAAGTACCGACAATCCAGGTTTTATTAAAGTTAATCAGGAAATTATTAAGTATACATCTGCCGATACTAACCAAAATGAATTGAGTGGAATTACAAGAGGTGTTGATAGTAATGTTCGTGATGTATACCCTTCTAATCTGGTTGGTTTACATCCAACTGGTACACCTGTTTACAAATATGAATTCAATGGTGTTTCTTTGAGAAGAATCAACAGAACACATTCATTCTCGCAAGTTGACCTCACTAAATATCCAATTGAAATGGATAGTTATCACCTCAAACTTGTTACTAATGAAAATGGTAAGGACAGACTGTTTGGACCACCAAAATTACATTTCTTTGAAAACAAAACAGGTGGTACTTATGATGGAAACATTACAGCAACTGCAGCAAACACTTTAGGTGGTCCAAAGGCAACACAAAATGTTCAATTCAATAGTCTCAGACCAAATCTCCAAACCCTTCTTCCAGAATCTACTCAGGTTGATGCAAAGGTTAGAACAACAAGTGGAACTAGTGTAGATGGTCAGGAAGTTTCATTCCGTAGTAGTGGATTTGAACCAATTTCACTCAATTCAAATAATCTATTCAAGTCACCAAGAATTATTGCTTCTAGAGTAAATGAAATTACTCATCTGCAACAGTCAAATGGTTACAAGTCATTTGAAATGGAAATGAATCTTTCTACGACTGATACTAAGGTATCTCCAGTTATTGACCTTGATAGAGTCAATATTATGACAACTATGAATAGAATTGATAAACCAATTGATAATATGTTGAGTGACAACAGAGTCAATAGTTTGTTTGACGATCCACACTCTGCTGTTTATGTTTCTAGAATAATTAGACTGGATAGGGGTTCCACTGGTCTTAAGGTTTATTTCGATGCATATAGAGATGCAACTAATGACATTAGAGTCATGTATAGATTGCTAAGGTCTGATACTCCAGATAATCAGGAATTATATGAATTTATGCCTGGTTATAATAATATTGACAGCAATGGAAACATTATTGATCCTAAAGATAACACTGGTTTACCAGATAGGAAAGTTAATCCATCATCTTCAGAATCAGATTTAAGTTCTTATGAATTTACATCAAAAGAGGTTCCACTATTTGATGGATTCCAAATCAAAATTATTATGACTGGAACAAATCAAGCATATGTTCCAAGAATCAAGGACTTGAGAGTAATTGCAACTATCTAATGAAACCAATTAAAGATAATCATGGTCTTTTCCGAGATGAAAAGACCAATGCTGTCATCAATAGCAATTCTACAGAATATGATGCATACATTGCAGAAAAAAATAGAATACTCTCTGAAAAAAGAGACATTGACAATATGAAGAAGGACATCGATGAGATTAAAGATGCTCTTCACATCATCCTTAACAAGCTAAATACATAAAAAGTACTTTTTGCTATGGCAGCAAAGATAATTAACCTAGTTGTAGAGCAAAATGCTGATTTTCAGGCAACTGTTACCATTTCAAATGATAATGGTACTAAATTGAACCTGACTAACTACACTGCGGCATGTTCGATTAAGAAAAGTCCATTATCCAGTGCTCCTACTGGAGCCATGACTGTATCATTTGTCGATAGAGTCAATGGAAAAATTATGCTGTCCATGGACTCCCTTACAACCGCAGCACTTCCTGGAGGTAGGCATGTTTATGATGTAATCATCACATCTCCAACTAATTTTGTCACAAGAGTTATTCAAGGAAGTCTTCTTGTTAGCCCAGGAGTTACCTGATGACTAATAACTATGAAGTTACAGTAACATCACCAGACTTAACAGTAAACGTTGATGATAGTGGTGCATTTAGTGCATCTATTAATTATGAAGCACCAACAAAAAGTATTCAGCATACCAATTTAATCCTTGATAATTTTTCTGCTGGATTTGATGGTACTACAACAATATTTCCCCTGACTGTCAATGGTGTTCCTTATTCACCATCTAATGAACAACAATTGATAATTCAGATTAATGGTGTTGTTCAAAGACCAACTATTGACTATACAATTTCTGGTTCAACCATAACATTTGTTGTTCCTCCAAGTGGTGGACAAACATTTTCTGGTATTGCACTTCAAACAATTGCAGATTTAACCAGAACAGTTGTTTTCCATATTGATAATGGTTCACAGGACATTACAACTGGAAATAAGGGTGTTCTAACACTCGATGTTGCAGGAACAATTGAAGAGTGGAGAGTATTATCTGACCAAACAGGTGTTATTGCAGTTGATATTGAAAAATCAACCTTTGATAATTACCCAAATAACTTTTCATCTATTGTAGGTAGTGAATATCCTGTTCTTATAAATGAAAATAAACGCAAAGATGAAGAGTTAACAACTTGGACAAAAAACCTTGCATTAGGTGATGTTCTCAAATTTGTAGTTCTATCATGCACTGGGATACAAAAGTGTTCCGTGTTTTTGAAGTTGAGACTATAGCACCACTTATTAAACATTATAAATAAATCTAGAAAGCATTCCAATAAACGTAAGATAGGAGACTTTATCAATGGCACTTTTAGTACCAGATTGTGGCGAACTTCAATCCCTAAGGTATCTCGTTAACAGTGATCACAGAATCCCTAGGAATCTGATTCTAAAACTATATTCTAGTTCAACGACACCTGCGGAAGGTGATGTTCCTTCACAGACAACTTATTATGAACCATACGATGCATCGGGTTCACTTGGATATGGTGTTTCACCATCCAATGGATATCCTGGTGTAATTAACAACAGATGGGACCAGGATTATTCCAGACAGTTCGGTATTCTCCTCAATGGTAATCTTTGGAATGTAAGAACGATTACTACTGCAATCGCAACTCCTACTGGTTCTGGTACAGTTAACGAGTATACAATCACTGTTGATAGCACAACCAACATTGCTGTTGGTCACTATGTAAGTGGTGGTGGTGTTGGTTCCAACGCAACCGTTGCTGCAATCGATGGTAACACAATCGTCCTAACTGTTCCTAATACATCTACGTTTACCAACCAAGCACTAGAGTTCGGTGTTGGTACAACCACTGCATCCTATCCTGAGCAAACTTTCACCTTCTCCTCTGCTGCTAATAACCAGTTCGGTTACTACCTAGTAAGAGCAAACAACCTTCCTAAGGAAATCCACGGTGTTGAGAATGCTACTTCCATTGCTGAAGCAGTTGCTATCGGTAAGACTCTGACCACTGGTACTATTGGTCAGTCATATGTAACTCTCTTCGATAAGAAGTACGAGCCAACCATTACTGGTACAGCAGGAAACTACGAACTGGCAGTTAACGTCAATACTGGCATCACAACTAACCAGAGAGTTGTTGGAACAGGTATTCCAGCAGGAACCAGAGTTACAGGTGTAACTGGAACTACTATCTACCTAAACAAGGCACTATCAGGTGCTGCTTCTGGTGTCGGTACATTCTACGAAAACGTCGGTGAAGACATCTGCGTAGGTATGGCAGTTACCCACAGCAATGTACAGGGTGAAGTTAATGCGATTCCTGCAGGAACTAAAGTTACTGGTTTCGATGAAATTGAGAGAATTGTATATCTCAACAAAGAACTAGTCAACAACGTACAGACTGCTACGGGTGACCAAGTAAACTTCGGATTCTCCCAAGTTACTGCTACTTCTCACGGTCTTGCTGAAGGTGATGTAATTTACATCGCATCTGGTGCAGGTAACACCACAACAGAATCTTCAACATACACTGTATTCAAGTCACTAGACGCAAATACGTTCTCAACTGTTCCAGCATTGGCAGTTGGTGCAGGTGGAAGTTCTACACTCTACAGCAGCATCATGTTTGCTGAAAGATTTACAAACGGTCCATACAATATCCAAAACAACGGTGACCAAATTAAGGTTACCCTGAACATCAGCCTCGACTGATACATTTTACTTGATTTCATACTATATCATGGAGGGGTTGCGGAATCGTGGCCCCTCCTTTTCCTTGTTTTCAATAAAGAGAATGCGAGATGCCAGCACTTAATGTAGGAATAAATTCAACATTTGAGCAGCAGAGAGTTGTCATTAATACTCTTGCTGTTGATGTAAACTCAATTTTAACTGGTAATGCAGGTTTATCAACCTACGCACCAGTTTCTGGAGTTTCTAGTGATACGGTACGCTTTAATGGGCAATTACCTAGTTATTATTTAAATTATGCAAATTTGGGTAATAAACCAACAAGTTTATCCCAGTTTACCAATGATATAGGTTTTGTTACTAGTGGATATTTTGCCAGTTTAAGTGTTTTATCAATTGGCGGTACAATTACAGCACAGAATGTTGTTAGTTCATTAACTGGAACTGCATCTACTGCACTAAAAATTCCTATTGCAGAGTCTGGGGATAATGACGCAAACTATGATATTCCATTTATAAATGGTACGTATACATCAAATGGTGACCACGATTTACAGGTAGATAGTGGAGCCCTAAGATTTAATCCTGGAACAAATACATTATCAGCAAACGCAATCGTAGCAAATGTAATTTCTGGGCAACTAACAGGAAATGCGACGGGACTTAGTGGAAACCCATCAATATCTGTTCAGAACGTAACTGCAGCTGGAACTGTTAATGGTACATTTATTGGAGATTTAACAGGTAATGTTACTGGCAACCTAACAGGTAATGTTACTGGAAGTCTTACAGGCACTGCTTCTAGTGCAACAATAGCTCAATCAATTTATGAGCATTCTGATGTTATCACTAGTGGTATTGTTAGTGCAACATCATATTTTGGAGATGGTTCCAACTTAACTGGTATTGTTGCTTCTGGTACTGGACTAAGAGTTGAAGAAGAGGGTGCATATGTTGGTGCTGCAACCACTGTAAATTTTGTTGGTTCTGCGGTAACAGCATCTCTTGTTGGGTCAATAATTGAAGTTGCAATTACCGATACCGACACTGTTCATTGGACAGAATCTACTAACAATCAGTTATATCGTCTAAGTGAAGTTGCTATCGGAACTACACAAACCTTAAATGGTAGTCAAGCAACTATTGGTAATGTAGGAGCATCTGGAACAACACTATTTGTACAAGGAAATACACAAACAACTGAGACATTTATTGGAAGAGATATAGAACTTGGTCCATATGGTGTTTCTCCAAATATATCTCTCGGTGGTAATGCAGGAAACGCATCATTTAGTGGTGATGTTTCAGGAAGAGATTTTACTGCATCTAGAAATTTAGTATCCACCTCAGGTCTACGTGTAGGAGTATCTGGTACATCCATATATTCTATTGGTGGACAGACTGGATTCAATCTAATTTCACCATCGTATTTGGTTGATATCAATGGTGACCTTGGTGTTAGAGGTCCATCTTATTTTACAGACCACATACATCTTTCTGATAATAACCAAATCAGAATTGGTGATAATACCGATTTGAGGATTTATCATGATACCACCAATACGCACATTGCTGAACAAGGCCAGGGAAGTCTGATTGTCCGTGGTTCAACTGTCGATATTAAAAACGACGCAGATACACAAAATATTGCTAAGTTTAGTAGTGGTGCTGGAGTTAAATTATATTATTCAAATTCAGAGAAATTTGAAACTCTTGGTACTGGTTCAACCACATATGGTGAACACTTTGCAACAAAGTTTATTGGAGACGGTTCTGGATTAACCAACATTACAGCATCTGCTACAGGTGGTGTAACCATCCAAAATAGTGGTTCTAATGTTGGAACTGCGGTAACACTTAACTTTACTGGAAGTAGTGTTAGTTCTTCTGTATCCAATGGAATTGCAAATATTACCGTATCTGGAGGTGGGGGAAGTGGAGTTGGGTACTTTGATAACAATCAAACACTCCCAGGTATTCATACAACTGCAGCAAACGTAGGACTAGGAACAACAAATCCAAGAACTCCTTTACAGGTTGGAAAATCCTATGGTGTATGGAGTGAGTGTGGTTCATTTGCTTCTAGTGCAGGAGTTGCTAAAACAACCATTGGTGGTTGGTCACTTTCTGATACAGACTTTAAAACTGCAGAATTTACCCTATACTTCAATTTTGAAGATGGTAGAATCCAAAGTCAAAAAGCATTAGCAATGAATGATGGTGTAAATGCGTACATCTCCCAATATGCAATTATGAATACTGGTTCAAACTTAATGATTATTGATGCATCTATATCAAATAATGAATTCATACTTTCATTAACACCAGAAGCTGGAGTTACTGGTCTTATGACATACATAGTTACTAGGGAGACTACGAAGTTATGAATAACGAGGAGTTAACACACGAGCAGAAGAAGCAGAAAATTATTGATGCTTATGAAGCAGCTAGGGCAAATGGTGAGCAGGAACCAGATGCAAGTCCTACTACTAAAAAGGAATTTATTGTTGGTTGCTATACCGCAGAGGATTGGGTAGAAATTCATGCTCTTTTGACCTCAGAGGATACATCCGAAGACAATGTTCCTTCAGAGAGTATTCCATGCTGCAATGAGATATTGCATAGCCCTAAAAGAGGAATATATTCATTAACAGACCCAGAAGCAGAGGCATTGAGGGATCATCCAAAAGTAGAGTATGTAAATGTTAACGCAGCAAAATATCCTGGAACATTCGCAGTCAATCCACTTGAAGTTACTGAATTAAATCTTACAGATGGAAGATTTTATCGTTATGACAATACCGTAAAGCACCAGAAAGCAATTTCTACTAGTGGCATCAGACCAACTAACCCTGGTGTAGACCTTTTAAATAGAGGAAGTTGGCAGTTACACAGACATACACAGGCTGTAGACCCATGGTTGAGTGCTTCAAGTACAAGTTCAATTATTGAAACTAGGCATCAACAACTTGGTGACGGTAGTGATGTTGATATTATTGTGTGTGACCAAGATATGTGGTTTGGTCATATTGAATTTCAAAATAATTTAGAAACAGGTCCAACAAGATATAGAGGAGGAAATGTACTTCCAGGAAATGGAACGTGTGATATTCTCGATTTAATCCTTGATGCTCCGTATTACCTAGACCCTGATTTTTTTGATGCAGATCCAGCACAGAGATTGATGACTCGTTGGGATGGGACAATAGTTCCAACAGAGACAGCAGCACATAATTGGTGGGAAAATAATAGTACTACATATCGTTCTTCAAAGTTTGTAAGTCAAAGCCAGGGTGGAAGTGCTAGTGGAGTTTTTGACTTTGGTCAAATAATGATTGAATCTGGTTACACCAGAGCAAATAGTAATGGTAGTAATACTTCATATCATACTGGATCTGGATACCATGGTACTCCATGTGCTTCTCAGTCATATGGTAGGCAATATGGATGGGCATTTAATGCTAATAAGTGGTTTTTGAATCTTTATGGTTCAAATTCCCATAGTTTTGAGGTTGGTTTCGATTTACAGAAAGTTTTCCATAATTGCAAACCAATTAATCCTACATATGGAACAAAAGATCCAACAATTTCTAGTAATAGTTGGAGTAATAGATTCACACCAGCATCTAGTGGATATTATTGGCATAGACCTGCAACAATTGATGGTACTACTAATGGAGTTTCATATTCCAGTAAACCAGCATTTATGAATAATTATAATTCTAATACTAGAGCAGCACCTTATGCTCCAAACTCAGTTCTTACTGCTGGAGAAGAGATGATTGATGCTGGAGTAATTTTTGTATGTGCTGCAGGTAACAGACATCAATTGAATGTTCCTAGTGACGATGTAGATTTCAACAACTATGATGGATCATCATCCAATGTTTCATTAGAAAATTCCAAATCAACTTCTTATTATGGTAATGGAATGTATGGGTTAGAGTATTATAGAACTCATAATAGAATTGGATTCCCAGGACAAATTGGAGTTCAAACTTCCACAACACCATGGACTTACAGAACAATTAATGTTGGTGCTCTAGATGATTTACATAGTAATAACAAAGAAAGATTAGTATATTATACCAATCGAGGTCCAGGAGTAGATGTATATGCTACGTCTGACTATTCTCTTGCTGCTAGTGATGACAATTATCCAGGAACAATAACAAATCGTTATGATAGGTATTACACCATCGATGGCACTCAATCTGTAGAATCTAGAGATTGTTTGTTTAATGGTACAAGTTCTGCATGTCCAATCTTTGTTGGTCTTTTAGCAACTAAAGTTCAGTATAATAGAAGTTGGACTTATGCTGATTGTAAAACTTGGATTAATTCAATTACTCCACAGTCAACCAGTGATTTTAATTACATAGCACGTCCAGACACACCAACTCATTCCAACTGGTCAGTACAGAATTCTGCTTGGGAACCTTCCAATACACTAATTGTGGCATGGGATAAACCAACAGGAAACGAACCTGGGGTTACTTTTGAGCAAGACTTCCTGAATACACCAACACCAAATCTCCCCTCAGTTATTGAAGGAACTACCCTTAGTGTCAGTATTACCACTGATGCTTCAGATGGAACTTATTATTACTCATGTGAAAAGGATGATTTTGGGTCAAATATTGAAGGAAATGATTTCCAAAGTCTATCATTGACTGGAAGTTTCACCATTTCATCTGGAACTGGAACAGTAAATATTCCCATCAAATCTGGAATTCTTAGCAATAACCAAACAGAATCTTTTAGATTCCGAATTCGCACAGGTTCTACTACTGGACCAGTTGTTGCGACATCTCAAGATTTCCAAATTACAGATGCACCAGAACCAAACCCATTTGTATTTGCAACAGGTGAAGGTTTAAGTTTCAGCGGAAGCATCAGTATTCGTTTTGAGTAAATAAATAGTTAAAAAGTATCTCTGATGGCTAATAAAGGATTCGGTATAAGAGAACTAACACTTATTGAAGGTGCTGGAACTCCGAAATTATCAGTACCTCAAAATTTAGATATTGATGCAGTAGTTGTAGGTATCAGCACTGGACTGGTTGTTGGTGGTGCTGTGACTATTGGTGGACCTCTTGGAGTAGCAACTATAACATCAACGGGTCGAATCACTGCAACAGAAATTAATGCAGAGTATTATTTTACCGAGTCTGCTGATAATAATTCCGATTATAATATCCCATTCATGGGAGATGCTACTGGTGGTAATAGTTATTCAGCTCTTCAGGTTGACAATAGTGTATTACAATTCAATCCTGGCACTAATATACTTAAAACGAATAACCTAGAGGCTTTTGGGTATATTGATGCTGGTAATGGATACATAGGTGATGGTTCACAATTAACAGGAATTGTTACTTCTATTGTTGCTGGTAGTGACGTTACAATTTCACAAACAGCTGGAGCAGTAACTATCAATTCAACATCTGGTGTTGGATCGGATGCAAGTGTTAATACAACAGGAATTATTACTGCAGCATCTTTTGATACAACTGGATTTGGTGCTGCAACGATTCGTGTATCAGTTGGAAATACACTAAACATTGAAGCTCCAATTGTTGCTGTTTCTACTGATATGACAGTAGGTGGTTTAGCAACTATACCTAATTTGAGTGTACCAACACTTGCTGATTTGCCAGTAATTGGACCTGGATTAGGACAAACAACAAGACTTAATGCAAATCAGGTAGCAATTTCAACTAACTGTAGTATTGGTAATGACCTTACCATTGGAGGAAATATAGGTCTAACTGGAAATATCAATTCAAATGGTGGAACACTGAATATAAATGCCAATGATTTCCGTGTATTTAATAGTGCAGGAACTGTCAAGAAATTTGATGTCACTAATAGTAGTGGAATTATTGCAGACGCAGATTTTGATGTCAATGGTCAACTAACAGCCAATTCATATAGAACAGCAACTACGGTAGGTGATGGTCAAGATTTGAGTTATGGAATAGTTTATAGCATTGCTGCAAATTCTGGTCAATATCGTATATCTGGTCCAGGTGTTGTAAATACTGTTGATGACCCAACATTATACTTACATAGAGGATTTACATATGTCTTCGTAAACACAGCTGGTGGTAGTCACCCATTCCGCATCCAGTATACAGGAACAAGCACTGGATATGGCAGTACCTATCTAAGTGGCAACCAAAGTGGCACACAGGTCTTTACAGTGCCCTTTGATGCTCCATCTACTCTTGAATATGAATGTGTATACCATAGCACCATGAAGGGTAGTCTAATTATTCCTACTTGACAAGACTATTTGAATACGTTTATAATGAGTCTGTGGACGGTCAAAGGTGACTTATATCCTTAAAGACCAGATTCTAACTAACCTAAATAGTCAAATATGGAAGGTTTCTAGTGACTTATAAGGAAATAAAAGTTGCTGAGATTGGACAGAGTGTTGCGAGTATGCTCTGTCTAGAAACCTTTGTACGCATTAGAGAGAGGATGCGTTAAGTATGGCTCTCTTTCAATACAACCAAAACAGCGTAGTTCCGTTTAGTAGTATTGATTATGGATTTATTAGTGAAACACACACAACATCGGAAGACGAAGGAGATTTAGCAGTAGTTGCTCAGACTACTATTGCTCCAGATGATATTGTCTCCACATATAGTGGTAGTCTTAACATCGTAACTATTGCCAATACTGGAACTGGTGTTGGAGAGTATGGTGGATTTAATGTAGGAAGACATATTAAATTTACTGGAACAGGTACAAGGTCATTTAATTTTGCATTTGATACGAGTAATCGTGAAGAGATAACTTTCTCAGTTATTCGTGGTACTGATTCAAATGGTGGTGAACTTGTTGATACTGGTGAAGACCTTTTATTTGAATATTCAACTAATGGTGGAAGCACTTGGACTGGAACCCAAGTTTTAGTTGCACATAATGATACTGCATTTAATACTTTAAATGATGTTACTGTAACATTACCTACAGCAGCAAGAGTATCTAATGCACAGTTTAGAATTAGACAA
>CEPT01024623.1_pt1 | contig 22623 bp, 25 predicted proteins | sample 356221 | NCBI WGS metagenome assembly CEPT01 (sample SAMEA2620081, study PRJEB7988) | marine metagenome | isolation source: saline water (ENVO:00002010), including | reverse complement strand
ACCGATTCTTTTTCTTTTTTATCTAAGGTGTTAGCACGGTAAGAATAATTTGGTTGAATCAAAAGAACCTTTGGACCATAACGCTTAAAAGAAACTATGCGTTGATCTCCCAACTGTCCGCGGTCCAGACCAATGTCATTTGACCCTACACCTGCAGTTAGTGAATTCACATAAAGGAATTCACTGCCAAAGTTTTTGATCTCAATCCACAGTTTACCCGTAGAATCATCCCAATACATATTGAAATAACCAGGTAATTTTTTCATGTCCTTTGTTTTTTCAGATATTGATTGACAAAGGGCAAGGCTTGAGAGAAGAATTAGTATGCCTATTTTTTTCATAAAGCTCTCATAAGGTTTCATTTAATATCTAAACGCGTCTCTTGGATAAGGCGAGCGCCTTGGACCGCCTCTCCTTTTTTTAATTCTTCCTTGATTGTTTTTAGGTTGACCTTTTCAACGGTCTGAACATCAATGAACGATTGTGGAATCATTTCTTCATCTTCAATCACGACTTTAGGAGGGTTCTTTTTTATGCTTAAATCAAAGTGCACGGTCTCAATTTTGTGAATTTGATTTTCTTCCATCACGTTTTTGACGTATTTCTTAATATTCTCAGATTTTTTTTCTAACCTTTTTCTGCGTTCAGCCATATTCTTTTCAGCCTCTTTCATGGCTTCAATAGTGCTCTTTAGATTTTGAGTATATTTAATGATATTTTCAGACTTGGCTTCTAACGTTCCTTTTAATCCCTCCAAAGTATCTACAACAGCTTCATCCTCGATTTCGGTCAATTCTTCTAAAGCGTCGCGATAATCTTTTGCAATTTCATATAAAACTGGTAGTGCCATTTTTTATCCTTTGATTTTTTTGATACGTGTTTTATAAAATTTTTAACCAATGTACAACTAAATTAATTGATGAAAGTTGATGGAGTCAATCGGTCATTACAGGTCTTTGAAATTATAAATTGTATAATAGAAGCAAAAATTTTAACTTTTTTCAGTTTTGAGCATCTAATATACTAGAAACTCAATTTAAAAGGATATTATCATGAAAAAAATCACCTTTCTCTTAGTGCTTGCGTTCTTATTTGTAATAGGATGCGAAAATACTATGCGTTCAGATGCGAATGAGCTAGATAGCTTTGAACTTCAGGAGTTGTCATCCGAACTTCAATATGATCTTGGGTTAAGTAAATCATCTTCTGATGCACTCAATAAATCCCTAAGTCGACATGGTAAAAAGGGTAAGCACCGTGAGCCAGGTTTCCTTTGGAAGGTTGCTGCTGATATGTCAGATACCATGACAGATGAAGAGAAAGCAGTGTTATTTGAAAAGATGGATGAAAAAGAGGTGCCACTTTTTGGATTCGGTAAAAAGAAAAAAGGTAAATCAGGTAACAAAGGGAAAAAACCTGGTCTTAGCATTTATAAGATTCTAAGCGACGACCAAAAAGTTACCTATAAGGCCATGATGGCGGATTATAAAGAAAAGTTTGGAGCCTTAAGAAGCCAAGTCAAGGATGGAACGATTTCAAAGGACGATGCCAAAGCGCAAAGAAAAGCGTTAAAAGATGCTATGAGCGCTGAAATTGATGCACTCCTAACTGATGATCAAAAAGATCAAATTCAGCGAAATAAAGAGGCAAAAAAGGCTAAACATCAAGCTTATCGCGACTCCTCAAGATCTGTAATGGTCAGCACGCTCAAAATGTCTAACGATCAGGTCTCAGCCTACGATGCGGCCATGCAAGAAGCCAAAGACGCGGCCAAAACTTTGTTTGAACAATCTAAGAATGGGGATATAGATAAAGAAACCCTAAGGGTCAGTTTGAAAACCCTTTTTTCTGATAGAAACAAAAAACTTGAAGCCATCTTTGATGTAAAGCAATTGGATATTATTAAGATTCACAAAGCATTATCTATGAGAGCGAAAAAACATCGCTCTTCAAAAGGGAATAAAGGAAAAAAAGGTAATCGTAAATAAGTTTGATTTTATATTACAATAAAAAAAACCAATCATGATCATTCAAAGATTAATTTTTAGCTATCAAGAAACTTTTTAAGATCACAAAGGTTTTATAATTAGGTAATCGGTAAATTAAATAAAGGTAAATCCATGAAAAAAATTAAATCATTTGCCATTTTAGGTCTCATATTTGCTTTTGGCTGTGAAAGCATGAATAACAATGAAGTGAATCTTGATGATCCCGAGCTTCAGGCCTTTGCTGATGGCCTAAATGCAGATATTGGATTAAGTAAGTCATCTAATGATGCCCTCAAAGACGCGCTCAATAGACACGGTAAAGATGGCATGCACAGAAGAGATCCAGGGTTTTTATGGAAAGTAGCCGCTGAAATGCAAAAAAACCTTTCTGGCGACGAGAAAGATAAAATGTTCGCTTGGATGAACGACAATTCTATCGCATTTCTTCATTCGCCGGACAAAAAAGATTATCATGGTCCAAAAGGTGATAAGGATGGTATGGATATGCGCTTAATGATGGAAGTCTTAGATGCCGATCAGCAGCAAGCGCTTAAAGATATTATGACCTCTTACAGATCGCAAATGGAACAGGTCATGCGAGCGATGAAAGATGGCACTAAGGATGAAGCTACAGTAAAAGCTGAGATTGAAGCGCTTGAGCGCGCTATGAAAAATGAGATCGATTCGTTACTAACTGATGAGCAAAGAGATAAAATAGAAACGATGCAATCAGAAATGAAGCAAAAAATGGAAGACATTCGTCTAGCGGAGCGCGATGCAATGATTTCAGCTTTGAACATGTCATCTGATCAAGTGACGCTTCTTGAAAGTATTAACAAAAAATATGAAGAAGCTATCAAATCCCTTTTCGATGATATGAAGAACGCTGGTGATGACGCCGATAGATCAAGCCTTGAAGAAAAAATTAAAGAAATCAACCTTACGAGAAATGATGAATTTGAACAGTTGTTTAGCGATGATCAATTAGAGGTGATTAAGGTTCACGCCTCTTTAGTGATGATGTTCTCAAAACATTGCGATGGAAGAAAAGATGGCAGATGGTCTGACAAAGGAGGTAGGGATGATTCAAAAAAAGACTGCATTGATAGATCCAGGATAAGTGATGGAGCTTGTCCTATGGTTTATGATCCGGTTTGCGGCTGCGACAAAGTAACCTATTCAAACAGCTGTATGGCAAGTAATGCTGGTGTAACATCAACAACTCCTGGTGTTTGCAGATAAAGGAATTCTATTATTTTTAATTTCTTAAAAAAGGCTGAGAATTGTTTCTCAGCTTTTTTTTTAACTTTTAAGTTTGAAGTTAGTCTAAAAGTGTAATGCATGCGCACAGACAGCGAATTAATAAAAGATTTTCAAAGAGGAAGCAATGAGGCTTTTGACGAACTGGTTAGTCGCCATCTCCCGAGCACCTTTGGTTTTTTTAGAAAATTTACCGATTCAAATGAAGAAGCAGAGGACCTAGCACAAAGTATATTTATTAAAATGTATAAAGCTTTAAAGAAATTTCGATTCGATTCAGAGTTTAAAACCTATTTGTTTAGAGCCAACGTAAATATGTCTAATACATATTTAAGGCGCAATAAATGGAGAAATATGCTTCATCTAGACCAGGCTCCTGAGCCAACATTCGTTGACAGTTCCGTTGAGGACGCATGGATGAAAAAAGAGCTATGGGATGCCATCGCAACGCTCCCCAAAAAACAGAGACTGGTCATGACTATGAGATTGACAAACAATCACTCCTACAAGGAAATAGCAGCTATTTTGGGTATTTCTGAAAATTCCGCGAAAGTTAGCTACCATCATGCAGTTGAGAGATTAAAAGAAAAATTTAAAAAATAAAATGAACGTAGATACACAAATCAAAAAGATTCAAAACGAGGATATTGGAAGTATAGATCCGAAATCTTTTTTGATAAACCTTCATCATAAGCGAACCAAAAATGACGCTAGGCGCTCTCAATTGATTAATGGTATATATGCATTTTGCTTATTGATTATGTTTAGCGTAGTTACCGTGAATCAGCTTGCTTATGAACCAGGAACGCATGCTTCAGTCGACCTTATGCCATATCAAGAAATGGATGCCGAAACAGAGTCCTTTGTTTATGATCTTGCAGATTATTTGATTGTATCAAGCGATGATATTTGGCAGACGTTAGATTTTTTTGATGAAATTAACCTTAATGATTTAATCGCTTCAAACTATGGAGAAAAAAATGAATAAAATCGTTATGCTTTTGCTCACCTTTCCAATAGCGCTATGCCAACCGGGTAAACCCGCAGGCCCAGGTGGACAATATGGAAATAGAATGGAAATGATGATGGTATGGAAGATGACAGAATACTTGAACCTATCGGAAGATCAAGCTGAAAAGCTTTTCCCTCGCATGCGTAAGCAAAGAGTCGAAATGAGAGACTATTTTGACAGCGAAAAGGATATTTTTGAATCCTATTTAGATAAAATAAAGAATGGAGAAAACATTTCCCAATCCGACGTAAATACCGTTTACAAAAAAATGGAGGATCTAAACTCAAAAAAGAATGATGCCCGTATGAAATTCTTCAAGTCTACAGCTGATATTCTTGACCCAGCCCAGCAAATCATGTTCCTGAGTTTTGAGCCCTACATGAAAGAAGAAGCTCAGAAAGGAATTAAAGATCGATATCGCAAGAAGCCAGACCCGAAAATGAAAAAAGGTAAACGACGCAGATAAGGGTCACGGATAAATTAAAAACCCTCTTTTTGAGGGTTTTTTGTATCATAATATTCCGTCAATTATTTAATTTGATGGATGAATCCTATTTATAATTTTAGCGCTGGACCTGCGATGCTGCATCCCTCTGTAGTTAGAGCCACCTCTGAAGCCTCAGTTAATTACAATAACTCAGGTATGAGCTTAATGGAAATGAGCCACAGATCCCAACCAGTTGTGGATATGGTTGACGAAACCGAGCAGCTTGTAAAAAAATTATTACATCTATCCGATGAATACCAAGTTCTCTTTCTTCAAGGTGGAGCCTCACTGCAATTTTGCATGGTGCCCTTAAATCTTTTAGAAGATAATCAAACTGCTGATTATACCAATACTGGTACGTGGTCACAAAAGGCGATAAATGAAGCAAAAATGTATGGGACCATTAACGAAATCAGCTCTTCTAAGGATTCAAACTACAATCACATCCCAAAAGATTTACGCCATTCAAAAAATTCTACATATCTTCATTTAACGTCCAACAATACAATCTTTGGAACGCAATGGAGTACATTTCCAGTTCCATTAAATGAAAACTCCTATTTAGTTGCAGATATGTCCTCTGACATCTTTAGTCGAGAATTTGACGTAAATGATTTTGGGTTAATCTATGCTGGCGCTCAAAAGAACATTGGACCTGCAGGAGTGACGCTGGTAATAATCAAGCAGGATATTATAAAAAAGATATCTAGAAAAATTCCAACTATGATGAAATATCAAACGCACATTGATAAAAAATCTATGTTCAACACCCCTCCAGTTATGGCTATATATGCGGTCAATCGCAGCTTAAACTGGTTGCATGAAAACGGTGGGGTTGCAAAAATGGAAAGCAAGAACAGGGCGAAGGCAAAAAAACTTTATGATGAAATTGAACGTAACCCGCTCTTTAAATGCCCTGTCCATACTGATGACAGATCTATAATGAATGTACCTTTTATTTTTAATGAAAAGTTTGATGAAAATAGATTTTTAGGGTTCTGCCATGATAGAGGATTGCAAACCTTAAAAGGTCACAGGTCTGTGGGAGGGTTTAGAGCTTCAATTTATAATGCGATGCCTGAAGCAGGAGTAGACGCGCTTATTGATGCTATGCGTGACTATGAAAATTTTGTCTAGTCATCCCACAATCCTTTTTTCTTAAGTTTCTTTATCTTTGGGGCGATGACAAAAGCGCAATATGGTGCGTTAGGGTTGTTTTCATAGTAATCCTGATGATACCCTTCAGCTACATAGAATGCATCCAGCTCTTTTACTTCGGTAGTAATTGGATCCTTGTATAGTTTTCTTGCTTTTTCCATAGCTTTTTTTGCCGAGGACTCTTGAGAATCACCGATGTAGTAGATTGCTGATCTATATTGGGTTCCAACATCATTTCCTTGGCGGTTAAGCGTTGTTGGGTCGTGGGCTTGCCAAAAAACGTCCAAAATTTCATCGTAAGTCACCTCCTTTGGATCGAAAACAATCTTGCAAACCTCAGCGTGACCAGTGCGTCCAGTTATTACTTCTTTATACGTTGGATTTTTGGTATGCCCACCTGCGTAACCAGAAATAACCTCGCTAACGCCGTCTATACGTTCAAACACAGCTTCTACGCACCAAAAACAACCGCCCCCTAATATTGCATTTTCAAAACTTTTATCATTCATTTTTTGGTTCCCATTATTTTGAGCTTTAGCAAAGCCTATTATAAGAAAAATTAAAAAAAAACGAGCAATTTTCAAGATAAGCCTTAAAGCTCTTTGAGGTCTTTATGTAAAGTCGTAAGCATTTCTTTCGCGTCACCAAATACCATTACCGTATTTTCAAAACCAAACAATTCATTCTGAATCCCTGCAAAACCAGGATTCATAGTTCGTTTATTCACAATTACAGTGCGAGATTTATCAACATCTAATATAGGCATCCCAAAGATAGGACTAGAGGTGTCGTGCCTTGCAGCAGGATTAACAACGTCATTGGCTCCAAGAACTATAGCTACGTCACAATCTTCAAATTCAGAGTTGATTTCATCGAGATCTTTAAGCAGTTCATACGGTATATTTGCTTCTGCAAGGAGGACATTCATGTGGCCAGGCATTCTTCCAGCAACAGGATGAATAGCATAGAGAACCTTTTTACCCATAGATTCCAATTGTTCGGCAACTTCTCTCACAGCGTGCTGAGCTTGAGCTACAGCCAATCCATATCCTGGCACCACTATTACTTTATCTGCAGCATCCAAAATCATCGCTGCCTCATCTGTAGTTGACGACTTAATGCTTATTTGCTTTGCTTTACCAGAATCTCCTTCTTCTGCAAGGCCAACTGCACCAAAAATTACATTTGCAAGAGACCTGTTCATGCCCTTGCACATTATATTGGTTAAAATAAGACCTGACGCACCTACCAATGCTCCAGCTATGATTAGCCCATTGTTCATCAGAACAAAACCTGTTGCAGACGCGGCAATACCCGAGTAGGAATTTAGCAATGAGATCACCACGGGCATATCTGCGCCACCGATCGGAATTGTTAATGTGATTCCAATTAAAGCTGAAAGCGCAATTAAAATATAGAACGCATTTAATTCATTTGTGCCGCCATAGCACACATAAACAGCAAGCCCTATTAATGTAGTCATAATAATAAGATTTAAAATTTGTTGACCTTTAAAGACGATGGGCTGACCTGATACAAAACCTTGTAATTTTCCGAAAGCTATAAAGCTACCAGTTAGTGTAAGTGTACCAATAAATATTGATAAAATGATGGTTACACTTAGAAAGATCGTCTGATCTGTAGAGCCGTACTTAGAAAAAAATTCGGCTGTAGCAACTAATGCCGATGCGCCACCACCAAATCCATTAAAAATAGCAACCATTTGTGGCATTTGGGTCATTTCTACCCGAAGCGCAAAAGTGGCTCCAATGATAGATCCAATGATCATTCCAATGGCAATTAGTCTAAAATCGAGACCTCCGAATGAAAAAACTGTTGCAACAATTGCTATGAGCATACCAACTGAAGCTAATGCATTTCCTGTTCGCGCAGTTTTAGGTGAGCTTAATCGTTTAATTCCAAGAATAAATAAGACCGCAGCGGCAACGTAGGCTAAATTAGTATAGTCCATAAATTATTTTCGCTTAAACATTTTTAACATTCTATCAGTGACCATAAAACCACCTACGCAATTGATCGTTGCAAAAATAACAGCAGCTAAACCCAGCCATGTTCCAATTTCACCATCAAGAGTAGTGGAAATAATTGCTCCTACTATAGCGATCCCTGATATTGCGTTGGACCCTGACATCAGTGGGGTGTGTAAAGTTGGTGGTACTTTTGTTATGATCTCAAATCCAACAAAGATTGCTAAAATAAAAACGGTTATAATATTTATATCCATTTTGCTCCTTATGATTTCTCAATTGCTTGAAGTGTGGGTTGATGAGTTATTGTACCATCATGAGTAAAAATAGCTCCTGAAATTATTTCATCATCCAGGTCAATATTAAAATTTCCATCCTTACTCATGTGAGCAATTAATGTAGACACATTTTTAGCATAGAGCTGAGATGAATGCACCTGCATAGTTGAAGGAAGATTTAAGCTGCCATCTATGGTCACTCCATTTTTATTAACAACTTTACCTGGCTCAGTACTTTCGCAGTTTCCGCCATTTTCCGCAGCTAGATCTACGATTACAGAACCTTGCTTCATAGCATCAACCATTGAGTTTGGAATGAGAACAGGCGCGGGTTTTCCAGGAATAAGAGCTGTAGTGATAACAAGATCTGACTTAGCAATATGATCTTTCATAACTAGTTGTTGTTTTTGTTTGTAATCATCTGAAGTTTCTTTGGCGTATCCTCCTTCGCCAACGCCGTCATCATCATCGCTTTCAACTTCTACAAATTTTGCTCCTAAAGATTCTACTTGCTCCTTGACTTCAGGTCGAACATCAAACGCTTCAACCTGAGCTCCAAGCCTTTTTGCTGTTGCTATCGCTTGAAGACCGGCAACGCCAGCTCCTATAATTAAAACTTTTGCAGGTGGAATCGTTCCAGCGGCCGTCATTAATAATGGCATATAGACTGGCAAGTGCATGGCTCCAATCAGAACAGCTTTGTATCCTGCTACATTAGCTTGAGAGCTTAATGCGTCCATGCTTTGAGCTAAAGTGGTTCTAGGGATTAGGTGCATCGAAAAAGCGGAAATATTTTTTTGAGCCAAGCGTTTAACCTTATCAAGCTCAATGGTCGTTTGTATCAGAGAAATATAAACAGAATTAGATCTTAGCTGATCGATCTCATCTAAGCTTGGAGATCCAACCTTAATCACTGCATCAGCTCCCTTCAAAACACTAGCAGCATCTTGAATGATCTTAGCTCCAGAATTTTGATATTCTTCATCTGAAATAAAAGAAGGGGTACCAGTATTGCTTTGAACGTGAACTTCAAACCCACCTTTAATGAGGTCTTTCACAGTTTGAGGAGTAGCGGCTACGCGATTTTCTCCCTCTTGTGCTTCTTTTAAAACTCCTATAATCATTATAATAACCTGATAATTAATTGGTTTTGAGCATTAAATTTAAATAATTATTTCGATATATATCTTAATTTGATTGATCAATTTAAAATTTATTCTGAGCTTTTATTTTGAAAACATACCATTCAAAAAAATACATCATTATTGCGTTAATCATACAAAGTTGCGCACCAACAATAAAAATTGTAGATCGTCACCCCAACAACCAAAAAAAATCTTCTGAGGTCTACAGAAGCAAGTATCTTGGCGAAGCATTACAAAAACGCCTTGAATATTTTTCGAATGGACAAATCAAATCTGAAACAAATTTTCGGCAAGAAAAAAAACATGGAAAATATCTGTCATACTTCACCAACGGTTCAATCTCCACAGAAGGAGAATATAAAAACAATAAGAAAAATGGTAGATGGGTATGGTTAGGTAAATCTGGCAAACTTGATTCTATTTTCCATTATGAAGACGGTCGTCTAAATGGATCATATGAGATCTATAACAAGGGTAGGATTTCAATAAAACAAAACTATAAATCTGGTAAGCTCAATGGAAAAATCACAGAATTCTATGCAAATGGAAATATTAAGAATAAGGGCAGCTATCTCGATGACGCTCCAAACAATAAATGGGAATGGTTTAGCGAGAAGAAACAAATTACAAGACTGATTCATTTTAAAGATGGAATTAAAAACGGTGATTTTAAAGTTTGGAGCGGGGATACGCTCATATTATCTGGCTCATACTTGTCAGACAAGCGTGATGGTACGTGGAAATGGTATAGGTCAAAAAAACAATTAGATTCCTTGGTCACTTACTCCAACGGTCAACTTGATGGGGACTATAAAAAATGGAATAAGGAAGGAGCTTTAAAAATTTCTGGTGGCTTTACAAATGACAGCCGTGATGGAGAATGGAGGTGGTTTTCTAAGTCCGAGGATGTTGACTCCACCAAGACATACGCCCTTGGCGTTCTAGATGGAGCAATGCACATTTATTATAAGAATGGCCAATTAAAGAAAAAACAGTACTTCATATCAGGATTACTCGAAGGGGAAACGGCGTCTTACTATATATCAGGCCAACTACAATCGAAGACCCAATTTAAACTAAATGAAAAGACGGGACCTTTCGAGCTTTGGACCTCAGCCGGACAACTTGAAGAGAGGGGTACGTACTTAAAAAATGAGTACCATGGTCCCATTCAAAGAAATTTTTCAACTGGACAATTGGCGTCTGCAGCAACATACAGCAGGGGAGTGTTGGACGGCATTTCTCAAATTTTTACCCCTTCTGGGTCAATGGTGAAGGAAATTTTTTACAAAATGGGTACTGAAATAGCTAGAATTGAATACCATGACAATGGAAGGTTTAAAAAAGTGATAGCTTTGGATGATAAGCTTAAAGTCTATGAAAGAGAATGGAATACGGATGGCTTTGAAAATACTCGACAAATTTACATCACTGGAACCAGAACCAAGGCCGATTATTATTTGACCGGTCAGCTAAAGTATGAATGCATATATAAAGGCGACAACAAGCATGGGATGGAGTGGTGGTTTGATGAACAGCGTAATCCTGTAAAAATCAACATTTACAACAATGGAGTTCAGTTGGTTTCTCATGATCTCCTTTACGATAGTGATGAATAGAAAGTTTTTTGTAATTTAATTATCTTATGGATCGCCATATTACATGGATAGTTATTGGTGCATGTTTTGCGTGCCTTGCAGTTGTTTTAGGTGCGTTTGCAGCGCATGGTCTAAAGTCTAAAATCTCCACAGAGGATTTAGCGATCTTTGAAACCGGCGTTCGCTATCAGATGTACCATTCGTTGGGATTGATCCTTCTGGGTCTCATTGGTTTTCAAACTGCCCAAGATATTGTACTTTTTCCTGCAATAATGTTCATAATCGGCATAATAATATTTTCAGGAACGCTCTATCTTATACCCCTTACAGGTTTACGTTGGCTTGGCGCTATTACTCCAATTGGTGGCACTGCCTTTATTTTAGGATGGTCTTTTTTAATATATAATTTGATCAAATTACAGTAATGAATGACTCACGGCGAGTGCTAGGCATTTTTGATGCTACCTCAATGGTGACTGGCAACATGATAGGATCCGGAATATTTCTATTGGTGGGTTATGCCGCTGAACCTGTTTCTAGTGGGACCTCTTTGGTTTTTGCGTGGATAGCTGGTGGATTAATGGCGCTAATGGGAGCTTTCTGTATTGCAGAGCTTTCAACACGATTTCCTCAAACAGGTGGTGATTTTATATATTTGCACAAAGTATATGGATCTTTTCCTTCTTTTTTATATGGATGGATGAGCTTAGTAATTTTTCAAACAGGCACTACAGCAGTGCTGGCTCTATTTTCGGCAAAATACATCCTTCAATTCATTCCAATCCTTGAATTTTTAGGCGTTGCCGGTTTAGCCTCAATTTTACTTATTATCCTAACCATCATTCATTGTTTGAGGGTTCAAATTGGTTCTCGCTTCCAATCGATATTAACCACATTAAAGGTCTTAGGAATTTCTTTAATGATTGGTATTCTATTGTTTTCACAGCCTCAAATTCCCAAAGAGACAATCTTAAATAGCTCTTCATCATCCAATCCTTACATAGGTTTTTCTCGCGCTTTAACACCAATCTTTTTTGCTTATACTGGATGGAATTGCGCTGGGTATATAGCGGGTGAAATATCAAATCCACGAAAAACTTTACCAATGGCATTGATCGGGGGTACTTTGTTGACAGTAGTAATCTATGCTTTTGTTAACATATCTTTTCTTAAGTCCTTAGGTCTTGGAAATATGCAGGGCCAGGACATGGTGCCATTGCTTGCGTTGAACGCCGTTGGAGCCAGTCAATGGTCTGGCCTCTTGTCGCTATTAATACTTATCAGCGTTACCAGCTCTCTCTCTATTCACATTCAAACCGCAGCTACGAGAGTAATTCAAGCCATGGGACAGCAGGGCGTTTTTTTTAAATTTATTGGCAAGACCAACTCTAGATTTAGGACTCCCGTGAACGCTTTAGCGGTTCAAGCGATTTGGACGATTGGACTTCTATTTCTACTGGATATTGAAAATTTAGTCGATTCTACCACAGTGGTAATGATATTGTTTTCTGCATTGTCCATTTCAACTCTACTAAAAGTTGACAGGTTAAATGAAGAATCAGATAATTTCGTTATACCATTTTACCCGATAATCCCATTAGTGTACATTCTTAGCGCAATTTTCATTTCTTGGGGCGTCATTCAATATCATCTAAGTCAGGGAAGTTTTCTACCTTTTTGGGGAATTTTCTTTCTCATTGCTGGCGCTGGAATTTATCATTTCTGGAAAAAATACAACTAGCAATGTCACTACTTAAAAAAGCATCAAAAGATAATGGAGAAAACCTTTTGTCATGGGCAAAAGCAAGAATGCCTATTCTTGGTAAAATTTCACAGAGATTCATTAAAGAAAAACCCCTCAAAGGTGTAAAGATAGGCGTTGCCCTGCACCTTGAAAAGAAAACCGGAATTCTATTGCAAACTCTCCATGATGGAGGTGCAGAAATATCCGCGTCATCTTGCAATCCTTTGACCACTGATAATGATGTCGCAAGTGCGCTAAAAGGCAAAATGGAAATTTATGGTTGGGCTGGGCAAACGGATGAGGAATACTATGGGGCTCTTAATAGTGTAATGTCTTCAAACCCCCAAGTGATTATTGATGACGGATGTGATCTTATTCTCCTTTCGCACGCAAAATATTCTCAAAATCTTGGCAATATTTTAGGTGCTTGCGAGGAAACTACTACGGGAATTGTAAGATTAGAGGCTATGCAGAGTGATGGTAAGTTGAAATTTCCCGTCATGGCTGTAAATAATGCGCATTCTAAATATCTTTTTGATAATAGATATGGCACTGGCCAGAGCGTCATTGAAGGTATTGTATCTGCAACAAACACTCTCATTGCGGGTAAAAATATTGTCATTGCAGGGTACGGCTGGTGTGGAAAAGGATTGGCTGACAGGTTAAAGGGTTTAGGTGCAAAAGTTTTTGTTGTGGAGACCACTACATCGTTTTCGAGCGGACCCTCTGGGCTACATAGAGCCCTAGAGGCTTTGTATGATGGATGCGCTGTGGGCTCCATGAATGACTTTGTTTCTGAGGGCGATATCTTTATTACCGCAACGGGCAACAAACATGTTATCACTGAAAAGCATTTTCTTAAAATGAAAAATGGAGCCATTCTAGCTAACGCTGGACACTTTAACCATGAAATTGATTTAGATGCACTGCAATCTTTAACGAAATCAGAAAAAACAATTTTACCCAACCTAAAAAGATTCGATTTAGAAAATAATAAGCATGTAATAATGCTTTCTGATGGTAGACTGGTTAATCTTTCGCAGCCAACTGGTCAAGGCCATCCAATTGAAATCATGGATGCTAGTTTTGGTATTCAGGCTTTGTGCGTAGAATATCTTGTTAGACAATCAAAAAATCTAGAATCCCGTATTCATGATGTACCAAATCAAATAGATAACGAAGTTGCCAAAATTGCTCTCGAATCGCATGGCATTAAACTCGAAGAGTTAACCAAAGAGCAAATAAGCTATATAAACAGCTGGCAAGAAGGGACCTAATGAAGCTAAAAATAAAACCATTTACTGATCATGTTAAGTTAATGTATCAAAACCATGGGCATTTTCACGATGGGGATGCTGGATTAGATGTATATATTGTTGAACAGCAAACTATAGCAGCGGGTGAGACTGCGCTAATTCACTTACAATTAGCGTGCGAGCCCAATGATAATCAGCCCTATTTGTTAATGCCCAGATCCAGTATAGCCAAAACACCATTGAGGCTTTGCAATTCTATTGGCCTAATTGACGGCGGTTATAGAGGTGAAATAATGGCCGCGGTTGATAATATCAAAAAAGAGGATTACACCGTTGAACCAAACCAAAGATTGTTTCAATTAGTTGCAATGAATGGATCTCCTATATCATTTGAAATTGTTGATGAATTATCCGAAACATCACGTGGTAAGGGTGGCTTTGGAAGCACTGGAAAATAATTTTTAGCACTCAATACTCGAGAGTGCTAAAAAACATTGAAAATTGAATAATTTTTACGCTAATTTCAGCGCTGAATTTTTTTAAAATTAATAATTAAACAGGAGATTTAACATGGCACTAAAAGTAAAACCTTTAGCTGATCGCGTAGTGGTTGAACCTGCTCCAGCTGAAGAAGTGTCCTCTGGGGGTATCATACTTCCAGATACTGCCCAAGAAAAACCTCAACAAGGCACTGTTGCTGCAACCGGACCTGGAAAGGTTTCTGATTCTGGTACAGCGGTAGCAATGGAAGTAAAAAAGGGAGACAAGGTCCTTTATGGTAAGTATAGCGGTACTGAGTTTTCATATGAAGGAAAAGATTATTTAATCATGCGCGAGAGTGATATTCTCGCGGTATTGTAAGGAGTAAAATTAAAATGGCTAAAGAAATTTCATACGATCTTGAAGCTAGAAATGCCTTAAAAGCTGGAGTTGATAAGCTTGCTGACGCTGTTAAGGTTACCCTAGGGCCAAAAGGTCGCAATGTAGTTATTGAAAAGAAATTTGGTGCACCTACCGTAACTAAAGATGGTGTTACTGTTGCCAAGGAAGTTGAGCTTGAAAATAAGCTTGAAGACGTTGGCGCTCAAATGGTTAAGGAAGTAGCTTCTAAAACCTCAGATGTTGCTGGAGATGGAACGACAACAGCAACAGTCCTAGCACAGTCACTCGTTGCTGAAGGATTAAAAAACGTTACTGCAGGAGCCAACCCAATGTCCATCAAAAGAGGTATTGATGCCGCAGCTACGGCTGTTGTTGATGCCTTACAAGCTCAAAGCAAAGATCTTCCTGATTCAAAGCAAATTGCTAATGTTGGTAAAATTTCGGCCAACAACGATGAAGAAATTGGTGAAAAGATTGCTGAAGCTATGGAAAAAGTAGGAAAAGATGGTGTTATTACAGTCGAAGAATCAAAGACCGCTGAAACTTTTCTTGAAACAGTAGAAGGTATGCAATTTGACAGGGGATATCTATCGCCTTATTTTGTTACCAACTCTGATAATATGGAAGCAGAAATGGATGATGCTTATATTTTGATTTACGATAAAAAAATATCGAATATGAAGGATCTATTGCCTCTTCTTGAAAAAGTTGTCCAAACTGGTAAGCCGGTAACAATTATTGCTGAAGATGTTGAAGGCGAAGCCTTAGCAACATTAGTGGTAAATAAATTGCGTGGAACATTCAAAGTATTAGCTGTTAAGGCTCCTGGATTTGGTGATAGACGCAAGGCAATGCTTGAAGATATCGCTGTTCTCACAGGTGGAACTGTTATCTCCGAAGATGCGGGTTACAAACTGGAGAATGCAACGTTAGATTATCTTGGTACATGCAAAAGGGTTGTTTCTGATAAAGATAACACTACTATTGTTGGTGGAAACGGCGCTGGAGATGCTATCAAAGCAAGAATCAATGAAATCAAGGTTCAAATTGAAAAAACTACCTCTGATTATGACAGAGAAAAGCTGCAAGAGCGCTTAGCAAAGCTTTCCGGAGGTGTTGCTGTAATTAACGTTGGCGCTGCTACAGAAGTTGAAATGAAGGAAAAGAAAGCCCGCGTTGAAGATGCTTTACATGCAACCAGAGCAGCTGTTGAAGAGGGTATTATACCTGGTGGTGGTGTTGCGCTACTTCGTACAGCTCCTGCTTTAGATAAGGTTAAAGTTGACGAAGAAGAAGCCGTTGGAGTTGATATTATGCGAAGAGCATTAGATGCTCCATTGAGGCAAATTTGTTCAAATGCTGGCGTTGAGCCTTCAATTGTCGCCCAGGCAGTAAGAGACGGTAAAGACGACTTCGGATACGATGCCAGAACGGGTGAATATGTCAATATGTTCAAAGCCGGAATCATTGATCCAACTAAAGTAGCGCGCGTAGCTGTTCAAAATGCTACTTCGATTGCTGGAATGATTCTTACTACTGAAGCCGCTGTTACTGAGATCCCTGAAAAGGAAGCACCTGCTATGCCTCCAATGGATCCAGGTATGGGTGGAATGGGCGGAATGATGTAAAACGAGTTTTATTAAACTCTATTTAAAAAACCCTCTCTTTTTAGAGAGGGTTTTTTTATATCTATCTTGATTGACGAAGAGTTGAGCTTGTAAATTGAATACATAATGGGCACAATTAGATTAAAAAATATGCAGTTTTTTGCCTATCATGGAGTGTTTGAGTCTGAAAAAAAACTTGGAGCACCCTTTGAAGTGGATATTGAATTAAAACTTTCATTTGATAAAGCCGCGCAATCTGACAATTTGAACTCAACCATTGATTATGATGCAGTTTACAAGATCGTAGCCTCAATAATTTCTGAAAATAAATTTAATTTAATTGAAAAATTAGCATCTACTATAGGTGATGCTATTGTTACTACGTTTAACACTGAGAGCGTTGTTGTTAGAGTCCGCAAACCTCAAGCGCAGATGAGCGGTCCGCTAGATACGGTTGAAGTTGAATTGAAAGTTGAGCGATAAACTTTGAATCAAATTGTATATTTAGGACTGGGAGCTAACATTGGAGATAGAGAATCCAGTCTTTTCACAGCTATTGCAGCTCTTGACGTGCGAGATGAAATCACTGTAAATCGAACGGCATCGATTTATGAGACAGATCCATTGTATAAGATTGACCAACCTAAGTTTCTCAATTCAGTTGTTGAGCTTGAGGTCTCGATACAGCCTGAGGAAATGCTTCAGTTGTGCAGAGGAGTAGAAATGATGCTTGGTCGTCCAGTCAAAAGAGATAAAAATGAACCAAGGTTAATCGATATTGACATATTAGCGTATGAAACAATTTCAGTCGACTTTCCCGATTTAAAGATTCCCCACCCTGAACTTTTTTCTCGTAAGTTTGTTCTAGTTCCATGGGCTGAAATTGCCCCTAATTTTTTGGTTCAAGACTATGGAAAAACTGTTTCTGAGCTTTTAGCCATTTGTCCTGATGTTTCAAATGTTCAAAAATATAATTTGGAAAAATCTGCATGAAAAATTTGTATTATGTTGCCATTGAAGGTACTATCGGTGTAGGAAAAACTAGTTTGGCAAATCTTCTCTCTGAGAAGCTCAAGGCCAAGCTAATCCTTGAAGCTTTTGAGGATAATCCCTTTCTTTCAGATTTTTATGAGGATCCTGAAAGTAACGCCTTCCAAACACAGCTTTGGTTCCTTCTTCAGAGATATCAGCAGCAACAAGATTTACGACAGGTAGATATGTTTCAACACCTTGTTGTTACAGATTATATGTTTGTTAAGGATCGACTCTTCGCATCTTTAAACTTAAATGAAAAAGAAATGTTGCTTTATGATAGTGTTGCCAATATGATGGAAAGAAATATCATTCATCCAGATCTTGTCATCTTCCTTCAAGCAGATACAAACACACTGATGGAAAATATAAAAAAGAGAGGTCGTGATTTTGAGAAGAATATGTCTGAGGAATACATTGATGCGTTAAATCAGGTTTATAATGAATACTTTTTCCGGTATCAAGACACTCCATTGATCATAATTAACACAAATAATATAGATTTTGTAGAAAACCCTGGCGATCTAGAAGAAATGATTAGTTACATTCGACAACCCGTAGCCGGCACTAAATTTTTTAATCCCTCTTCAGGACTGCAAGGTGATTAAAGCAATATTACTTGGCATAGGATTCTATTTTGCTTTTTCTCTAATGAAATCACTCTTGTTTTTTAAAAATTCTGGCGCCACTAATAAAAAAAATAAGCCCTATAAAAATCTTGATATTAAAGATGCTGATTTCGAGGATATAGATAGTGATTAACTATCATAAAATTCTGACTGGTAATTCAAAGTATTACGATATCGGACTGCTTGTTTTACGCTTTCTGCCTTCTTACTATATGATTGTTAATCATGGTTGGAAAAAAATTACTAATCCTGAAAAATGGGAAAGATACGGAACCTTTCTCACAAAATATTTTGGGGACTTCCTTGATTTTTTAAATGTACCCCTAGGATTTATGGCAGCTTTCTCCGAATCTGTTTGCTCGGTTTTAATCATTCTCGGAATACTAACTCATCCGTGTGCAATATTGCTATCTTTTACCATGTTGGTAGCAGCTATGCATCACATCACTGGCACAGGTAGCCCAGAAAGCGCATGGATATATTTTTCAATATATTTTTCAATAACACTTTTAGGTCCTGGAAAGTACAGTTTAGATCACCTATTTTTTTTAAAGCAAAATTCAAAACTAGGATAATATGAAAAAAATACTACTATACATTTTAATTGTTTGTTCGTCCGCAAATGTAAATGCTCAATTTAAAAAAGGCTTTGGTTTCACTACTGGATCATGGGGGTCAGGCTTTCACTTCATGGGAGACTGGGAGCTACGCGAAACTCTTTTTTCTGGTTTTGAGATTAGATTTTTAGATGTTAAGAACGATGGTGAAATTCCCGTTACAAATTATTATACCGGTCAAACATATAACATAGGAGACGATGCTCTTATAATGTTTCCTGCATTTGCAAAAATTCGGTATTTACCCTTTGAGGGGAAGATAGCAAATAATTTTTCACCATTTGTTGAGTTAAAAGTTGGTGTTAACTATGCAATTGATGGAAATGGTAATGCCAGAACATTTAGAGGTAGGTGGAGGAACTCTACTGGATATACATCTTTAGGGGGGCAAGTTGTTGCTGGGGTCAACTTTCCTCAAATAAACGGAACGTCCATTATTACTTCTTTTGGTTATGAAACTTTGCCTATGACCCAAAAAATCGATGGTAGAAATAACTATGATGGCATCACAATGAGTATTTCATATATTTTTAGAAATAATAATTAAAAAAATGAATGAACACTTTTTTCATGTTCAGCCAGAAGCAATCGCTCAAAAAAAATTTTCTCTATCCAAAGAGGAAGGTCTGCATTTTTTAAAATCACTTCGAGGTGAAATTGGCGAACAAATTTGGCTCTTAGATGCTAAAGGCATAGCCTATTTGGCTTTGGTTAAAGATACAAGTAATGGGGTTGTAAGTGGAGAAATTACTAAAACATTTCCAAATTATGGTGAATCACCAAATGACATTCATTTAATACTGGGATTGATTAAAGGAAGGCGAATGGATGTTGCAATTGAAAAAGCTGTCGAATTCGGCGTTAAATCCATTCAGCCAATTATTTTTGAACGATGTATAAAAAAAAAATTAAACCTTAATAGGTTGAATAAGGTTGTTATCGCTGCAGCAAAGCAATCCGGAAGAAGTTATTTCCCTAATCTATCAGAACCTCTGAGTTTTTTAGAATGGACCAGGAGGCGTTTTGAAGGTACGACCTTGGTTTGTCATTATTCTTCAGATTCATACATTCACGATTTGGAATTCCAAGATCTTCGTTCGGTAAATGTTATCATTGGTCCAGAAGGCGATTTTTCTCCAAAAGAACTCACAGTCTTTCAAGAGCTAAAAATTCCAAATGTCAAGCTGTCACCCAGAAGACTGCGAAGTGAATCTGCATGCTCAGCAGCGCTCAATCAAATCAATCAAGCTTATCAAATCCAAAATGGATAGCTGCCTTTTTTGCAAAATAATAGCAGGCGATATTCCTTCTAAAACAATTTATGAGAATGATTATGTTATGGCCTTTGATGATATTGAACCTCAGGCCCCTGTTCATGTTTTGATCATTCCCAAAAAACATATAAGCACTATTAATGACCTTGATGATTCTGACAAAAATTTATGTGGTGAGTTGTTCTTAGCGGCTCAAAAAATCGCTGAAATAAAAAATATTGAAACTAGCGGTTTTAGATGCATTATGAATACTAACAGCGATGGAGGTCAAACTGTTTTTCATATACATATGCATGTCTTAGGTGGAAGAAAATTAAATTGGCCGCCTGGATAGTTTTTTATAGCAAATTTAACTTTTAACATGATGGTTAATAATTAGATAATTAATAGATTTAGGCGCATCTTATACCTCGGAAATGTATATATCAGAATTAAATCTACATGGCTTTAAATCTTTTGCTAAAAAAGAAAAGATAAAATTTGGCGAAGGTGTAACTGTGATCGTTGGTCCCAATGGTTGCGGAAAAACTAATATTGTTGATGCAATACGCTGGGTACTTGGAGAGCAGAAATACTCTGTACTCCGTTCAGGTAAAATGGGTGATGTGATCTTTAATGGAGCCGATGGTCTTAAGCCTCTGTCGGTTTGTGAAGCTTATTTAACAGTTCACAACAATCGAGGAAAACTTCCAATTGAATATAATGATATCGAAATAGGTAGAAGGGTTTATCGCGATGGAGAATCTGAGTATTATATAAATAAAACTCCATGCAGACTCAAAGATATTCATGATCTTTTCGTTGACACAGGCATGGGGTCTGATGCCTATTCAGTCATTGAGCTCAAAATGATTGAGCAAATTTTATCCGAGACTGCAGACGATAGAAAACGTATGTTTGAAGAAGCAGCGGGCATCAATAAGTACAAACAGCAAAGACATTCGGCGCTTCGAAAATTCGATGCGGTTCAAAGAGATCTTGATAGGGTAAATGATATTGTTCAAGAAGTTGAACAAAAAGTTCATAATTTGAACTTGCAGCTTAAGCGCTTTAAAAGACATGAAAAACTTTCTTCTAATCTTTTCGAAAGTGAACTTGCATTGGCTTACATCAAAGTTCATGATTGTGAATCAGAGCTCGCACCATTAAGGAAGAGCGTATCAGAGTCAAAGATCCTTAAAGATGAAAAAAAATCTGACACTTCACTTTTAGAAAAAGAACTCGAAGAAATAAAAAAAACTTACCTAGCACAGCAAGAAGAGTTAAAGGAAAAGCAGTTTAGCGTTGAGGATTTAGAAAAAAACAGAGAATTATCCCAAAGTAACATTTTAATATGGAACGAACAGCTAAAATCATCTGAGATGAATGTTGTTAGGCTTTCTAACGAACTTGATAGCTCAAAACAAAAAAGATCAATAATCAAAGATCAAATAGCTGAATATAAGAGCGATAGCAAAGCGCTAGAGCCGCAAATCAAGAAGCAGCGATCAGCGTATGAAAAAAAGCATAGCAGTTTTGAAGAGATTGAAAGGGAATATTCTCAAATCCAAGAAAGAATGAAATTAATTCAAGCTCAAAGATGGGAAGCTCAAGAAAAAATTATTGAAGATAGATCAGTACTTGATAAATCAATTTCTTTAATTGAAGAAAAAACAACCGTGTCTAAGCATCTTGACTCCAAGATTATTCATCTTGATACAGAAAAATCACAATATGCAGAAGAGCAAATTGAAATTGATAAGGAACTGAATAAAAAATCTGAATCAGTCACTAAGATAAGCGCGGAATTAGAATCTCTTAGGAATGAGCTTGATAAAAACGAAGCCCTGTCATCATCGCTGGAGATTGAAAAAAATGCTCAAAGGTCTGAGTTGAACTCATTGCTTTCAAAGCTCACTTTTTTTAAAGAGCTCATAGAGCAAAAAGAGGGATACCCAGATGGCGCTAAAACAATTCTTGATAATCATAAACAGTACGATGGGTTAATTGGTGCCGTAGGTGATTTATTTCAAATCGATGATAAGTTTGAATCTGCTTTTCAAAGTGCGATCGGGAGCTTTGCTCAATGTTTGATCTCAAAGGACAAAAAATCAGCTATCAAGATTCTTAATGCTGCTCGATCTCAAAAGTTAGGTGATTTTTCTATTCTGCCACTTAAAGAGTTTGTATCGGTTAAAGTAGAATTACCTTCGGTTCCAAAGATAGATGGAGTTCTAGGTCCTGCAATTGATTTTTGCTCTCTTCCCAATTCGGCCAAAGGGCTTGATGAAGGACTTATTGGAAAGCTGTTAATCGTTGAAGATATAAATAAAATCGATGTTTCTCACCTAATAAAAGAATGGGATATCGTTGATCTGAATGGAGCATTCTTTGGAAAAAGTTCATTAATAAAGTTTAGAAATAAACCTAAAAAAACTAGCGTTATCGGTAGAAAAAAGAAGGTCTTAAAAATTGAAAAGGATATAAAGCTCCTTGAGAAGTCAATTTCAACTAATGATAAGGAATTTAAATCTCTTAGCAAAAAAACATTGATTCTTATGGAAAAAGTAAAGAGCCAGGAAGAATTGTTAGTTCAAGAAAACAAACTATTAGCTGAGTTACAGTCAGATCAAATTAAAAATCACTACAAACAATCGCAAAACCTCACTGCAATAAGTGAAGTAAAAAA
>CEPT01021167.1_pt1 | contig 22649 bp, 38 predicted proteins | sample 356221 | NCBI WGS metagenome assembly CEPT01 (sample SAMEA2620081, study PRJEB7988) | marine metagenome | isolation source: saline water (ENVO:00002010), including | reverse complement strand
AACGCAAAATTGTACAGGCAAATTGGGAATCCAACTTCATCTGGTACATGGACGTTCAGCTGTTGGGTCAAAAGGTGTGAGGTATTTGGAAGCAATAGCATCACTCTGTTTTCGACACGTTCAGGAACTAATCCAACTCAGATCTATTTTCCAGGAGGAGGCGACGACAGACTAAGGTTTTATGATGATGGTAGGGATATGTACACCGATCATCGATTTAGAGACCCATCAGCGTGGGCACATATTGTTGTTACTAGAACCCCTACTGCTAACTCTATTTACGTTAATGGTGTTTTAGAAAAGACTTCCACTTTTTCTAGTCGTACCACTTCAAATGCCAATGTAAGTGGCGCAAACCATGCCTTAGGGATGTTGTACTTTGTCGGATCTGCAACAGGTTTTTACGGTGATTTTTACCTTGCTGAGTCATTTTTTATTGATGGTCAGGCATTAGCACCATCTAATTTTGGTGAATATGATAATAACGATGTATGGAACCCTAAAGATTTTTCTGGAAGTTATGGAAATAACGGTTGGCGGTTAAAATTTGACAGCAACAGTAGCACATCCAACTTAGGTAATGACTCAAGTGGCAATGGTAATAACTTCACCACGAGTGGACTAAGTGTTTCCGCAGGTATTGGCAACGACTCCCACCGCGACTCACCAACTGCATCTTCAAGTCAGACTGATACTGGAGTTGGCGGTCAGATAAGTGCTAACTATGCAGTGTTGAATTATCTATCTAACAATGGAACACTGTCGAATGGAAACAACACAATTTCTATGGGGGTTGGATATAAAAATGCACGATCCACACTTGCTTTTCCAACCTCTGGTAAATGGTATGTAGAAGCGTATGTTCATAGTGCGACTGGTTCCGCTGTAGGTGCAAACATAGGTTTTGCGACTAATACCGCTGACTTGAGTGGCGGTTATGGCGGAAAATCTGATGTTTATATGGGTAATTTTGCAGATCAATTACGTTTTTATAATCAGACGAGTGTCGCTGCTGCAAGCGGAAGTTTAAGCGCTGGAACCATAATTCAGCTTGCATACGATGCTGATAACAATAAAGCCTGGATTGGAATTAATAACACATGGCGTAATAGCTCTGGTGGCACCAACGGAAATCCAGCGACAGGTGCTAACCAAACCTTTAGTATCCCTACTACAAAAGAATTCTTTGCTTATATCGGTGGATATAACAACACAATAACTGCAAACTTTGGAGCACGTCCTTTTTCTTACACAGCACCAAGTGGCTTCAAGTGTTTATGTACAGCGAACTTACCCACTCCAGCGGTTGCCAATGGTAAGGATGCCTTTGATATCAAACTATGGACCGGTAATGGTAGTAATTCTAGATCAATTACTGGTTATGAGTTTAGTCCAGACTTTGTATGGATTAAACGGAGAAATGGCTATAGGGACCACGCCCTTTTCGATATCGTTCGCGGAACTACAAAAACGCTTAGATCAAACACTAACGGTCATGAACAGACATATAGTACGTCTCTGACTAGCTTTAATAGCGATGGATTTACACTTGGTAGCCTCAACCTCGTAAATACTAATACTGCCCCATACGTAGGATATGCATGGGACGCCGGATCGTCAACGGTAACTAACTCTGTTGGATCATATGATTCACAAGTTAGAGCCAACCAAACTGCTGGGTTCTCGATTGTAAAAGCAAACATTAGTAGTGGAAGTGTAGGACATGGACTTAATGCTGTTCCATCGTTAATATTCACTAAATCCCTTAATACTGGTAATTGGATCGTACATGGTAATGTTTTCTCTAGTCCTGCATCAAATTATTTGATACTTAATTATAGTGATTCAGTAGCTACTAATACCAGTGCTTTTAATAACACAGCTCCAACATCATCAACGTTTAATTTTAATGCACAACATTTCTATGGAGGCAGTCGTGACTGTATTAGTTACTGCTTCGCACCTGTCGAAGGCTATAGCGCGTTTGGTAGTTATGTAGGTAGCGGAAATTCTGATGGTCCATTTGTTTATACCGGTTTTAGGCCAAGGTTTATATTAGTAAAGGCATTAAGTACTGTCAGTTATGGTAACTGGGTAATGCATGATACAGCTAGAAGTCCTGACAATGTGTCTGCTACTGGTGTTTATGCCAACCTCAGTAATCCTGAAGATTCAAGTTATTGGTTTGATCTTCTTAGCAACGGATTTAAAATAAGAAGCAGTAACTTCGATGGAACAAATGGCTGGTACAGTACTTATCTTTATGCTGCTTTTGCAGAACACCCATTAAACTCTGCCCGTGCACGTTAAATTAAATTAGATCTAACTAGACAATTTGATTAGCTAGAATAAAGACAAATCAGGATAATGTTATGGGTATTATTGAATCTCCTATTTTTTGGATTGTGTTAGCAGCGGCATCCGAAATTATTGCTTTGACACCACTTAAATCTAACTCGGTTGTACAACTGTTAATTAGTGCACTAGAAAGCATCAAGCCAAAAAAGCTTTAAGTGGCTTAGAAGCTAATATCCCAAAAGATGGTAAGTGGCTGTGGCGATTTAATTCCCGCAGCCCTGAAGAACGCTTGCATCGAATGATTCAAGCACAGAAATTTAAAGCGACACTGCCAAGCAAATTAGATAGGGCAGAAGAGGATTGGCTAAAAGCTCAACCAAAGGAGGAAGAGCTTGATTGGAAATTTGAGGAAGTTGGAGAATTTGGTCAAGAAGGTTGGACTATTTCATATAGCCACAAATCCGTCAAAAAAAGAGAGGATTAATAATCTCCCCAGTCGCACTCTTCGTCATCAGCATATCCGTAGTCAATGAAGATCTCAGACCCTGCAGGGATGTCTTTAGTTGCAAAGTGGCGCATGACTTCATTAACAGTATCTAATTCATAGCGAGCATTTGAATCGGTACTATGGTTGTATAGTGCTGCAAAGCCGAAACCCATAACAACATCATCAGCACCGTCATATTCAGATGAATCGTAGGTGTATCTTACAATAACATCGCCTTTCTTCTTGAGTTCAGAATAAGGGAATGTACAGTAAGGTGATTCTTGAAGGACATCATATTGTTTAATCCGTTTAGTTGTAAATACACCCCAACGATGGGTAGGAGACTTACGAATTACAAGGCCGGGATTAAGATAGAGTTCGTCTATAGCGAGGTTCATATAAATATCTTAAATCCATATAAGTCTAAAATAATAGAATTGAAAATGTGAGTTAAAATATAAGAAAAGGCAGCGGTCAGATGGTTGAATCAATTGTTAGTGCCGTTGTGGCTGTAGTCACTGGAGGTGCAGTTTTGACGAGCAGAATCCAGTCACGAATACTTGAGCTCGATAAAAGAGTGGATTGCATTGAGCTAAATATGGTGAGGGATTTTGTATCTAAAGATGATTTTGCAAAAGCATTAGAAAGAGTAGAAGGTCATATGGTTCGGATTGAAGATAAGTTAGATGCCTTGGCTGATAGTCGATTTAAGTAATAAATCACAAAAAGAACGGCGTATCGTTACAGTCATAATAAGTTCCTTAAATAAGAACGAATGGGTATCGCTGAAGACTGGGCTGACTTATTGTTCAACCTAGATTGCCTCTCTAAAGGGGCTGCAAAGCGCAAGTTCCGAAAGTCAATTAAATACGGCTGGGGCGGCTTGTGTTGTTACTGTCGCAGCAACCGTGCTGAGACGCTTGATCATTTAAAACCACGTTCAAGAGGAGGTTCGAGTCTACGCAGCAATCTTGTTCCTGCATGTCGAGAGTGTAATCACTCAAAAGCTTCTGAACATTGGCTAACATGGTTTCAACGCCAAGACTTTTTTAACGAAATAGCCAAAGAATTAATTGAAGAATGGATCTCAAACAAAAGATTTATAGAGGAAGAATTAGATGAACGAACAATTGACGATCGAGCAACGGTTTGCACTACAGCGAGCGAGATACGAAGTAACAAGAATGAGCAGACCTGCACTAGAAAAAGTAGCTTTGCGCTTACTCAAATCAAGAATGGAGCAGAAAAACGGAGTACAGAATACTCTGTTGTCTAGCGGCATCGTTTTTAAAATCGAAGAGCAGCAAAGCGGATTACCTGAAATTATCTCAGAGGAGACTTTCATGAATCTGCTTGAACTCAATGTTGATGAACCTGACGATATACCCACAGATATTATGGATCCCGGTTGGGAAGATGATGACCTAGAAGATGATGGTCTCCAAATTTATGGATAATCGTTAGACTTCAAAAAGTTATTTACTTATATATGGAGTATGTTCTTGGACCAGTACTGGCTTTAGCAATAGGCGCGAAGTTAGTCAATATGAAATTAAACACATACGATGAGCGCTTAAACAGGATTGAAAATCAAGTTGAGCGTTTAGTGGCACAGGAGGTAGAACTCCCAAAAAAGCTAATGGCAACAATGATGCCAATTACAACTGCAGTACGCAGACTGAATACTGAAGTAGGAATTCAATCAGACCAGACAAATTATAATAGTAATTAGTAAGCTATATAGCCGTGTCTGCTGATTTAAGGAATAAGCCAATCGATCGCCGTCGCCTGACGATGGAAGATCGCGCTGACTACAATCCATCAGATCGGCTAACAGCTCTCAATAGAGCAAAACAATTTAAAGCCTTCTGGGCTTACGATAAACAGAGAAGACCATTCACCTCAGAACGATCAGCAGGTACTGGCGGATTTACTTCTGGTCTATCGATGCAGCAGGATCGTAATCGTCTTATGGGATTTGAGAAGGATCGCGCAGAATCCTTTAGACCTCAAACTCTAGTAACAAATGAAGTCATCAATAGACTATGACGCCAAGGGTGTTTTGATTTTCTGCAACCGACTAAATCCTTGCTTCGCGATATCCATTGCTTCTTTCACTTGCCCGCCTTCTAAGTAGTCAACAACAGTTGCACGTAAAATATCGCCAAGTTCACCAATACCAGCAGCTTTAAATCCCTCAGCGGTAACATCCGCTAGATATGCTGCTTGCTGATCGGGAGACATTCGGTCTGCAACGCCGAAGTCAATCTGCATAGGACGACCAGTCATTTTGTTGTAAAGCACGTTGCCCGCGTGTCTATCTTCTAAACGGATACCTTTTAAAGCAAGTTGACCAAGCTGCTGATTGACTCTTACAGCATTGTTACCAGTAGGCCACTGTAAATTTGATGGAGATTTTTCAAAGTTAGTTCTTATATCTTGCATCTCAAGACTGTCGGAATAAAAAGGAGAAGTTGTGACGCTTGAAACCCGAGGAGCAATGCCCATATCAGCAGCAATAGATTGAAAATCTGCTTCTTTAGTTAAGTCTTCGTCAAGGTCTCGGGCTTCTTTAATTACATTACCAGGCGTATTTGATTCATAGACCACACCATATTCGCCAGAACCTACAATTTTCCTTTGGCTCTTCGTTTCTTCAACTTGACGCAGCATTTCCGCAATTAAATCACCAGCTTTACGACGCATCTATCTATTACATAGTCTCTATTTATTGTATTAAAAACATAAAAAAAGAGGCTCCAATAGGAGCCCCTTAGGTATATTTAATTCAATCAGAAGCGATACGTTGCGCCAATTTCAGTGGCGACGGAAAGAGTATCAGTGTCAAATTCTTTATCAGCAGTCAGGAATCCAAGCTCGCCATAAAGTTCCAGGGATTCAGACACATCAGCGGTGATGCCGATATAGCCAGAGATTTCAGTCTCCAGATCCTCATCTTCAATCGAGATAAATGCAGGGCCAGCCTGTACATAGATAGCAACGTCTTCGCTAGCTTCAATTTCATAACCAGCGTGGACTTCAGTCACACCAATTTCAAATTCAGAACCAATCCAAGAAGCGTTGTTTTCAACGTTGGCATAAGGACCAGCAAAAGCAGGCGCGGACAAAGAGCCGACGATAACGCCAGCAGCAAGAATAGATTTCATGGTAAAAATAATTAATATAAATAGCGATATATACTTACCGCTTCAGTAAGTATAAACAAATAAGAAACAAAAAAAGACCCCTGCTGTTAAGCAGAGGTCAGATATTTAATTGGATTCATTTGACATGAATTGTACCAGTCATCCCTGCACCTTTATGTGGGTCACACCAGAAATTAAAATCACCTGAATCAGGGAAGGTAATTTCAAATGATTCACCAGAAGCAAAAGCCAGACCGTCGTGAGAAAGGTTTGGAAAGTCTTCAATGATCACATTGTGTGGAGGCAGTGCTTCATTAACGAAGCGAATAGTGTCCCCTGCATTAATTGTGATATCAGAGGGATCAAAAACCAAACTGGCATTAGCACCCATAATTACATCAGTAGCAAATACAGGTGTTGCCATAAGGATCAGTGAGAAGAGAAAAGCAATAAGGCGCATATAATTAGCAATTAGCTTGTGTATGAAATGCCGCGATATGTGCAGCAATAGTGTGCTGTATTAGGTTCGTGTGAATCAGTACAGTACGGAACGCCACGATAAGTGGTCTCCATAAGTCTAGCTCGCTGCAATTCTTTGCGAGCACGCTGATAATCCTTACGTGCATTTTCAATTGCACGCACTTGAATAGTAGTCATTGGAAACTCCTTGTTTAAGTGAATCTCCCGTTCCTTCGGTCTCTGACCTACTTGCGTCCCTTAAATAGGGATGAACGTATATATTAATTGTATCGATTGCTACCAGTTCATGGCGAACAGTTAGTCCAAACTTCTCATAAGGTCGAATTCAAGAATAGCTCCGTACAAAAACGGCTTAAGGCAAAAGAGCTCTTCTTGATCCATAAAGCCTTGACCCGCCCATTTGTCTAACGTGAAGTTGACAGCAGAAGAAAGAGCGCGAATAGCCCTCTCATCTAAGACAATGCTGACAGTTGGATTCTCTTCCATAACTAGTAATTAATTGAACTCTTGAATAACTGCCAATCGATCTAGTAGTTTCTGACGGTCTTCCCTAAGGAATATGCCAAAATCAATATTCATGAGTGTTCTATTCATTCCTGAATATTTACCCTGAGCACAATGACGGTTATAGCTATCAATCATAAGAGCAAATGCTTCCTCATAGAGCATCCAAGGATGCCTAGATTGCAGTTCTCGGATAGCAATATCAAGCATTCCTACATTATATTTATAAGATGCTTGATATGGTTTCGCTAGTGTGTATCGGACCAGTTTTGGCCTGAATCAGCAGAGGCCGTGATAGGCACACGGAACTTGTAGTACTGCCCTGCTAGAGGAGCAGCATTTTCTAGAAGCGTTTTGACCCTATCAACTTCTTGGGGTACTACTGAGAACTGAACTTCATCGTGAACGTAAGCACAACGGGTGTAGTCAACGTCATAAGTCAGCCCTGCCTCATCTAATAGGTCTTGACCTACTACCACCCAGCGCTTGCTGATGATGGCTCCAGCAGATTGGAGTAGGTAGTTGAGGCTGGCATGTTCTGCACGACAGAAAATAGGACGCCCATCAAGGCCCCTAAGACGACCGCTAGCTCTAACTCGTTCTTTAACTGCATTAATAAGAGGCTCCAAACCGGGGATAGCGTCAAGAAATTTCCGTCGCAGCTCTTGACCTAGCTGCTTCTTTTGTGCATCGCTAAGCTCTGGATGCAGGCTGTGTCCAAGCTTCTGATCCCCCGCCCCATAGATGAAGGCATAAGTAAGTGTCTTCACATCACGGCGAGAACAACCGACACGGTCTGCATTCTGTTGATGGATATCACCGTTCAGGACAACATCGGCAAATGCACCCTTGTCGTAGGCGCTGAGGTAATGCCCTAAGCATCTGAGCTCCAAGCCTTCTAAATCAGCACCGACCATCACATGGCCAGGATGAGGAACAAACAACTGACGTGCCCAAGGTGCGGAAACCACTTGTCCGAGGTTGGGACCACGGTGCGCGTTACGCCCGGTTTGGGTCGCAAGGCTGCAGCTGTGATGAATGCATCCGTCAGGTTCAATTGTGTTGAACCAGGAGTTTGTCCCCTCCGACAATTGACCCAGCCATTTCTGTAGGGTCAGCAAACGGATAAACATCTCACACTCTTGATGGAGAAGTGTGTTGTCCTGAGATAAAGCAAGGTCCCGCATCTCAGAAAGCGTGGCTTCATCTACTTTCGGCTTGCCTGTCTCAGTAACTTTGGTGAAGCGGGCACCTCGATGGTTTTGCAAAGCCCAAGCAATGTGCTGCCTGCTAGTCGGATTGAAGTCAAGCAGCTTGGTCATAGGCGCACCAGCTACATAACCCTTGGTTTTATTGGCACGTTTAGGTGTGTAGACCTTGCCAGGGACATACACGTAACGAGCTTGGATAGCCAGCTCAAGGTTTTCAGACTCTGTCTGCAGTTCGCTCCGCACACGTTCTGCGGCGGCTACATCAAACCGAAATCCACTGGCCTCTTGTTGAGCCATGATTTCAGCCATACGCATTTCCAGGTTGACGCAATCAAGCATCATCAGTGTCCTCCGTTGTTTTGTTAAATCCGAACTTCTCTTTGATCTCTTTCTCACGATCATCTGCTCGATTCTTTTGTGCAAGACGAGCAACGTTCTCCATTACTTTTAAAGTATCTTCAATTTTGGAACCTTCGGGCATCCTTGTAAGAATGATGTCAAAGAGAGGGAAGAAGTAATCAGCTGCTTTAGTAAGCTCTTCTTCAGTGAGCGGTGCGTTTTTTTCAGGCATAGTCGTTAAATCTCCGTTGCATAAGTTGCCAAAGTTTGAGTGTCACCTCAGTATCCTGAATGCAGTAATCGAGCATCTCAGGTGTATATACAGCCCAGTTCCCTTCGTGTTTACCGAAGTCACCCTTGAAGCATTTGAGCCTGTAACCCCATGCTTCAAGAGAGTGTCTGCCATAAAGACGTTGAGGCATCCCAGAGGGTCGGCGCTCAAAGTCTCGGTCTTGAATGTGAGGATAGAAGAGGCGGCTGAGAACAAGAGTGTCAATCAACTGCCCCTGTGGTGCAAAGTCAGGGAACTGTTCTTTGATCAATGGGACGTCATATCCAATGATGTTGTGTCCAATAAGGACATCAGCTCTTTCAAGCTGTTTAACACCTTGAATAACAGCCCGTTCAGGTTGATGATCAAAGACTTCAGTTGTAGCTTTATCACTGTCACGTACAACAATGCAGTGAATACTTGATCCTTGACGAAGGAGTCCAGTGGATTCTAAGTCAAACAGAAGTTGAGTCTTCATGGTCGGTAATTTTTGCATGGTCTGAATCATATTCATCTGGCGAGAACGAGTTATCTTCCCAGTTGAAAACTGAATCGTCCTCTCGGATGTTTTTGTTGGTAGTGAATCGTTGGTCTTCATTGTTATATACAGGTTCAATTGCAATCTTGAGTTCACGAGCTAAACGAGCAGCTCTTCTGAACTCATCTTTATAGAAAGGCTCCCATTGATGTTGCAGGAAAACAAACTTCCGAATACCCATTACATGGGCCTGAAAGACTGATGCAGCGAAGGGATACCTCGTTGTGTAGATCGTTGCGCCAATTACAGCAGTGCCGCATTTAGCAGCAGAGGCAATGGCATGACTTACACAGTCAATTTCGACCTTACTGTCGGTATACAGGCTGCGCCCATCACCGATGATTTCTCGACCACGGGCAATGACACAGCCACCAGGCGCTGAAGGGTGAGTAGAAGCCTGACTAACTGCACAGGCAATGGAAATAAAATATTTATCAGGGTCATTAATATATGTAGGATCACCTTTAATACTGGTCATATAACCCATTGTTTACTTTGCATTCTTATATTAGACTGAGATATAAGCACTTGCGAGGATATATGCATAAAGAAGATTCATTGAATTCGAACAATTTTAAGTTCAGTGGTTTTGATATTGACGGGATTAGACTTTGGGAAGGTGGTCCTGCAATGCAGCAGAATCTTGACCGTTCAAAAGACATGGTGAATAGCCCTTCTCATTACACATCAGGACGTGTTGAAGTGATCGACATCATCGAGGATGCAGTAGAAAGTGCACCTTCGAATCAAGCTGCTGTAATGCAAGCAAATGCCCTGAAATACTTGTTGCGTTTGTGGCACAAGGAGAATCCTGTTCAAGATGCAGAAAAAGCTCAATGGTATTTGAACCGACTTATTAATTTGCTAAAGTAGTAAAGCCGCTGTTAGGCGGCCTTGTGTCAACATCTTCGGAAGAATATGGCAGACTTCCGAACTTCCAAGGTCTCATGGTCCTGTATATGAGGAAGGAGATGTTTATAAGTGAAGTCAAGGTCGTGAGTTGAGTGCTTAAAATACACGCAGATGCCTTCAGATAAATCGGGAACATTAGGTACGTACCAAGAGATAATATTTAGTGCTTGCCAAGGCTCTAATCCATGAGACACCCAACTGTTCAGCTCTTCTAAGCGCTGAGCAGTTTTTAGTATATGGTTTTCATGAGCTTCACACTGCGGGAGATTGGCTTGAGAGCCAGAAACCGTAAGCGCATGTCTCCACATAAGTGTTCCATCTTTGAGGATTAAACGAGAAGGATGAACTCGCTTTCCAGATGGAAGGTTATAAAACGAATCAGGCTTAATATGCTTGCTCATTAAACATTACCTCTGTTCTCCTCGTAATACTCAAGATCTTTTGTCCATCCATCTCCAGCGAATTCACTGTAGATGACACGTCCAATATCTCGGAAAGTATTGTAAAAAAGAGAGACCTTATCAATATCAGTCAATGTCTGATCGAGAGGAGGCCCATAGATAAGTAAATTCCAAGTGGAAGGGCAGACCTGCTCGAAGCCGTTAGGACCAGCACGGAGCTGCTTTACTCGTTTGAAAGGGATACAAACGGGGTAATCCCAGATAACTGGCTCAGCTCTCAGAAGTTCAGATGCACTGCTAAAGAAAACAAAACTGTTGACATATCCATTCCGATACTCTGAAAGAGTTTTCTTAAGCCATAGACGGTTATCCCTTACTGCCCCTTTAGGTGCTACCCAGACATTGCCATGCCAGTGCTCTTGAAGTGGGTTGATTTCAATGCTTGGGACAGACGTTGCATCCACAAGAACCTGTTGAACAGGATCAGATGTTGGATCAAAATCGATGCTGCCCATAACTAGACGAGCACGATCGATAAGCTGAGGCGTGGGATACAGAGGTAGCTTTAGCCCCTTGGCTTGTAACTTATCCGCTAAATTCTTCTGCGAGCGCTCGGAAGCTTTCTTGGCTCCCTCCTGCTTCGACTGCAAATGTTCTTGTTCCAACATCACTGATTAAGGTAATTAATACGTTTTTTGACCAATCATTCGTATCGATCTCCTCTAGTAATGTTCGGAGAAACTCCAAGATCTCATCATCTTCATTGCTCTCAGCAACGTAGATATCAGATTCAATTGATGAACCAGACATAAACGTTGTTGAATCGTTCATAAGGTTGATGACCAATGAACCGGCACCTTGCTGTTCAACTCCAGTGATGGCGATATTGACAAGGTCGTGCAGAATTAATTCTGCTGTGGCAGTCAGGAACTTTTGTTCCTGTTCTTTCTCTGCGCCAAATTTTTCAGAAGCAATGAGGCGTTGGATAAGTTCGTTTCGTCTAGACATTGAAATGATTCTTGTTTAAGGATAATTAAATTAAACGTTTTATGTGGACTTGTTATCAGTATCTGTGGTCTGACTTGGATGCCTTCCAAACAGCATATCTTCGACTACAGCTTCCCAACGATCTGAGAAATCTGTCTCAGGTTCAAAGATCAAGTCACCTCGCTCCTGCAATTCCATTTCCTTGAGAAGTTTCTCCTGTTCTTTCATGGCAACTTCAACAATGTATTCATTGACTTGCTGCTTGAGAGTCTGGAGCTGGCACTGCAGTTCAAAGCTTTCGATGTATGACTCAGAGTCAACAAAAACGCCAATCTTTTGAGGGATTAAATGAAAGGGGTTGCAACAGTACTTATTGCCACATGTGGATTTCACGCCAGTCATGCCTAAGTCACCCCAGGTAAACCACATAGCGACACGTTGAGGATGATGCTGGGTGCTGGTGCTAATACCTGGACGCCGCCAAGGAAACTGGGGCATGCCAGTTCCTTTTGCTTTGTAGCCAGTCCAGTTCCAGCATTCGTCAGGCTGTCCGATCTCTACTTGAGACCAGAACTTCAGGGCTCTCTTACGTTCTCTCTTTAATAGACGATCAATGTCGAATGACAATCGACCTTCTCTTGCAGCAGCAACGCAACGAGTGCACGCTTGATGGCTGTCGTATCGCATTGAACTGGAGCTAAAGCGGCCAATGGCATGGCCGGAATAAAGGCACAAAGGCCCCTCTTCGGCTGTATTGGAGAGCTCAGCGTTACGCCTGCCGTATGTATGGCCACCAACTTTCTTTCGAGGTTTAGATTCAGCCATTAGAAATCACCTTCTGGTTTTACATACGTTCCGCCGTGAGCGGGATACTGCTGGTCAATAGGCAAGGCTTCCATTTGATGATTGAGTTTGTATTCGTAACGAGTACTGTTCTCATATTTAATGCGTACCAGTTTTGCTCTAGGTGTGTAGTACTCAGGAGTACCAACAACAAGAGCAGTTCTTGGATCTGATTTGTCGAGAGGAGAGTTAGGACAAATAGACACACGCAAGCCAAGCTTGATATCTTTTGAATTCATTTGATTTAACTTGAATATATAATGTCTCTTATTAAGAGTGTAGTTAGAAGTCGTTGAGGATGTGATCTTCCATAAGAGGATCATCCTTAGGTCGCTGCCAAATACGAACAGACTTAGATTTACCTGAAACAGGATCTTTGCGTCTGGTGACTAGACGTCTCCAGCCAAGTGCCTGAAGTACATCAGCGACCCTTCTACCTTCACGCCGTGCTTGGTTACGTGGGTCTAGCTCAAGAGCATTCGTAAGAATCTCAGCAGCTGTAACTTCCTCGCGAATAGCTACGTATGAAGCGACTTTGTCCATCCAAGGATCTGGATCACCAAATTCCTGGATGTATTCAGCGATTGCTGCGATCTCACCGCTATTGAATTCATATCCAACATCAGCACGATATGCCTGCACCGCTGCAGCCCATAGACTATCACGTTGTTGAACTAATTCACGCCAAGGAATTTGAAAACCTGCACCAATTTCTAAGGGAACAAATCGACGGTTACCCGTACTATCAACCAAAAACTGGTTGCGGTTAGTAGTGCCAATAAGGACGAAACGACGAGCAAGCTTACTAGGCAAGGATGCATATGGGTATCGCACTTCATCAACACGTGTAGTAACGAGGTTCTTGAAGTTTTCAATGTTTCGGGTATTGAAATAGTTATCAATTTCAGGTAGCTCAAGCAGCCAAGCGACGTGAAGCCGATACTGCTCTTTCATGAGCGTGTCGAGGGGAGTCGTGATCTCAGAGAACAGATCTTGTGGAACTAAGTTCCGAGAGAACTGCGACTTGCCTGCGCCTTGAGGTCCAACCAGGATTGGCAGCCAAGACATTGAGCAACCAGGGTTGAAGGCACGGGCAACAGCACCGATCATCATCCGCTGCATTGCAGTGGTTGCGATCTTGTGCCGGTTACCTAGGAAAACTTCGCCAATACGGTCCCAGTCGGGGTGAGGCTCTGTACTGGCAGAACAATGATCCAAGTACCGCCTGATAGGGCAGTAAGAGTTTCGAATCGCTGCGTACTGAATAGCGGACTTGACTCGCTGCTCTGGAATGAAAACTCCGTTCTCACAGGAGAGCTTGACTGTCATGAGGTCAAGGTCTTGCCCTTGGAGCGCAATAGTGCGCCCTTGAGAATCGGTGTACTCAATAGCTCCAGTCAATTCGTTCTTACGAAGATCATGCAAGATGTCCTTCACCTTTGAGACGTCGCTTTCTCGCTCCTTTGCTAGATCGTCACTGCTTTTCTTCGGACGACCCCGACGCTTAACTTGTTGTGCATCTGGTACTGGTTCCAGTTCAACTACATCTCCCACTTTTCCTCCTTTAGCAATATTGATGATGTCGTCGAGATCTGGCATCGGGTCATACTCTGTATAACCAGCCGCCGCTCCAGCAGCACCAAACCTCAGATCAGATGGAAGCTTTCGCGTCCAGTCTGCATCTTGCTTTTTAGCAAGTGAATAGAGCGTAGTGTGACCTGAATATGATCCAAGTCCGCGCCACTTAAATGCAGCAGTGTTTTCTTGCTTCTCACCGTGATGACCACGGAGAACCCAATCAACCCATGTATCAAACAAAGGCTCGCCAACGCCTGCACAAGCAGCCATGACAGGGACGTAATAGCTCTCGTACTCACCGTCTTCAGATGGCCTTAGAAACTCATCTAGAAGCCACTTACAACGACGAATGTCGAGATCAGTGACATCAGAAGACGTGAAATTAGTAGCCTCTTCATAAGCAATATCGTTGAGAAGGAACTCTGGAACAGGTTCAAACTCTGCATTGCGCTTGATCTCCGCTTCGGTATTGCCATACCAAAGGCGCTCAGGTTTTTGACCACAGTTGTCCTCTAGCTCAGTGATATCGAGCTCTGCAAGAAGACGATTGACAATGAGCCAGTAAGCACCTCGATGTTCAGTAGTGCTACTGAGGTCAATGCTTAGTGGAAACAGCGCACGAAACCGATGAGATTGCTCAGTGTGGCTAGCAGAGGTATAGGTCGCTGCACACCACTGACGAGCTGTATCGGTAGACCAAAACCGGCCCAACGTGGTGTCGCCATCAATGTCGATGACCACCATGTTGGAACCGGCTGCGTTATCTGCACGACGGTGTCGATTGCGAAAATGAGTGGCTACCCAGCCATACCCGTTACTGACCCAGCCCATGAGCCAGTCAAGGCTCTCTTCAATGTTCTGCCAATCACGTGCTGGCTGACTCTGTTTGTTCTTGCATTTCTTGTGAACTGCAATCCGTAGTTTCATTATCAATCTCGTGGAACTGTGTACAACGTTTTAAAAAGCGAGCTTCATGTAAAGCAAGCTGATCACCATCAATGAAAATGCCTTGGGTAGTCTCTGGAGTGGAGACAATAATCAAAGCAACATCACACAGAAAGCCTGTGCGTTCATTTAGTGCGTATCTATATGCGGCCATTTGTTGAGCGCACTTTGTATATTTTCGGTAACCGCCGAATCCAATACGATCTCCCCGATCAGGAAAAGTAGACATATATGGAGCATTGCTAGTTTTAAAGTCAGCGATAACTCGGACCCCGCCAATCTCACCAATGAGATCAGGACATCCTGCATACTTGTGCTCGGTGGACCAGACATATGCAACCTCTCTATCGTCACTTCGTAAGTGATTCCAATCAGGGCGTAATGGACGCTCCGACCAATGCAGTGTATCAAACCAATCAAGATATTGAGTAATTCCATTCCAAAATTCTTGATATTGGTCAGGTACACCAGGGTCCAAACCTCGTAAGTAATTTTCGCAACCCAGGTGGATAGCAGATCCACGAGTAGATGCTTCTTCTAAAGCACCAGGATTATTTTTCTGCCAAGTACGTAAACCCGCCTTTGACTTTTCACTCTCTGTTGCTGACAGGACAGTCGTGACACTGGGCATATAGATGCCAGAGCAGAGGTACTTACGATGACCTGCAGACGTTTGAATCCGGTAGGGCTTATCTACCGGAGTTTCGGGGGTATTAGACATAATTTGTTTTTATGGATTTTGATATGGCAATTAGCGCATAAAGGGATGCACTTGAGAACTTCATTCCACCATTTATCTTCACCGATGCGGCCACCGAGTAAATGGAATTCTTTATTTTCTGGTTCAACGTGGTGCCACTGGATAACTGTGTCATCGGGATCACCACAGCAATAACAAGGGAACGTTGAAAGCATTTGCTTCCTACGCTCCGAAGTTTTGCTATACCAGTCAGAATTATATTTAGCCTTCTGTTCTGGACTAATAGTCACTCTCTATATCTTGCTGCGCTTGATACGAGCTGCTGTAATCAGAAGTTGCGGTTTGCGCCCGAAACAACTGATACAACTCTCCTACTGCTTGACCAACAGCTTCTGTTACTTGCCCAATTGCTTGCAGTTGAGAAGAAAGCTGAGCAACTTCTTGGCGCAAAGCAATGGTGTGATCCATAAGAGATGGTGGTGGAACGGGCTTAGCAATCGCTGCTTGATGTGGAGTTTCAGGTTGCTCGGAAGGAGAACCTCCAACAATTTGAGCGATACGTGCTTGCAACTCAGGAGGCAAATTCTTAAGTGCTTCAGACATCAGAATTCTCCTTTAAGTTCACGGGTCACTACTTCACCGACAACCTCTTCAAAAGCACGGCGCAATTCGTACTCAAGATCATCACGATCAGCCTTTACACGACTGACAGTAATGGGAGGAAGCGTGAGTGTTGCAACTGCTTCGTGCAATCGCAGATCATTTTTGTTTACAGATAGTTCAATCATCAGAATTCAGTCTCCGGTTCTTCTTGTTTCTTTTGGGTTTTGGGCATTACGGTTGAACCGCGTTTATCTACTCCACCAGCTGGCAAACCTTTTTCATCAACTTGACGTCCATCAAAAGGATCCTTTCCTTCAAAGAAGTTGGGGAGCCATATACTATCTCGTGTGGTCTTCCATTCTTTAACAACTTTTTCCGGTACTTTACGTACCTTCGGAAGGATCGAGTATGAAGTCTCCAGGCCAGTGCCTTTACGCGAGATTTTAATTGAGAAATTTGCAAGTCCATCTTCAGTCCAGGTGTAGTCTTCAATTTCCTGCAGAATTTCAGTGAGTTGCTCACGCAAAGATTTCTGCTCAATAAATAGAACCTCCATACGTCCACGTGCTGCAGAAGTTCCGACCCATGCAAGGAATCGACGCGGCTTTACGTAGCTGCCATCAATTTTTGGGCGATCGGGTTTAGACCAATCAGTTTCACGAGCCAAGTCAGCAGGTGTTCCAGGATGGCTACGAGTAACGACATAGCCGTTAAATTTCAGCTCGCCATCAGGACCTGCTGCTTCGGATGCATATTGCCAACCCATAATGGCGTGACCTGTTTCATAACAGCCCAGAAGCCTGAACTCTTCAGACTCACCATCTTTCAAGCTGCTAGGTTTCCAATATGGTTGTGGTTCTTTAGTTTCAATTCTGTCTTTAGGTTGTTCGAGTAGTTCTGGTGGTAATACTTGGAGTGTCATATTATTTCGTTGTTGACTACTCAACTATACGAATAACACCCCAAGAATGTGAGGTACTACTCTTCTAATCCATACCAAATAACTAGGCTTTCACGTTCTCCAGCACGTAAAGCGTTCACCTTGTGTTCTACATCAGAAGGGAAGACAATGAACTCTCCGTAATGCATTTTGAACACACGTACATTTCGTTCACTGCCATCTTTGATGAAGAATTCAGCACCTTCATAGAAGTCAGTAGGTGATAAGCAAATACTGAGACTAAGAGTACGTAAAAACCCATCTGTCGATTCATCGTCGTAATGGTCTTGGTGCCAATCATAGTGGTCATCAGGATTACGATAAACCGTGTACTGAGTATCCGGCGGATTACCTTTGTCGATATCAATGCCGAAATATTCATCATTGATTTCACCTACAAGCTTACGTGATAGTGCTTGTGCTTTTTTACTTTTAGTCAGCCAAAAGATTTCACTCTGACGAGTTTCTAGATCAACGTCTTGGCCATCAGCTTCTCCGCCGACCAAGCCATCTTCAAGATCATGATCAGCTACTTCTTTAAGGATAGAGTTATGAATGAGTGAGACATCATCTAAATCAATACGCCCACGAACAAATGAGTCAGTAACCTCTTCAATCACATACCGTATCTTAGTATTCTTTTTTCTCATCGATCAACGTTATAAATAGATAAATGCCAGCCAGGACGGCCAGCATTGATATGAATTTCTCGATCAATAATCCGGCGTCGGATCAACCTCCGTGTAGCCCGCCGCTGTGCCTCCCGTATCTGGACCGCGTGTAGCTCGTTCCCGCTCCTTACGAGTAGTGAAATCAGTAGCGACAATGGCCCGATAGGCGCTGTCACTATCATCTTTGCGATATTCGCGGAGATACCCTTGGACACAGATAGCGCGTCCTTTACGAATTCGTTTTGTGAGTTTCGGTTTCCGTGTTTCATGAGTTTCTAGATATAGCCAAGTGACAATGTCGGAATCATCCAAACTGGTGCCAATCTTCACTGCAACCTGATTATTTTTTCGCTCTTTGATTTCATCAGTTGCAAAGAAGGCATTCCCTAAAACGACCTGATTGCAGTACATGTCTGCAGGAACATTAGGCTCAATCGTCGTAATGACGAGATCCAATGGTTTGGTGTAGTCGTCTGAGAAATTAATGGTCCCCGTAATCAACGCACGGGTGCCTTGCTTCCATCCTTCAAATGCAGTTAGCTTTGCACCTGGACGGTCGTAGCAGAGGACCCTGAGTTTGACTTCAGAAGTACCGCTGCCACTGGGAATGACAGCATCAGCACCGCGATAATCCAGCCCGTAAGCATTAATCGGATCTGAGATAAAGGATCGTAATTCAACTGTCGCTGCAATAAAGTTCATTATGACTGATATTACTTTTGTCAGTCTTCAGTTTAATCGTCATCCCCACATTGCGCGAGCAACAATTGGAACTTGATCGGCAAGAATATCTCCAATTCTTCGAGCAATTTGCATATGCTCTCGTTGAGTTCCATTGTCTCCCCGAAGGTCAACGTAATGAAGCCAACTTCTTATTGTACCTGACATATAAAGCCGTGTGCTTGTTCCCATAGGAAGTACTTCACGAGCACATTCTTTAGCGACACCCTGATCTAACATGTACTGATACAGGTCTTCAGCATCACGATAATGCCGATAGATTTGTGTATTGATTCGATCTTGATCAACTTCAGGAATGTCGTCGATAGAATTTTGTCGGTTTTTTAGGTCTTGCCTACGGAGTTGGGGTACATGTAAAGAGCCTAGTTCTGTTGCGACCGCATAGCGCTGGGAGAATTCTTGAAATGAAAAGGATCGGTGACGGAGGATTTGCGGGCTAATAGCTCTTGTAGTCTCGATCTCGACGCACATACTTGCCATCTCAAAGGGTGACCAGTGTCGGTGTTTGATGAGATATTTGATGAGTCCTTCGACATTTGGATTGTCCTCGTTTTTTGGATTAGATACTCGGGCGATTTTCCCGATTAGTTGTTCAGCATCTGGAGTGATCCAGACGAGCTTTGCAGAATGCATGCTTATTCGAAATGTTTTGAGTAAAGAGTTTTTAGTTCAGGAACCTTGAGTCGTTTTAGTTTTGTCGCTGTCTTTTTTAAAATCAACTCAACAATTTCACCCTTCGTCAGATTCGCTTGTAATTTTGCCATATAATTTTGGTTTAATTCGACCATAACCAGATTCAATAGAGTGAATCGGATTTTCTTTGCCTAACTTATCGTAATACTCGTCAAAAATATCGACCTTTGTATAAGCACGTACGGCATCAAACTGACGCACACCATCTTTTGTGAAAGTGATGATGTGTACGTCAGTCGGAAGCTGTGAATCGTCAAAGGTATCAGGACAGATATCTTTAGAAACGATTTGAATCTTAGTCATATCAAGCGTATTGCGGTAAATTCACGTTATTAGTTTCGAAGAAAGCCGGCATACGAGAAGCACGAGTTTCCATCAATCCTTCTGCTTTCCCTCTGGCATATAAAGAATCTGAACTTGCAAGCCAGAAGTTGCTCGACAGATACTTGTTATCTGCTTTCCCTTGGAGGGGCTTGAGAACCCAGCTGACCGTAGCGCGGCGTAAAGCGTTGAGGGTCTTGTCATGTTCAAGTCCAAGCGCTTCGCAGACAAGTGAATTCGCGCATACATGGGTTTGTTCGTCTCGCGAGATATCGGCACTTGTGGTTCGCAATCCTGTGTCTCCAAGGAATCTGAAGATCGGTAGCAAAACGAAGAAGACGGATCTCTCCAGTACCACGGCTTTAAGGACAGGGTGCCGATCCAGTTCCAGCCATGTTTTACAAATGTGCTGAGCTTCTTTCTCAATGTGTTCGGGGATGTTGTGAGCTTCAGCTGCAAAATTGAGTGCGATATCATGTTTTTCTTCATCTAATACATTTGATTTAAGCAAATCCACGCAACCTTCTACATCAGGTAAGTCGCCTTTCATTGCTTGTTCAATGAAGTCACCCACAGGAATCTCTAAACAACGAAGTGCCAGAGCTCTTTGAATGACTTCCTCACCTCCAGGAAGCAGCGCACCTGCTGTGACTTTCACAGGGGTCCATGTGCGTTTCCGCTGATGCAGATGGATGTAAGGAGTTTTAGCCTTTTCATGCGATGGAACTAAACTGGGAAAGGCTTGTTTTGCTTCTTGAAGATTCATTGATTTATTAAAAAGGTTTACTCGGCACATCCCACACAACCTGCGGGATCATTAAATAGGTCAACGATTTCATCGTCTGCATCATCGAAACCAGAGAAATCAAATTCAAAGTTTTCGTCTAATGCAGCCATTGCATCGTCTTTGGCTTGAGTGTTCTGCATTACTTGAAGGCTGTAATACAGAGATGTTTGCGGTGAATCAAGCCATTCTTGTACGAACTGTGAGTCGTAAATGACTACATCACTCCAACTGTTGAAGCTGTATCCATGGCTTAGGCCTGTTGCGTGAACCATAGTCATGATTCCATCGACAACTTGTTTGTAAACGTCCCAGCCAACTTCTTCAGCAGTTTCTACGTTTCCGTAGTCATATGTCTGAACTCCAAATGTTGAGCTGTCCCTATCAACTTTACGCCCGATTGGCGGTGCAATTTCGGGAGTAGTTGTATAGCCTGCTCGGTCTTCGTATCGATAACTACAAGAGGCTGTAGGAGCGATAGCAAAAGCTCGATCCATCTTGTGCTTACGAGCAATGGCGCTCGCAGCATCTAATCCTGCTTGAAGTGCTTGTACGATTTTAAGGGAAGCGAGAGTCGGCTCAGAAATGCCAGTCATTCCGTTGTGGAACTCCAAGGCGTGACCAAATTCTGCATAGGTGACACCTTCAAGAGAAAGTAAGTTGGCTAATCCGAGCATCCCTAGGCCGACTTGACGATCTTCATCCGAGGGCAAATACTCTCCACTGGTGGAAACACCTGTTTTGCTATGTAGCTCGCACAGTTCTTGCATGCCAGCAGCAAATGCCTTAGGAATCTCATCAACTTCGCATGCCCCTAAAGAGATATGTTCTAGGAGACAAGTGCCCCTTGATTTTATAAAAACCTCTAAGCACACATTCGCGTAGATACGTTCACCATGTTGATCACGGCGGATCTTGGCAAGCCAAATATCACCCCGAGAGATGCCTTTAATAATGGCTTCTTTAACTTTAGGCTTAGCCATATCCCACATCACTTGACTCAGATTGACGCAACGCTTAGCCCAAGGCAGTTCTGAACGTGGAGTCTCAACAAACTCAAGAATGTCTGGATGGTTTAGATCCAAGTGAAGGACAACAGCACCATTCTTGTAGACACCGCCTCGACGGAGCTGTTCATTCAAACAAGAATAGATTTTCCCGAACGACACAGGACCAGAGGCAGTAAGCCCTTTGCCGTTGTCGTGCCCCGCTGCTCGCAGATTAGATAAGTGGACTGCAACGCCTGCTCCGAATCTGAGGGCGTGACTGACGAATCTCCAGCTCGCTTCGATTCCATCGGAGCCCTCCATTGAATCAGTTGGTTTAAAAATTGTGCAGCTCACCGGAAGACGGCTGCTTGGATCATCCATCCAATTTTGAACACGACCAGTGCGTGCAATCAGATCTTTACTTGCCATGAGTATCGTAATTAATGTTGGGTTGTGGGACACAGACACTTAGGTCTGGTGGTAAATAGGACGGACCTTTTAAAACTTTCCCGTCTTCTCGATAGATCGGGTTACCGTTATCATCTAGCTTAGTCAAATTGGACGCAAATACGCGATCCATTGCTTCATCTAGATCGATGTTGTAAGCAGCGGCAAACTGATAACAAACAAAAACAAGATCGGACAATTCCTTGATCAGGTTTTCACGAAGCTTGCTGTCTTCAGGATCAGCAAAAACCTCATCTGCAGCGACGATAAATTCAGTAGCTTCCTCTTTGATGAGGTCTACTTGCATATCCCATAATTTCTTTTTAATGAATCCAAAGTGAGAGATATTGTTTAGGGTTTCTTGCCCAAAGACATCTCGGAAATGCCTTGCTTGTTGACCTAAATTTGACATGATATTCTTGCACGTTTATCTAATATATAGACGTCAGGGATCGTTTAATCCCGGAGCGTAATCCTACCACGTGACAGGTCAAATGGAGACAATTCAACAGTGACTCTGTCGCCAACAAGCAAATGAATTTTTCTTGTGATTAGACGGCCTGAAGCACGACAAAGGCACTGATGGCCTTCTGGTTCATCAAGCTCAACGTTGAAATATCCGTTGCCACTTTCTTTGTAAATGCAGCCTTTGGCCTCAATTACATTTGCTTTTTTACTCATGATCTAATTTGAAATATGTTCAGCTGTGTTTCTTGACAATGTCGGGATGAAACTCATCGGCTTCTTGCCAAAATATGTCGTCATCCAACTTTTCGAATTCTTCGTAGTAAGTAGAAGCCAGTATTGCTATGGCATCATC
>CEPT01094914.1_pt1 | contig 22992 bp, 24 predicted proteins | sample 356221 | NCBI WGS metagenome assembly CEPT01 (sample SAMEA2620081, study PRJEB7988) | marine metagenome | isolation source: saline water (ENVO:00002010), including | reverse complement strand
GGAGGAGAACTTACTGGTATCGGCTTTGATTATAAAATTGCTAAACCCTTAAAAGTATACCTGAATTATGTTGATAAATCTTTTAATGACCCGTCAAAGGCTTCCGAACATATTATGGCTGGGATTCAGTACAAATTCAGCTTTGATCTGTTTTAATAAATGATGAAATTGGAGAAAAATATGAAAAACTTATTTAAATCACTTGTAATTATTCTATCAATTGCTTTGATACCTGAGTTACAAGTAAAAGCTGAGGAGCAAATTAGAATTGTAGGATCCTCAACGGTTTTCCCTTTTTCAACAGCCGTTGCAGAAGAATTTGGAAGGAAAACTGAATATAAAACACCCATTGTTGAGCAAACTGGCTCAGGCGGCGGTATGAAACTTTTTTGCGCAGGGCATGGCAAACAACATCCTGACATCACGAACGCATCGAGGAGAATCAAAAGTAAAGAATTTAAGAAATGCAGTGATGCTGGTGTTAAAATAGTTGAGATTAAAGTCGGCTATGATGGAATTGTTTTAGCAAATTCAAAGAAATCAAAAATAGTTAAACTTTCTACACGTGATATTTATATGGCTCTTGCTGAAAAGGTTCCTGCAAATGAAGATGGATCAGAGCTACAGGATAATTCATATCAAACATGGAAAGATGTAAACCCTAACCTACCTGATGTTAAAATAGAAGTTCTTGGTCCTCCTCCAACATCAGGAACAAGAGATGCATTTGTTGAGCTAGCAATGGATGCTGGCGCGAAGACTTTTCCTGCACTAAAAGAATTGAGAGGAAGTTCTAAAGCTGGAAAAAAAGAATTTGAAACAATTGCTCATACTATTCGTGAAGATGGAGCTTTTATTGAAGCAGGTGAGAACGATAATCTTATCATACAAAAGCTTGATCAAAATCCAAATGCTCTAGGTATATTTGGTTTTAGTTTTCTTGATCAAAATACTGATAAAATCCAAGGATCTATTGTTAATGGTGCCGAGCCAACTTTCGATAATATTCTTGTTGGTGATTATCCAATATCAAGATCTTTATTCTTTTATGTAAAAAAGAATCATATAAGAATGAAACCTTCAATTACTCAATTTGTTAAGGAATTTACAAGTTTAAGTGCTATGGGTGAGGATGGCTATTTAGTTGAAAAAGGCCTAATTCCATTATCATCAGAAGAATATAAAAAGTATAAAAATGCTGGTAAAAATTTAATTGAATTAGAGCTTTGATAAAAAATTAATTTTTTAAATGGTGGAGGATAGATATCAATACCGATCTTTTAATAAGTTTATCATTGATAATTGTTGCGGGGCTTCTGTCCTTCACAGTAGCCAAACAAAGAGCAGTATTTTATCTCCAAAATAATGAACCTTTAAGATCAATGCCAATTTATCATGGCTTGTATGTATCTTTGTGGTCGACTTTACTACCTATATTCTTCATTATTTTACTTCTTTTCTTTAAAGAGAGTTATTTAAATTATCTTGTTATACCTTTTCTTTCTGAGGAAACTATAGACCTAGGAATTGATGAAATTTTATATGTTAAAAATTTTTTAATAAATAATATTTCAAGTTTAAGCACTCTCATTGGTAGCGGTTTTATCTCTGAAGGTGATGCAAATCTATTAGTTGAAAAGTATCAAGAAACTAGAGTTATTTCTTTCTCATCTTTAGTTTTACTTTCAATCATATTAAGTTTTATATCATATAAGAATCTATCTGTTCGATATGATGCAAGGAGAAGAGTAGAAAGAATCTTGAAATTTATATTCTTTGTTTTTTCAACAATAGCAGTTTTAACTACCGTAGGTATTATCTTTTCTCTAATCTTTGAAACTTTGAGATTTTTTTCTCAGGTGGGTTTTATTGATTTTGTTTTTGGTACACATTGGTCTCCACAAACAGCCATTAGGGAGGATCAAGTTGGATCATCTGGAAGTTTTGGTGCTATTCCATTATTTACGGGCACGCTTTTAATAACCGCTGTAGCTATGTCGATTGCTGCTCCACTAGGATTATATTCTGCTATTTTTCTATCTCAATATGCGAAACCTAAAACAAGAGATTTTTTAAAGCCTATTTTAGAAATATTAGCTGGTATTCCAACAGTTGTTTATGGTTTTTTTGCAGCTCTAACGGTAGGACCTTTTGTAAGAAGTTGTGGGGAATATATTGGTTTAACAGTTGCCACTGAGTCGGCACTAGCGGCCGGATTGGTAATGGGTGTAATGATAATACCTTATGTTTCATCGTTATCTGATGATGTTATGACGGCCGTTCCATTATCTTTAAGGGATGGGTCATTAGCTTTGGGAGCAACAAAGGCTGAGACAGTAAAAAAAGTTATAATTCCTGCAGCTCTGCCAGGTATAGTTAGTGCACTCTTGTTAGCTATATCTAGGGCAATTGGTGAGACGATGATAGTAGTTATGGCAGCAGGACTAGCTGCAAATCTTACCGCAAATCCTTTGTCTGCAGTTACAACAGTTACTGTTCAAATAGTTACCTTATTGGTTGGAGATCAAGAATTTGACAGTGCAAAAACTTTAGCGGCCTTCGCATTAGGATTGATGCTATTTGTAATAACATTGGCTCTTAACGTTTTTGCTATGATAATAGTTCGAAGATATAGAGAACGATATGAGTAAAAATCTATCAAAAAGACATAGATCTGAAAAACGTTTTATAGCATATGGATTTATTTCATTAATTTTAGCTGCAACAATGCTTGCTACAATAATTGGATCTATGATTTATAGATCAATTCCTGCTTACACAAATTATTCCATTGACCTTGAAATAAATATGACTGAAATTTCTGCAGAGGATGAATTTGAAGATATTAATTTTAGAGGTATTATTCGATCTTCATTATTTTCCTTTTTTCCTGAAGTTGAGAGCCGTTCTGATAAAAGAAAATTATTTAAATTAATTTCTTCAAGTGCTTCATACACTCTCAGAGATTTCATAATTGAAAATCCTTCATATATTAACAAAAAATTCTATTTTAATGTTTTATTTACCGATGACTCTGATCTTTTTTATAAAGGTTATGTTGATACATCGCTTTCGGAGAGTGAAAGAAGGCTGGACGATCAAGAAGTTACTTGGTTAAATGAATTAAAAAGTACAGGTAGAGTAAAAAATAAAATATCAAAAAACTTATTCTTAAATGGAGATAGTAGAGAACCCGAAGTTGCTGGATTTTGGGGTGCCACAATTGGTTCATTAATCACAATAACTGTGACTTTATTGTTAAGTTTTCCTATCGGAGTTTTAACTGCTATTTACTTAGAAAATTTTGCTGTAAAAAATCGTATAACAGATTTTATTGAAGTAAATATAAATAATCTTGCAGCTGTTCCATCAATTATATTTGGCTTATTAGGTTTAGCTGTTTTTATTAATTTTTTTGGAATGCCAAGATCTATCCCACTGGTAGGAGGTCTTGTGTTATCATTAATGACATTACCAACAATTATTATTGCTACAAGATCATCACTTCAATCTGTCCCTCCGTCTATACGAGAGGCTGCACTAGCAATGGGTGCTTCTGAAATGCAGGTTGTTTTTCAACATTTACTTCCTTCTGCTTTGCCTGGGATTTTTACTGGAACAATTATTGGTTTAGCTCGTGCTTTTGGCGAGTCCGCGCCACTATTATTAATAGGTATGGTTGCATTTATTGTGGATATACCATCAACCTTTACTGATCCTGCAACTGCTCTTCCAGTTCAAATATATATATGGGCCGATAGCCCAGAAAGAGCTTTTGTTGCTAAAACAAGTGCTGCTACTTTAATTCTTATAGGTCTTCTTATATTAATTAATCTTGCGGCCGTATTATTAAGAAAACGTTATGAAGTTAAATGGTGATTTGATTATGGATGAACAAAAAGAACAAAATAATATCAGAAATAAAAAGTCTCTAATCGAGTGCAGAGGTGTGGACGTTTTTTATGGAGATAAACAAGCTTTATTTGGTATTAATCTTGATATAGGTGAAAAAGAGGTTACTTCATTAATTGGCCCTTCTGGGTGTGGAAAGTCGACTTTTCTTAGATGCATTAATAGAATGAATGATGTGATAGAAATATGTAAGGTCGAAGGTACTATTAAAATTGACAATGAGGATATATATCATCCTGATGTTGATGTTGTTGAGTTAAGGTCGAGAATAGGAATGGTTTTTCAAAAACCTAATCCTTTTCCTAAATCAGTTTACGATAATGTTGCCTATGGGCCAAAACTACACGGTAGGATCTTGCATAAAGATGATCTTGATGCGAAAGTAGAAAAAAGTTTAGAGAGAGCAGGTCTTTGGTCTGAGGTCAAAGATAGACTTGGTGAACCAGGCACTAGCCTTTCAGGTGGACAACAGCAACGACTATGTATTGCAAGGGCTATTGCTATTGACCCTTCAATTATTCTAATGGATGAACCCTGTTCTGCTTTAGACCCTATTGCAACTGCCAAGATTGAAGAATTGATTGATGAACTAAAAGATAATTTTACAATTACAATTGTAACTCATTCTATGCAGCAAGCAGCAAGAGTATCCCAAAGAACTGCTTTTTTCCACTTGGGAAAACTTATAGAAGTTGGTGATACTGAAAAAATTTTTAGAAGTCCTGATCATGAACAAACAGAAGCTTATGTAACAGGAAGGTATGGATAAAGGTAACAAAATGGATGATCAACATATAGTAACTTCATTTGATGAAGAATTAAAAGATTTAACCGATGGTCTTGTAAGTTTAGGTGGTTTAGCTCAAATAGCTCTTAGGAATGTTGAACAATCACTAAGAATGAATGACCATGATCTTGCTAAGCAGACAATTGAAGCTGACAAGCAAATCAATGCGCTTCAATTATCACTAGAAGACAAGACTTTTAATATTTTAGCAAAAAGACAGCCAATGGCTAACGATTTAAGAATGGTTTTTTCTGCAGTAAAAGTTTCCTTATATTTGGAAAGAATTGGAGATATGTGCAAAGGAGTTTGCAAACGAATAGTAAAAGGAGATTTATTAAATGCTAAATCCCCTAAAACCATAGATGCTCTTGTAAATTTAACTAAAAATGTTCAACAAAGTTTAGATTTAGTTTTAGAAGATTATGCTCAAGGTAAAGCACAACATGCGTTGGATGTTTGGAAATCTGATATTAAAATAGATTCATCATATGCAAATATTTTATCTGCCATTTTAGAAGATATTAAAGAAAAACCTGAGGCAATTGAGGCACTTGTCCCATTATTTTTTATTGCTCGCTACTTAGAGAGAATTGGTGACCAAGCAACAAATATTGCTGAAGTAACTCACTTTATAGTTACTGGCGAGACACTGGGCGATGATAGAAAAATGGAAGTTGAGGATGAAACTGTTTTTTAATTTTAAAATAAATTTTTAAAATGAGTAAGCATACAGATTATAAGATTTTGATAGCGGAAGATGAAGAGAGCTTAGCTATGCTAATTGATTACAATCTTATTAAAAATGGATATAAAACAAAAATAGTGAAAGATGGTGATTTTGTTTTATCTGAGTGTGAGACATTCTTTCCTGATCTAATACTCTTGGATTGGATGTTGCCAAATATTTCAGGTATCGAATTATGCAGACGTCTAAGAACTCAAAAAAAATATAACAATGTTCCTATTATAATGATTACCGCACTTGGTGAGGAAAGTGATAAAATTAGAGGATTAGAAACCGGGGCTGATGATTATATAACAAAACCATTTTCATTTCCTGAGTTAATTGCAAGAATTGATGCGGTCTTGAGAAGATCTAAGTTTTCTAAAGGACAAAATATTATTGAGGTAGGGGATATATCAATCAATAAAGACGAATACCGTGTCTTTAGAGATGGAGTTTCTATAAGCCTAGGTCCTACAGAGTTTAAACTATTAAATTGTTTGGTCGAACATCCAAATATGGTTTTTAGCAGAGAAAAGCTATTAGATAATGTATGGGGTGTAGACAACATCAATGTAGAAATAAGGACAGTAGATGTTCATATTGGTCGATTAAGAAAGGCTCTTAGGATTAAAGGAAAAAAAGATCCTATTAGAACTGTAAGATCTGCAGGATATTCAATTAATCAGAGCTCTTAGTAATTACCTACATTAGTCTTAGTATTCCTTTTTGCGGAAAATTTTACTTTCTTTTTTCTTCTAGTTTCAAGCGGTTGATAGGCAACTTTCGTATGTTCTTCACAATAAACAGAACCTTGAACTCTATTTAATCCACAAAACCTAAAATTTTCATCTGATGGCTCACCAATTGGCCACTTACAAATTTTTTCTGTTAACATTAAAATATTAATTGGTTTCCCATCTGAGTTAACAGCAGGCTCGGGCAGAGAAAGTGGCTTTAAATTTTCATTATATCTATCTTTTGAAGAAAAATTTGAAGAAAAATTTGAAGGTTCTCTGTGTCTTACCCTACTTTTAGGTCTTGTTGGACTAGCTCTTCCAGCTAGGCCCAGTCTATGCACTTTACCAATTACGGCGTTTCTAGTTACATCACCTAATTCTCTTGCTATTTGACTTGCACTAAGACCTTCACCCCATAATTTTGTAAGAATTTCTACCCTGTCATCAGTCCATGCCATTTTATTTTCTCCCATCAAATATAAAATATATGGTATACATTTTTTCATCGTATACAAGATGTAGTTGTTAAAAAAGATAAAAAAATTGCATATTTTTAAGAAATAACTTTATTTATTGTCATTATTGTTCAGAATAAGCTCATGTCTGATAATTCTAAATTTCAATGGATACAACCAAGAGACCCCGGTAGAGTAAATTGGTATGGTCTGTGGACTTTATATAAGAAAGAAGTCCAAAGATTCTTTAAAATTTTTTTACAAACAGTAGCTGCGCCAATAGCAACAACTATCTTATTTATGGCAATTTTTACTTTAGCTTTGGGTAATTTGAGGCCAGATATTAAAGGTGTACCATTTATTGAATTTTTAGCGCCTGGCTTAATAATGATGTCAATCCTACAGCAAGCTTTTAATCATACATCTTCATCTTTGCTTATATCAAAAATTCAAGGGAATATTGTTGATATTCTCATGCCACCCATATCTGCAGGCGAAATGAATGTTGCAATTTCACTTGGAGGTGTAACTAGGGGTATTGTAGTTGCACTAGTTTCTTTACCTTGTATTCATTTTCTATTTGTGGAGCTTAGCATTTTTCATACCTGGGCGATAATATACTATTCAGTTGCGGGTTCCTTATTTTTATCATTGCTTGGTATAATCACTGGTATTTGGTCGGAAAAATTTGATCACTTAGGAACTATAACTAATTTTATTATTGTACCTCTATCATTCTTATCGGGAACATTTTATTCAGTAGATAGAATGCCTGAATTTGCAAGGATATTAATAGACTATAATCCATTTTTTTACATAATCGATGGCTTCCGATATGGCTTTATAGGTTCATCCGATAGTTCTATTTTCTTTGGTGTCATATTTATTCTTATTCTGAATATTTTTCTTTGGGTTTTGAGCTTATTTTTATTAAAAAAAGGTTGGAGGTTGAAGACTTAGTTAAAAGATAGTAGTAGGAAAAAATTATTTATTTTTTTTAAATTTGAGAATGACATGAATAGTTCAGTAATGAATACTTATAATCGTTATCCAGTTTCTTTTAAGGAAGGAAATGGAGCATGGCTAACTTCCTTGGATAATAAAAAATTTTTAGATTTTTCTTCTGGTATTGCTGTTAATATTCTTGGTCATAATCATCCTGAGATTAATAAGACCTTTGAAATGCAGGCAAATAAAATTTGGCACGTTTCAAATTTGTACACTATTCCCGAGCAAGAATTGCTGGCCAAAAAATTATGTGAATTAAGTTTTGCCGAAAAAGTTTTCTTTTGTAATTCTGGCGCAGAAGCAGTTGAGGGTGCTATTAAAATAGCAAGAAAATTCCAATCTTTTAAAGGTAATATTGATAGAAATGAAATTATTACTTTTAAGAACTCTTTTCATGGTAGAACATTAGCAACACTTGCTGCCGCTTCCAATTCTCTTCATACAGAGGGCTTTAATCCTATACCTGAAGGTTTTGTGAATATACCCCTAGATAAAAACATCTTAAAAAAAACTATTTCAGATAAGACGGCTGGAATTTTAATTGAGCCTGTTCAAGGTGAGGGAGGAATAAATCCTGTTTCAAATGAATTTTTGGTCTTTATAAGAAAATTATGTGACGAGAATAATATTTTGATGATCCTTGATCAGGTTCAGTGCGGGATGGGTCGGACTGGTAAATTATTTTCTCATGAATGGTCAGGCATTGAGCCAGATATAATTACTCTTGCAAAAGGTTTGGGTGCAGGTTTTCCAATTGGTGCAGTACTAGCTTCTGAGGAAGCTTCAAGAGGAATGCAGCACGGAAGTCATGGTTCGACTTTTGGAGGTAATCCAGTTGGATGTTCGATTGCTCTGAAAGTTATAGAACTTATCGAAAAAGAAGAAATTTTATACAATGTAACAAGTCTTTCAGGGATTCTTATTAGCGAGTTAGAAAAGTTGGTTGAGAAGTATCATAATAAAATTTCTGGTGTTAGAGGCAAGGGGCTAATGATTGGTGTAGAGTGTATTGAAAAGAATTCTGTTATAACTGACCAAGCTTTTCAAAACGGCTTACTACTTGTAAATGCTGCTAATAATGTTATCAGATTTTTACCACCTTTAAATATATCTGAAAATGAAGTCATGGAAGCTGTAAAAAAATTCGACGAAACATTATCAAATTTAGATATATAGTATATGGTTTAACATGACCGAAAAAATTCGACATTTTATTGATCTTGATTATTTTTCTAAAATTGACTTTAGAAATCTCCTGAATAGTTGTCATCAAAGAAAAAATTCCAAAACAAGAAATGGAAAGGCGGAGATTGATGATGATGCTTGCGCACAAGATAAAATACTCGCCATGATTTTTGAAAAACCATCAACAAGAACTAGGTTTTCTTTTGAAACAGCTATGTATCAATTAGGAGGCAAATCAATTGTTGTAAATTCAAACGACATGCAACTAAACAGGGGAGAGACTATTTCAGATACTGCCAAAGTGTTATCAAGATATGTGGATATTGTAATGTTAAGAACAAATGAGCATTCATCGATATTAGACTTTTCTGAATCTTCATCTGTGCCTGTCATTAATGGTTTATCTGATCTTTCTCACCCATGTCAGGTTGTTGCAGATTTGATGACTTTTGAAGAAATTTTAGGCCCAATAGAGAGTAAAGTGGTTACCTGGTTTGGTCCTGGCAACAATATGACGCATAGCTGGATTCATGCTGCCTCATTGCTTGATTTTGAATTAAGGATCTGTGCTCCAGAGGATTATTTACCTAATTCAAGTATTGTTGAAAAAGCTAAAAATGAAGGCGCTAAGATTATAGAAATTGGCGATCCTAAAGAAGCAGCCACTGGTTCTAATTGTATTGTAACCGATACTTGGTTTTCAATGGGAGACAAGGAAGATAGTTCTAAAAGAAAAGTTTTGAGTGAATTTCAAGTTACAAATAAATTAATTTCATTGGCTGATGATAAAGTAATTTTTCTTCACTGCCTTCCAGCGCATCGAGGTGAGGAGGTTGATTCTGAAGTAATTGATGGACCACATTCATATGTGTGGGATGAAGCTGAAAATAGATTACATGCTCAAAAGGGCATAATTGATTGGTGCTTAAAGAGTAATTAATCTATCTCCAAAAAGACTTATTAAAAATCACAATTAATGTAAGGAACTCAAGCCTACCAGCAAGCATTCCAAAAGAGAGCAACCATTTTGCTATTTCAGGAATTTGACTAAAACTATAAGCTGGACCGATTACTTGACCAAGACCAGGCCCAACATTTGATATTGATGTTGCAGCTGCAGAAAACGCAGTCAAAAGATCTAGCCCTGTAAAACTTAAAAGAATAGATAGAACTATAAAAGTAAGTATAAAAATGAAAAGAAAAGTTATGACAGATTGAGTGATTTCAGGACTTAAATGCTCACCGTTATATCTCTTATTGACTACTCTGTTAGGGCTAATAAGTTTTGAAATCATCTCTTTCGAGTTGTTAAATACTATTTGTAGTCTAAAAATTTTTACACCACAGGTCGTTGATCCTGCACACCCACCGATAAAGGTAATAAAGAGAAAAAGAAGAATTATTGGTGTTCCCCAGTCATTATAATTAGTACTTGTAAATCCAGTCCCTGTTAAGATTGAGGTAACATTGAATAACGAGTATCTCAAAATCTCTGAAAAGGTAAAATTACTTGTGAGAAAAAGATAAAAAACAACAATTAGAATGGAAATTACTAATATCTTAAAAAATCCTTGAACTTGTTGATCTCTTATTAAATCTTTTGGCTTACCTCTTATTGCCTTTAGATACAAAACAAATGGAAGGCTTGCTAAAATCATAAATAAGATAGTTAAAGCTTCAAGATTAACATTGTTATAGCTTCCAATAGATCCAGATTTTGATGAAAAGCCACCTGTTGCAATAGTAGACATCGCGTGAACCACAGAATCAAAGAAAGTAAGGCCTGAAAAAATAAATGCAATAGCACAGATAACCGATAGGGTAATATATAGAACAGATATTTCTGCTGCTATTCTTGCAGCTTTGGGTAATATTTTTTCTGATGTATCAGAACTTTCTAATCTGAATAATTGCATTCCACCAACCCCAAGTCTTGGAAGAATTGATATTGCGCTTACAATAATTCCTATTCCACCCAGCCATTGAAGAATCGCTCTCCAAAGAATTATTCCTCTTGATGAATTCTCGATATCATTAATTATTGTTGAACCGGTTGTTGTTAATCCAGAAACTGACTCAAAAAAAGCATCTGTTATACTAAAATTTTGAGTTGATGTTATGAAGGGTAGTGATGCAAAGATTGATAAAGAAAACCAACTTAATACTACCAACATAAAAGCACTTTTTACCTCAATCTTAATACTATTCCCTCTATTCATTAAAATAAAAGACATGCCCATGAAGAAAGTAAAAACACTGCTTACAAAAAAACCAGTCCAATTTTGATTTCCTTCGAAGAAATCTAATAGACCTGGTATAAGCATAGCAAAAGATAGCCATAAAAGGAAAATTCCAATTACTGATACTATTGGCTGTATAATAATAGATGCTGTTTTCATTTTTTTATTATATACCTATTTAATATCATTATATACGAACTTATGATCTTATATTAGATTAGAAAATATATTCTTTTTGGATATTTTTTTACTTTGAGATATTTAAAACTATGAGCAAAAAAAAATCACCCGACTTATTTTTAGATAGTAATTCTGATGAAGCTGAATTTAAAGGTGCTCCTGGTCAAAAGATTTCTCTTTCAGGAATTCTTCCCGGTCAAATAATACGAAATATGATTGAAAATGGTGAGATATGGTCTCAAGGAAATATTTCGGAAGAACAAATCCAGCCTGCCAGTCTTGATTTAAGATTGAGTGATATAGCTTACAGAATTAGGGCAAGTTTTCTACCTTCCGAAGGCTCTGTTCAGGAAAAGTTGACAGAACTAGCTCTTCATAAAATTGATATTTCAGATGGAGCTGTTTTGGAAACTGGATGTGTATATTTGGTCCCTTTAATGGAGGCACTATCTCTTCCTGAGAGAATTAAAGCCATCTCAAATCCAAAAAGTTCTACCGGAAGAGTTGATGTTTTTACTAGGTTGATTTGTGATGGTAGCCATGAATTTGATAAGGTTCCAGGTGGATATAAAGGCCATCTTTGGTTAGAGATATCACCAAGAACTTTTCCAGTGATCGTTAGACAAGGTACACGACTAAATCAAATGAGATTTAGAAGGGGTAATACTAAAAGCTCAGACAAAGAATTAAAAAAACTACATATCGAGGATAATATTGTTTTTAACGGAAAGGCTGATATTGCTGAAGGATTAGCTGTTTCTGTTAATTTAAAGGCTGCAAATGAAGACAGTATAGTTGGCTACAAAGCAAAAAGACACGCAGGTTTAATTGATTTGGATAAACCAAATAAATATAAAATTGCTAAATTTTGGGATCCTGTTTTTATGAATGATGAAAGTAGAATAATTTTAGATCCAGGAGAGTTTTATATTCTAGCATCTCATGAGTCTATTGCGGTACCACCAAGTCATGCTGCTGAGATGGTTCCATTTAATCCGTCAATTGGAGAATTCAGAGTTCATTATGCTGGTTTTTTTGATCCTGGTTTTGGCCATGGCTCCTCTGATGGTGAAGGTTCAAAAGCTGTTTTAGAGGTTCGTGGATATGATGTACCTTTTATTTTGGAACATAATCAAATAGTTGGAAGATTGATGTATGAAAAGCTTACAGAGTTTCCTGAGAAATTTTATGGATCATCAATTGGTTCAAATTATCAAAAACAAAGTCTTCGATTATCAAAGCACTTTATTCAAGACTAAATATATACTTATTTTACTATGATTATAGATCTTGATATTTAAATTTTATTGAATGTTTGATAGATGTTGTTTCGAGAGCATCTAATTCAAATGAGTTTTCAAATAATTCAAGCAACCTATAACTTTCTTCACTTACTTCAAGATCTGCCATCATAATTTCAATAGCTAAAATATAGGCTGTTTTTTTTAGGTTTGAGTTTTCTTCTAGGCTATCTCCTATAAGGTCAACAATGTTTTCAACATTAGGCTCAGATTTAATAACTTCCATACTTTCAATAATTTTTTTTGACAAATGATCGTTATTACTGTTTTCAAATACTGGCAAAGTGGTAAAAAGATAATTGATTACCTTTAATTCTTTATCAGTGATATCACCAGATATCGCAGCAGATAGAGTCATGGTATAAATAAGACTATCAATAGGATCGAGATTATTCATGAATAAATCTTTAATAGCTGATGCATTAGAAAGCAAGTCGTGGCCTTTTGAAGAAGCTAAAAAAATTTTAAAGCGTATTGGGGATAATAAAAAAAATATTATTTTCGAAACAGGTTATGGACCTTCAGGATTACCGCATATTGGAACTTTTGGTGAAGTTGCTAGAACCTCAATGGTAAGATTTGCTCTTAATGTCTTAAATCCAGATTTAAAGTCAAAAATTATATGTTTTTCAGATGATATGGATGGTTTAAGGAAGGTTCCGGACAATATACCCAATAAAGAAATTTTAGAAAATAATCTCGAAAAACCTCTATCAAGTATTCCAGATCCTTATGGGGAGTTTAAAAGTTATGCTGATCACAATAATAATTTATTACGAAATTTTTTAGATAGATTTAATTTTGATTATGAATTTATGAGTGCATCTGAACAGTATTTATCCGGAAGATTTGATGAAACATTAATAGATATTTTGAATAATTATGACTCTATTCAAAATATAATTTTACCTACTCTTGGTGAAGAGAGAAAGAAAACTTATTCTCCATTTTTACCAATATGCAAAGAAACTGGAAAAGTTCTCATGGCAAGTGTCATAGAAATTGACAAAAAAAATAATTCTATACTTTATCTTGATGAGGTTCGTAATAAAGAGGTTGAAACATCCGTTCTTTCTGGAAACTGTAAACTTCAGTGGAAGGTTGATTGGGCTATGCGTTGGATGGCACTTGGAGTTGACTATGAGATGGCTGGGAAGGATTTAATTGACTCTGTTAATTTATCCGGAAGGATTTGCAAAGCATTAGATAAAAAACCACCCGAGGGTTTTAATTATGAGCTATTTTTGGATGAGAAAGGTGAAAAAATATCCAAGTCAAAAGGGAACGGTATCACAATTGATGAGTGGTTAAGATATGCTAGCCCTGAAAGTTTATCATTGTATATGTTTCAAAAACCCAAGAGAGCAAAAAAACTTTCTTTTGATGTTATTCCAAAAGCAGTCGACGAGTATCAAACATTTTTAACTAAATATAATGATCAGACTGATACTGAAAGATTAAATAATCCTGTTTTTCATATACATAATGGAGATCCTTTAATTTTTGATACACCAATAACATTTTCTTTAATACTCAATTTAGTTAATGCCTCGCAAGCAGACAATAAAGAGACACTTTGGGGCTTTATTAAAGGTTATATTGGTGACGTTTCTGAAGACACGAGAATATATATTGATAGACTTTTAGGATATGCAATTTTCTATTTTAATGATTTTATCCTTCCTACAAAAAAATATAAGACTCCTGACGATAAAGAGTGTGAGTTGCTAGAAGAACTTTTAAATCGTTTAAGGGCTCTGGAGGATGATGTTGAGGCGGAAACAATACAAACTATTTTTTACGATATTGGCAAGGAAGCAAATTATGAAAATCTGAGAGAATGGTTCTTAGTGCTTTATCAAATTCTTTTGGGTCAAGACCAAGGTCCAAGATTGGGCTCGTTTACTAAACTTTATGGTATTGATAAGACATGTTCTCTTATTGAGAATGCTAAATCAAAAAATTTAGGTTAGTTCATTTACTGCTTCTTCAAGATTTTTTTCACCAGATCCAGGGGTTAACGGCTTAGGTTGATTTTCATCATATTTCCATCCCAACAACCAAGCAATTTCAAATGTTGAATATATTTTACCATCTTTATTAGAAAAATTTTTTTTGTAAATTTCTATGGCTCTTTCAATTACATCTCTTCTTGAAAAATTTTTTTGTCTTTCTGTTAATATATTAGTTTCTCCCATTTCTCGAATGTCTGAGAATAATTTTTCTGGATTATTATAAACGATTTTATGTCTATCAATATCAGCAACTGGAAGGGTGAAATTTGCCCTTTGAAGGAGATTAGAAAGATCATTTAAATCTGCGAAGGGGCTGATTTTTGGGCTTGCACCACCAAGGATTTCTTCCTCAGCACTCATAAGGGAATACCTTAATTCTTTCAATGTTTCTCCAGCAAAAAGACATGCAATAAATAAACCATTTGCTCGGAGTGATTGATTAATTTGGAATAATGTTCCAGGAATATCATTAACAAAATGGATATTAAAAAAACTAACTATTAGATCAAGGCTGTTTCCTTTTATGGGTAGGAATTCTTCATCTGAAATAATATTTACTGTTTCTGACTTGTAAATATCTGCATGAAATAGATTTATAATATTTTTTGATTTGGGTATTTTGATATTTCGAAATCCAAATGTTATTCCATTTTCAAATTTATTTTTTATCAGACTAATTCTATCAAATATTTCATAGGAATATTCTTCAAAAAAAAGTTTTGATTTTGATTGCACATTATCTGATCTTTTTCGTCTGAATTGTTTTATTTTTTGATCATGAATCATTCTTGATACTCAAAATTATTAATATATTTATAAAAATCTTTTTTTATTAGTTTATTGAATTTAATCTATTATATACCATATAAACATTATTGGAGATTGAATTTGAAGATAGATATTTATACTGGCCCTATGTGCCCATACTGCACTAAAGCTAAAGAGCTCCTTGAGCAAAAAAATCTTTCGTTTAATGAATTATATATTGGCGATGATTTTAAGATTATGGAAGAAATGCTTGATAGATCTGGTGGCAAAAGAACTGTACCTCAAATTTTTATCAATGATTTTCATGTTGGTGGTTATGACGACCTTTATGCAATAGACCGCAATGGAGAACTTGATAAATTATTAGAAAGTTAAAAAATTGACAAAGTTCTCATTAATTCAATTAAATACTGGTTGTGACCCTAAAAAATCATTTGAAGTCTTAAAGAAATTTATAGTTAAAGCTGCATCTGGCGGAAGCAAATTTATATGTACTCCGGAAACAACCAATATTATGGAAGTAAGAAATTCACTGCTTTTTAAAAAGATTTATTCAGAAAAAGAAGATATTTATTTAGAAAAAATTTTAAAACTCACTAAAGAGCTTAATATTTGGTTAAATTTAGGATCTTGGATACTAAAAGATAAGAATAATAAAGCCGTTAATAGAACTATTTTGATTAACCCTGATGGATTGATCCATGCTCGTTATGATAAAATCCATTTATTTGATGTTGAGATCTCTAAAAAAGAAAAATATCTAGAAAGTAAAACGTATAATTCTGGAAATAAGGCTGTAGTAACCAATACGCCGTTTGGATCCTTAGGTCTTACTATTTGTTATGATTTAAGATTCCCTTATCTTTACAGAGATCTTGCCATGAGCGGTGCTGAAATCATTTTTGTCCCATCTGCTTTTACATATGATACTGGTAAGGTTCACTGGCACTCATTATTAAAAGCAAGAGCTATTGAGACTGGATCATATGTAATAGCTGCTGCACAAAAAGGTACCCATGAAAATAAGAGAAAAACTTATGGCCACTCCCTAGTGATAGATCCCTGGGGTAAGATTGTTGCTGAAAAAAATAATGGGATAGGTGTAATGGATTTTGATGTTGATTTAAAGAGAGTCAAAATAGCAAGATCAAAAATCCCCTCAATAAACGTGAATAAAAAATATAAAATCTTAAGAAATTAAAAATGATTAAATATAATTTAAAATGCGAGAAAGATCATAATTTTGATGCCTGGTTTTCTGACTCTTCTAATTTTGAGAAGCAGAACAAAAAGAATCTTATTCTTTGTCCAAAGTGTAGTTCAACGAAAATTGAAAAAAATATTATGGCCCCTAACATTGGCTCAAAAAAACAAAGTTATACAAATGCTTTAAAAACTGAAAAAAATATTGAAAAAATCATTAAAAATGTTCGCAAGCATGTTGAAAAAAATTATGAGTATGTTGGAAATAAATTTGCTGATGAAGCAAGAGCCATTCACTACGGAGAAAAAGAGGAAAGAGAAATTTACGGTGAAACTTCTGTTGAAGAAGCCGTTGATTTAATTGAAGAAGGTGTAAATGTTACACCCTTACCTGGTATTGATCCAAAAATTAAGAATTAATTTTAGATGAAACGCCTAAATAATTTACAGATAAATCTTTAGATCTGCTCCAGCTATCAAAAAGGGGATTATACTTCATACCTATAATTTCATCGATCTTTAATCCGTTGCTTGAGAAAAATATTTTTAGCTCATCTGGAGTTATAAATTTTGACCAGTCATGGGTTCCTTTGGGCAGCCAACCTAAAATATATTCAACACCTATTATAGCTAGTCCATAAGAAATGAGTGTTCTGTTTAAGCTAGCAAAGACCATAATTCCATTAGAGGATAAAACTTTACTACATGAATTAATAAATAGGTTCACATCGGAAACGTGTTCTATTACCTCCATATTTAAAATAACATCAAACTTATCTTTTTTTTCAGAGATATCTTCTACGGTTGAGTGAACATAATTAATATTTAGTCCTTGTGACTCAGCATGAGTGGAAGCTGTTTTAATATTTTTTTCAACAACATCTAAACCTGTAACTTTTGCTCCTAATTTAGCCATTGGTTCAGACAATAATCCTCCACCACAGCCAATATCTAAAAGTTTGATATTTTTAAAGGGTTTTTTCTCATCAGCTGAAATATTAAAATGATTGATTATTTTCTCACGTATAAAGGCTATTCTTGTAGGGTTAAATTTATGTAATGTTTTAAATTTACCATTTGGATCCCACCACTCCTCAGCTAATTTAGAGAATTTTTCATGCTCTAATGGATCAATTGTTGTTTTTTTATTTTCAATATCTTTAGTCACTATTACTTGCTCCTTACTCGCCTATACACTATCTATGTCTCACGCCCAATAAGAAATTTTAAATTTATTATATTTTTAATAGATTTTCAGGTATTTAAATATCTTGGAGTGATAAATGTCTAGAATAGTTATGAAATTTGGTGGAACCTCTGTAGGGAGTGTTGAACGAATAAATCATGTGGCTGATATTGTTCGATCAGAAGTTGAAGCAAAAAATCAGGTTGTTGTTGTCTTATCAGCGATGGCTGGTGAAACCGATAGATTGGTAAATCTTACAAAGGATCTCTCAAAAGATTTTCCACCCTCAGAATATGATGTTGTTATTTCAAGCGGTGAACAAGTAAGCGTTGGCGCGTTGTCTGGGTTGTTAAATTCTTCGGGGGTAAAATCTCAGTCATTACTTGGTTGGCAGGTTCCAATTGTGACATCCTCAGATCACAAGTCATCTCGTATTGAGGCAATATCTTCAAAAATTATTTTAAAACTCCTAGAGGAAAACAATGTTGTTATAATTCCTGGCTTTCAAGGTATCACATCGGAAGGAAGAGTAACTACCTTAGGTCGTGGTGGATCAGATACTTCAGCAGTTGCTATAGCAGCAGCAATTAAAGCTGATTTTTGTGATATTTATACTGATGTTGACGGGGTCTATACAACTGATCCAAATAAGGTTCCTGATGCTAAAAGGCTTGATAAAATATCTTATGAAGAAATGTTAGAAATGGCTTCTCTTGGAGCTAAGGTATTACAAACACGATCAGTTGAAACGGCGATGAATAATGATGTTGTTTTAAGAGTCCTCTCTAGTTTTTCAGATATTGGTGAAAAGAAAAAAGGAACATTAGTTTGTTCTGAAGACAGTATTTCAGACAAAAAAATTGTTACTGGTGTTGCTGCATCAACTAATGATGCCAAACTAACACTTACGGGTATTAAAGATAAGCCTGGTGTTGCCGCTGAAATATTAGGCACACTTGCCGAAAATAATATTAATGTGGATATGATTGTACAAAATATTTCTAATGACAGGAAAACAACTGATCTAACTTACACAGTTCCAAAAGATGAGTTTGATAATGCAAAAGGATTGATGGATAAACTTTCAGATAGTTTGTCTTATGAAAACTTAATTGTTGATTCTAATATTGCAAAAATTTCAATAGTTGGTGTTGGCATGAGAAGTAATGCCGGTGTAGCAAGTCAGATGTTTGATGTATTGTCGAAAAATAATATCAATATTGATGTAATCTCAACATCAGAGATTAAGATTTCAGTTTTGATAAATAAGGAGTTAACCGAGAAAGCTCTGAATACACTGCATGAACATTTTGAATTAGGAAATATTAATTAAATTTTCTTAATTCTGATAAGAGTTACTTATGGAAAAATATTATTGGCGAGATATCAAAAGAAGAGAGAGCAATACTATTAAAGTTGGTTCTTTGACTGTAGGTGGCAATTCACCAATATCTGTTCAGTCAATGACGAATACAAAAACATCAGATGCTGAGAAAACGATTAAACAAGTAAAAGAACTTGAGGAAGCAGGTGCAGATTTAGTTAGAATTTCTTGCCCTGACAAAGAGTCTACTTTCTCTCTTAGGGAAATAGTTAATAATGTAACAGTGCCTATTATTGCTGATATTCATTTTCACTATAAAAGAGCAATAGAGGCTGCTGAAGCTGGGGCTTCTTGCCTTAGAATAAATCCTGGTAATATAGGAAGTATTGACAGGGTTAAAGAAGTTGTTAATGCAGCTAAGGATTATGGCTGTTCAATTAGAATAGGTGTAAATGCAGGATCACTTGAAAAAGAAATTTTAGATAAATATGGGAGTCCTTCTCCAGAGGCAATGGTTGAGAGTGCATTGATGCATGAAAGAATCTTGAAAGACCTTGATTTTAATGAATATAAAATATCTGTTAAGGCTTCCGATGTTTTGTTAACAATTGAAGCATATAAGCAATTAGCGAAAGCTACCAATGCGCCACTTCACCTGGGTGTTACAGAGGCTGGCGGATTAATGACGGGTTCTATTAAATCCTCCATAGGTATTGGACAATTATTGATGATGGGGATAGGCGATACTATTAGAGTTTCTCTTTCAGCAAATCCAGTTGAAGAAGTAAAAGTTGGTTTTAATATTCTGAAGAGTTTAGGGCTTCGTTATAGAGGGGTTACTATAATTTCTTGTCCATCCTGCGCCCGTCAAGGTTTTGAGGTTATTGAAACAGTAAAAATTCTTGAAGATAGATTATCGCATATTACAGAATCTATTACACTTTCAGTAATAGGCTGTGTTGTTAATGGACCGGGTGAAGCATTATATACTGATGTCGGGTTTACAGGGGGCGGTAATAATAATGGTATGATTTACTTAAATGGTAAACAATTATCAAAAATTAACAATGAACAAATGATTGAAAAAATTGTCGAGCATGTTGAACAAAAAGCTAATGAAATTTCTGATGAGAGAATAACATGACAACTATTCCAGAAGATAAGCTTGAAGGAATTATTTCGAAGGGTAAGGAATTAGAAAAACAACTTGGTCAAGAAAATACCTCTGAAAAATTTGTTGAATTATCAAAAGAGTATTCAGAAATTCAGCCTCTTTATAACGCTTCAATGGAATGGAAGGAGTCTTCAAAAGAAATAGATGATCTAAAAAATATTATTGAAGATGAATCCAGTGACAATGATATGAAAGATCTAGCCTCAGAGGAGCTTAGAGTTTTAGAGGAAAAAATTTTAAAACTAAGTGATGAAATAAAATTATTACTTCTCCCAAAAGATAAAGCAGATTCTAGTGATGTAATTCTTGAAATAAGAGCTGGAACTGGTGGAGATGAAGCTGCATTATTTGCTGGTGATCTTTATAGGATGTATCAGCGTTTTTCAGATATTAATGGATGGAAGACTGAAATAATTTCTATATCTGATGGAGACGTTGGAGGGTTTAAAGAAGTAATAATCTCAATCGCTGGTAATGGAGTTTTTTCAAAACTCAAGTTTGAATCTGGTGTACACAGAGTACAAAGAGTCCCAACCACAGAGTCGAGTGGTCGTGTCCATACATCAGCAGCCACGGTAGCGGTTTTACCTGAACCAGAAGATGTAGATATTCAAATTGAGGAGAAAGATATTAGAGTGGATGTATTTAGAGCTAGTGGTCCTGGAGGACAATCTGTTAACACAACAGATAGCGCTGTTAGAATTACCCATTTACCTTCTGGACTGGTTGTTACTCAACAAGATGAAAAGTCACAGCATAAGAATAGAGCAAAAGCTATGAAAGTTTTAAGGGCAAGACTTTATGAGGAAGAAAGATTCAAACAACAACAAGAGAGAGCTGCTGATCGAAGCTCGCAAGTTGGATCAGGTGATAGATCTGAGAGAATCCGTACATATAATTTCCCTCAAGGCAGAGTAACTGATCATAGAATCACACTTACCCTTCATAAGCTCGATACAATTCTTGAGGGACAAGATCTTAACTTACTTATAGATGCTCTTACTTCTGAGGAAAAGACTAAACAACTACTCGAGGGTTAGTTTTGATTTTAAAAGAAATTCAAAGAAAACTTTGTAATAATTTTTCAACTATTGGAATTGAGACACCAGAACTTGATGCAAGGATAATCCTAAAAGAAGTCTTATCTCTCGATGATAAGGACTTAATCCTAAAAGAGAGCCTTGATATTCCAGAGGAGATGATTGAAAAAATTATTACAATCGAATCAAGAAGATTAAATGGAGAGCCTATAAGTAAGATTTTTAAAAAAAGAGATTTTTATAATTCTACATTTGTAATATCTAATGATGTTTTAGACCCAAGACCAGAAACAGAGTTAATAGTCGAAATAGCCAATAACTATATTAATAAAAATGAAGTCAAAAATATTTTAGATTTGGGTACTGGTTCTGGTTGTATTTTATTATCAATATTAAAAGAAAATAGAATGATAAATGGTTTGGGCATAGATTTATCAAAAGAGGCAATAAGTATTGCAAAGCAGAATTCAAAAAAATTAAACTTAGAAACACAATCTAATTTTCTCGTTTCAAATTGGATGAGTTCCGTAAATTATAAATATGATTTAGTTGTTTCTAATCCACCCTATATTGCAAGCGAGGATATTAAGAAGCTATCAAAAAGTGTTAAGATTTATGATCCAATTTTATCTCTCGATGGAGGTGATGATGGATTAAATTCTTATAGACTCATTGCCAGTGATTTAAAGAGAATTATTAGTATGAATGCATTAATAATTATAGAAATTGGTTATAATCAGTCCTTACAAGTTATAGATATATTTAAAAAAAATGATTTTAAATTAATAAAAAAATATAATGATATTAATGGTTTAGATAGAGTTTTAACTTTTCAATAAAAAAAAATTAAAAATAATTAAAAAAAATCTGGAAATAAAGCTTATGATAGTGTTAATGTTCCTTCAGTTTTTGTAATTGTACAAAATTATTCTCAGTTTAAGCTAAAATTATTTAAGTTTACTTAGGATTATTAATCAAAAAAAATTAGGATTTTGAATGATTGATTTATCAATATTTTTAATGTGTTATTATGGTTAAACCAAGAAATAACAATAATCGAAGAAGAAACCGTAGATCTGGCGGTGGGAATGGCAACAATTTTGAATCAAATGGACCCTCTGTTAAGGTCAGAGGATCTTCCAAACAAATTTATGAGAAGTATCTCTCTTTAGCAAGAGACGCCCGCTCATCCGGAGATGCAGTTTTGCAGGAAAGCTATTCTCAACATGCTGAGCATTATGCAAGGCTATTAATTGAAAGCGGTAAATTCGAAGTTACTGATAACCCTACAAATTCTAAATCTTCTAATGGGGTTAAAAATGATGATCAATCAGGAAATAAAGACTCCGATGATATCAAGCAATCATCTAATGAAGATGTTCAAGAAAATGTTATTTCTATTCCAGAAACTGAACAATTAGATGTTGCAGAAAGCTCTTAATCATATTATTATTAATTAGTTAAATACTTGATATATATGCATATATTTTTATATCCGTAGATAACTATTTTTTTGGTAAAAAATTATAAAAAAAAAGGTTTACATTGCCTTCGGAGGTACTTATAAACCGTAGTCCGAGCTGTAAAAAGCCGGATTGGTTTTTAACCAAACACATTTAGAAAATTGTTTCTTTTATATTTGCTGGTTTATCTAGCGTAGATCAGTTTTCTCTTTGTGCGCTCTTTGAAATTGTGATTATAAAGAAAGAGAAACGTAGGTGGCGACGTCCAAGCGGATATGCTCCTTTTT
>CEPT01027959.1_pt1 | contig 24001 bp, 22 predicted proteins | sample 356221 | NCBI WGS metagenome assembly CEPT01 (sample SAMEA2620081, study PRJEB7988) | marine metagenome | isolation source: saline water (ENVO:00002010), including | reverse complement strand
TTTTTCTAAATCTACTTCTTTAAAACTACCTATTACAGATGCTTCAAATTTTGATCTATCTATCCAATCTCCATCTAAACCTAATAGGTTATCTATTCCTGAGTCTTTAAAAACTTTTAACCATGTTCCTAAACCGCATCCAAAATCTACTACACTTTTAGGTTCTAATAAAGAATTAATAATTGGTACTACTACACTTGGAGATTCAAGATTATGAAGTTCAGTAGTATGTTTATATTTTATATTGTTCATTAGAATAATGATTCTTTAGTTGTATTTGCCCATCCGATATGTTTTACGTATCCTTCATCAAAAATAGCAGCTTTGAATCCTAACTCACCATATTTTTTACTTATAGCTAATTCTGCTTCCATAACTGATTTAGGTATATCTACTAAATGTTTAGGTACAACATTTTTAAAAGGCGCAATAGTTTTATAATCACTATATCTTCTTAGTCCTGGGTTAAAGCAAAAACCAGACCAACCTTTGTTATTTTTAACATAATAGTATTTTAAATTACCATTAGAATGACACTCGCCCTCAATTGGATTATCCATAGTATCGTCTAATTCTCTTAACCAAACAGTTATTAATTTAGAATTCTCATCCATTAGTTTAAATGAATGCTCTATAAATGAATGTTTATAGAACTCCCAGTCGTCTTCTAAATGAAATATATACGGTGTTTTTACTAAACTGTAAGCATCATCTATGCTCTTTATCTGACCTTGTCTTTTATTATTGAATATAACAAAGTGATCATATTGTTCGAGTAAGGCTGGAAGTAATTTATCTGCTTGTTCATGAATAGACTCATCCCCACTATCATCTACTATAATAAATTTAGATATAGGGTAAGTATTATACTTATTAAAACTCTTTATAGTTTTAGATAACAAATCTAATCTACCACAACTCGTTAATACAACTGTAACTTCTTTCATATTAAAGGAGGTCCTCCATTTAATTTATGAAATTCATCTAAGAATTCCAACTTTCTAGGAGCTCCTAAATGATCATATTTACCAAAATTATTATCTATAAAATAAAATGTAGGTATTTTTCTACTACTTAGGTATTGGTATAAGAACATACAGCATCCTATCCCGCCAAATAATACATCTCTTTCGTTAATTTTATATTGACTATCTATAAATTTTGCAAAAAAAGTTTGAGTATTTCTATATTCCTTAATAATATCTTTTTTTAAGGTATTATCATTAAAGTACATTAATCCTAAATTATTAATAAAACTATTGTTACCTTTCCAATACGGTAATATATCACCTATACCTTCTTTTTGCATTAATATTTTAGAATCTAAACAAGGTTTACAGTCCACCTTTACCTCAAAACCTACTTTATAATTTGAAGGAATAAATAATTCTTCTTTTATAAAAAGATCTCCGTCAGATATAATAAACTCTCCATCTATTATTTCAGCAGCATCAAATTTTAAGTCATCTAAAAATATAAAGTCTTTTTTTGGTGCTGGGATTAATTCTACGTCTAGGTCTTTAAAGAGAGAAAAGTTGTAGTCATCAGTAAATACTACTTTTTGATAAGAAGAAGGAGCTTCTTTAATTGCTTTTCTAAAAAGAAATTGAATATATTCGTGAGTAGCTACGGTATTTTTATTAGGTTTACCTTTTTTAAACCTATCACTATAAGTCCAAACTAATTTCATATATAACTAAAAAAAAAGCCCGATAAAATCGAGCTATTTTTCCTACGGTAATTCCTAATTAATAATTTAATACGCAGTAATCCATCGCTACTGTAATTGTTAGCTCAGCAACGTCTGAAGTAGCCCAATCAAATGATCCTTGTGCCATATTTACTATAAATGCACCTTTGATTACCCACTCACTTACTACGTCACCTACAGGTCCTAATACGTTTAAAGTTAAGTCCTTTTTATAGAAATCTGAATACCCTGCTCTTCCTGTTACAGACTCATAAGAAAGTCTTGCCCAGTCCATTACCGCTTGAGCGCCAGAAGGTGTTATCGGATCATATAGAGTCATATCCATATTTTCCCAGTTTCTCTTACCTCTGATTTTTCGGTAAGTATTCATATGATCTAGTTTAACTTCTTCATCAGTGAAAGAAGGAGCCGTTACGTTTTTGATCATGAAGGATGGAATAGCATCAACATACATGATAAATCTATTCTGTACCTTCGGTTCAAAGGCTCTAAACATTATTTCGTTAGGATCTAGTACTGCCATTTTATGTTTTCTTTATTATAAATATCTACAAATTAAATTATGCTCCAAAAGTTGCGCCTGTTGGCTCGATTGTAAAGTCTAGTACTACGAATTCAACTGTTTTAGCTGGTTGAATGAATACCTGTCCAATCAATTGGTTTCTATCGATTGTGTCAGGAGTATTGTTACTGTCATCCATTACTACTCTGTATGCATAAAGACCTTGTCTTTGTACTACTGATTCTAAGTAAGGGTTAACTGTAGCTAAGAAACTATTTCTAGTTGCGATAGTATTTTGTTCGAATACTAATTGCTTAGCTGTATCTCCTAAGAATTTCTTAAGATCAATTAACAATCTTCTAACATTTACTCTGTCTAGAGCAGATTTTTTCTTTTGCAATGTTTTCTGACCAAATACTGAGATTCCACTTCCTGGGAATGTTGCAATTGGGTTAACATTTGCGTTGTATAAAGTATCTCTTTGAGATCTTGTAAGTTTTCTTTCTGCTTGAATTACATCTCCTAAACCACCTCTAGTTAAACCAGCTGGAGCGAACCATGGTGCTGCTGCACTATCAGTAAATGCATATACTCCTGGTATAATTACTGATGCTGGAATCCATACTGTTTTTCCATTAGATGATAAAGTTTGTAACCATGGCCAGTAAGTAGCAGTATAAGAACTGTTTAATGTTGCTGCAGTTCCTGTTACGTTAGCTACTGTTGCGCCATAATTCTGTACATCAATAACAGCGATACAATCTCCTCTACTTTCAGCTGTAGAGATAATTGAGTCTAATTGAGTCTTGTGATCTCCAAATTCATAAATCAATCCTGGGGCAGAAATTATATTAAAAACGTACTCGTCTTGATTTCCTAAGATTGAAATTGCATCTGCATAACAAGCTCCTGTTAAACCTTGTGTATCTGTTCCGTTAATGTCACCGAAGTATTTGTCTCTCGTGCTTCCACCTACTACATTATTACCAGTACCTCCGTGGAATGAACCTGATTGGTTACTTGGAAGAGATCCAGAGAATGAATTTCCTGATTCGTCAGTACCAACTGTTAATCCATCATTACCTACATAGTCTAATGTTTGTCTTGCTACACCAGATACTCTAATGTATTTAGATCTGTTTACATATTCACCAGTAGTTGTAATGTAATACTGTCCGTTATCTACAGCTTTTGACTTGCTTTGATTACCGATAACAGATTCGATATAGTTCTCAGAATTTGGATCTAATGATAAATCGTTCCAAGTTTCTAAGATAATTTTGTTCTTTGAGTTATCATCCCCACGTCTAATTAATAGACCGAATGTTCCAGCTGCAGTATCTTGATTAACAATCTCCCATCTTAAGTTATCAGAAGAACCTGATACTAAAGAACCATCACTATTTTCGTCATATCCTACTTCATTGTAAGTAGATCCTGTGATGTTATTAAAGATTGCTCCTTTACCTAAAGTAGCTAATGTGAATGGTGCTGTACCTGAATCTGCTGCTGAGATTGTAGAGTTACTAGCAACTCCAAAAGATCCTGTAACAACTCTTGTTACAAGCATTGAATTACCACCTTGGTTAAAGTAAGATTTAACAGCGATAGAAGTAAGAAATTCTTGTTTTGTAGATCCAGAAGTAAATACTGTACCAAATATATTTTGATACTGTCCGTATGAAGTTACTTTTACTGGCTCTTCAACAGGTCCTTTTACAGTAGGTCCTATAATCGCTGCCCCTGCTTCAATAGCTGCTGGTGCGATAAAAGAAATGTCATTTTCTCTCGCTAGTACGCCTGGGGAAATTAATGTTTCTGCCATGTTTTGAAAATTATATTATTGAGTACTCTTATAAATATCGTCATTATACCTAAAACACTAATCTATATTTACGTTTAGGGTACAATAATAAATAGAGTAAATTTAGCGTAAACCTAATCCTGTGGGACGAAAACTTTTTTGTCAAGATCAAGCATTCCTTTACCGTACTTTTCCTCTAGTGCCTTACCTACTTGAGATCCCATCTCGATGGTCTTATTATTAAATAGCTTGGCGCTATCTTTTCTGTTCTCTAAAGCTAATTCAGCTAAACCTATTTCAGCTAATTCATTTCTTAAAGCAGTCTTACGGTTCTGTATAATCTGTAGATTGGTAATCTCTTGCTCTTCTAAAGGTATTGATTTTTTTTGTTCTTCTTTTTTTGCCATTTTATATTGGGTTTTCTTTTGTTATTAATTTTTTAATTATCGTATTGCTAAATGTAGGAAATTTTCTATAACCATGAAAGTGTGCAAACTTTAAAGTATTCAAATGCGTACTTATACCTGATTTATAACTTACATTAATCATTTTATCTTTTACATACACGAAATTGCTATCTTTAAACGTAAAAGGTGACTTATCGTATATAAATTCATAATCTATATCAAACTCTTCAACATACCGCATAAATAAAAATTGCTCTATAAATGAAGCATATTCATGTTTAGTACTAGAACTTGGTTCGAATCTTTCTATCTTTTTTAATATTCTAGAAAATATATCTTTAACTAAAGAAGGATTATTAACTATAAAGACGCCAAAATTAGGTATTAATCTCCAATCCCAGTTTTTACCATCGAAGTACATATAAAATTCTTTTTCATAAGCATTTAGATAGTTATCGTTTAAATACCTTAATTCAGTAAGACCGAAATATTTTTTTAAATTAACTTCGGGGTACCCAAAAGCTATTGGTTCATATGTATGGTATTCTCTATTTGTAAAGATATCAAAGTCTAAATGAACGTAAGGTTCAGTTCTTTGAAGCATAGTGTATATTTTAGGTATACAAATTAAACTACCTGTTATATCTTCTATCTCTTTTAAGATTACTACTTCATCAAATCCTATTCCATTATTTTTAAACTGTTTTGCCCCTTTCGTATCAGTATATAAAATAGTTTTATGATATTTAGAAGCAGTTTGTACACTAATTTTAGCGTAATGCCAAAAAAATGTACTTTGCAACTCCTTTGCAGTACTTAAATTTTTCCAGGTAAATATAGCGTCCATTAAATAACTATTTTATACAACTTAGTTTCCTCTGGGAATAATTCCTCAAAAGATTGATTTCTAGATTTATCTAAATTTTTATTATAAGTCTTAAATCTTCTCCATGCATCAGGTTCTCCTTCTTTAAAGTTAATATGGTTTATTATCTCTTCCCATTCTTCTCTAATTTCAGGATACTTAACTGGTATAGATCTAATTTTTTCTATAACTGCAGGTTTTAACTCCTCTGCTATATTTGTAGCATTATAATATTTTGGAGCATATACTGCATTTCTATAAATTCTAATTCCTCTATCTTTAGCCCATGCCGCTGTCTTACCATAATCAAGTACATTTAGTATTTGAAAAGTAAAACAGAGGTCAAATTCAAAGTTAGTAAATTCTTTTGTATTTTCCAACCAAGTATCCATAGTATTTTCTGCATCACTCCATTTAGCTGGGTATCTTATGTATTCAAAATACTTTTCAGTGCCGTCTATGCTGAAAGATATATCTACTTTTTTAAAGTGTTTTAAAATATCTACATACTCAGGTTTAAATATAGTACCGTTAGTATTAAAATGAATATACTGTTCTTTAGCATATCCTTGTTCTACACTATAACGTAAAGCATCCCATTGCTTTTTCATCATCATAGGCTCTCCACCGTAAGTATCTATCCATTTAACATATTTCATATTTTTATGGAGCTGTTCCCATATAATACTATCATCAGTAAAAGAATTATTATGTTCTTTAGCAATTGAATTTACTTTTTCCTTGTCCCATTGCTCATCAGGATCTCTAACTAAGTTAACTTCTTTTTTCCAATTCATTGAAGCTCCTAAATAACACATTCTACAAGCAAGGTTACAGATATTACCTAAATTAAGTTCTAATGAATGAGGTTTATTATAAGTAACTTTATCTAATTTAGTTTTATCGTTATCTCTTAATCTTTTACTTTTTTTACCTAATTCTTCTTCTTGCCAACAATCAGAACAGCCTGGATGCTTAATATTATTTTTAAAAGCATCTCTTATTTCTTTTAAGGTAGGAGAAGCAAAAGCATCATCGAATGTATGAGTCTTAACATTCATATACTCTCCATTTTCATCCTTATACGCGACTTCTCTTGCAACACAACAAGGTGAATACGAACCATTATTCTGTATCCTTAAACCAGCATCAATATGTACACATCTCAAACTCATAATATAGTTAAATTATGTCTTATATTATTAACGACTGGTAATCTTTTATATACCTGCATTAGATCATTAAATTCTGGATGGTTAGGGTTACCTACATCGACAGAATTAAACTTTTCATTAGACCAATGCCCCCAGTTAACTACTCTATTATAAAAAACACTCCATTCTTTATTTTTACCTCCAAAGATAGATCCTGCTAAATCATAAAAGTCTACCATTTCAGTAAAGTTGTCATTTTGAACTACAAATGATAGAGTAACATTTCTTAATGTTGGTATATTAGAAATATATTCTAAATTTTCCATCAACTTATCCCACTTACCTCCTAACCTAGTAACATTTTCATATGTATCTTTATTAGAAGCATCTACTGATATCTCACAACTCTTAACAAACCTGTGAACGTTTTTCATTCTAACCCAGTTAGATTCATTCCATAATGTACCATTAGTATGTAAATGTATAGATTGTAACTTAGGATACTTAGTTGGATCAAATCTCATCATCCATTTTCTAAAAGTTCTAGAAAAGAAAGGATCTCCTGATCCCGTACATTCAATATGAGTTAAAATATTACCAACCTGGTCTTCTATATTCTGAATTAATTCTTCTGTTCTTTCTCTTTCCTTACCTTCATAATTTATAAAATCTAATCTACAAGAAGGACATCTTAAATTACAACTTTGATCAAAATTAAATTTTAACTGATGAGGGTATTGATTTTCAAATTCCTTTATTCTTTTAATATATTCTGATTTAGGAATAAAACCAGTAGTTTTACCTTCTTTTAATCCTGTAAGTTTTGGACATCTAGCCTCTATACAGTATTTATATGAGCCATCAAGCATGCTATCTCTAATAGCTTGTGCTTTCTCAGATTTAAAATTATCTAAAATATTATTAGGATTTCCTAGATCTTCTGGTAACCAGTTAGGGCAACACATAAACATCTTATGGTCGAATATTTCTGCAAACTCAAATGGTTGAGTACAGACCCAATCTTTTTTATCTAGTACCTTTGTCATATTAAAGGCCTGGTTTCTTTTTTAGTTACTTTTATTACTGGTTCTTTCTTTCCTTTTGGTAATTTTTTCCAATCTATTCCTTTGCTATCAAGTCTATGTCTTATCTCTTTAAACCATCTTTCATATTGAGGGTTAACTTCTAAAAAAGATTGTTTACGGCTAACATCTAAATAGACTGTATTAGCTAGTAAACTTTGCTCTTCAGCTTCTCTATTTCCTTTGAATGGTTCGTTAATAAAACTACTCCAACTTTTTAAACCATATTCTACTACTCCTCTATATTTAGGATGTACTTTATTATCTCTATAATCTTTTAATTTATTTATTAATTCATCTTTAAGGTATTGAGGTAATAATCTAACATCATAAAATCCTGGGGTTGTTAATATATTATTTACGTTTATTTTATCTACGTCTATATTTAATTCTGCTGCTACATCTATAAGTTCATCTATAAAGAACATATTTAGTAAACTAATAGTAGGAGAAAAATAAATCATAATACCGGTACCTTGACATTTTTTAATATTCTGGTATACGTTATTCCATTTAGTGCCGTCTCTAATTACTTCTGCTAATTTACCTACTGCATCTAACGAAGCAAATAATTGTATATGTCCTTTAGGATCATTTATAAAATGTTGCCACATTCCAAATAAATCCCATTTTTTAAATTTTAAATGACTAAAGTTAGTATTATATCTTAACCTTACATCGGTTCTTCCAGCTGCTATAAGTTTCTCTAAAATTAAATAATGTTCTTCCATCACTAAAGGTTCACCTCCAGCAAAATATATCTCTTCTACATCATATATAAACTTATCTATTAAAGCAAAAGTATCTTCTTTACCTTTTGAATTAAACTCTAATATACCTTTAGTATCAGCTGCTGTAGTATCGTTATGAAGTTCCATAGCTTCTTGATGCCATTTACTACTAGAGTAAACTCCACACATTCTACATTTAAAATTACAAATATTAGACCATCTAAAGTCCCAATATCTTAATTTAAACTCAGATAACTCTCCTGTTTTTTCATCAGTCATATCTAATACTTCCTCCATACGATTTCTAAAGTAATCGTTATGAGTGTATCTTGGACTATTTAAACCATTATCCTCTATTAGAAAACATCTTTGACATAATTCTGGTCTATCTCCAGTTAACATCTTTTTTCTGATGTCTTTCATGGCTTCTCCGTTCCATATTTCTTCTAAAGTATCGTCTGATGTATTACCTATAGTATCTCCATAGGGTGCCATACAGCAAGGATATATATCTCCGTTAGGTTGTACATTTAAATGCAACCAAGGAAGTACACAAAACGATTTTGTACTTTTTAGTTTATCGTGTTTAGGCCATTTAAATTTTGTACTCATTTGCTATAATTTTATATAACTCAGGAAATATATCAGTAACTTTTTCTCTTCTTACTCTATCTACAGCATTAGTAGTTTTTATCCAATCTATACCTAACTCATTGCAATCTGTATTATAAAAGTTAGACTTTAATCTATTATAAAATGTTACGGGTAATTTACCTTCTATACTATCTATTTTTTCTCTTCTTACATCTAAAGGTAAAACATTAGCACTTTGATACTCAGGAGAGAAGACATAATTATCATTTATATAAAGAGGTTTTTTTCCAGTTAAGGAAAGTAAGCCTTCATTAATTAAAAACTGTGATAATTCTTCTACATATAAAAAGTTAAATACATTTATAGTCTGAGTTACTGAATAATGAAATGAAGGATATTCATTTATAAATCTTTTAAGATTTTTTATAGTTAAATTCCAGTTACTTAAACTTCTAATATATGTATTTCTTTTATCTACATCATCTATACTAATTGACATATTAACACTTTTAAACTTAGTAAGTTTATCAAAGAACTTTTGACTAACTTTATCAAAGTTATAATTAGCATTTGTAATATAAGATATATGAACGTTTTTAGCTATATCATTATCAATTAATAAATCTAGTAAATGACTATGTTTATCAACAAGGAAAGGTTCTCCACCACTTATCTGAAGTCTATGAAGTTTAGAGGTGTATTTTAAAATTTCTTCGTAAAATTCTTCTTTATCAACCCATTCATATGAAGTATCTTCTGAGTTTTTTAACTTATCGAAAATACTAGGCATATGAATCTCATCTTTTAACTTATAATAGTCATCAATCCAAGATGTAGAAGATTCAGCATTGCATGATCTACATTTTAAATTACAGTAGTTACCTAATCTAAGTTCCAAGTTCTGAATATCTACTTCTATGGTACCGTCATCTTGAGTTATAGAACGTAAATAATCTTCTTCTACTATTTTTTCTCTATTTCTTTTTGATTGTCCTCCTGCTTCTTCTAGTCTATAACAAGTAAGACAGGGAGTTGGTACATCTCCTGCTAGCATCTCTTTTCTTATTTGCTTATAAGCATCAGAGTTCATTATGGCTTCAGGTCCATCTCTATCAATATTTAAAACACTAGGAGTATATTGACCATTAATTTTATTTTTTGCAAAAGCGATATCACTCCCCCAGTCTACTTCACAACAAGGAGATGAATGACCATGAGGATGTATACTTAAATGTTCCCATGGTAATGAGCATAAAAATTTTGGCTTATTCTCCATTCTTAAGGTCTTCGTACCAATTTAAAAATTTATTAGGCATATACTCTTTTATGGGTTTATCTCTTCTTTCGGCATACTGATCTATGAAGTTAATAAAATCATTTTTCTTTTTACCGTAAGCATCAACATCCTCATAAGAAGTATCCACCCTTCTTAAATAAATAAGCAACCTTTGGAATTGATTCCTTTCTAAATCGTTAATCCAGTCTTTATTTACCTCCATAACCTTCTCTATTTTATCAGCTAACATTTCTTTTGTAGCTTGAGGTAACATATTTACACTCTGAAAAGAAGGGAAACGGAGTATATTAACAGACATAAAAAATGCATGTATATCATTACATTCTTTTTTCCATGTTACTATTTGCTGTAAAAATTCAGCTACTGTCCATATACTTAGAACAGAAATAGTCATCATAATATATACCCCGTTCACATGAGGTGAGGCATTAGCCTTCTTAAGATTCTTTTCCCATACATCCCACACGAATCCATCTCTAACGAATTCTTGGTTTTTATACATACATTCTGCAGATGTATAGATATCTAATTTTTTAAACTTTTGACCAGCGTTAATTAATCTATCTAATCTAGAATCTTCCATAATTAGATTACTATTAACTGCAAAGTCAAATTTTTCGTCATTACTAACGTCAATAAGTTTCCAGAAAGAAGGACTACGAGAAGGTTCTCCTCCTGATACTCTTAATTCTTGAATACCATCTTTTATTTCAGGGAACCAATCAAAAAATCGTTTCACATAAATGTTACCTTCATTCTTATTACCAAATGGCATTGCTATAGAACCATCTTGTCTATACGTTTTACCACCGTCAGTAACCATATTTTTATACTCACCTTTAGTAGATATATCTTTAGACCATGTAGAACTAAATTCTGAGTTACAATATGAACAAGCTAAGTTACATAAGTTGTCAAAACATATTTCTACAGTTTTAGGATTTACATTTTTATCCCAAGGTATATCTTTTAATGCTTTTATTTCTTCTTCGGTATATCTAGCAGTTTGATATATTCTATCACTATTAATTTCTTCACTTTGAGCTGCATCTTCTACTCTCCAACAATAACCACATTCAGCAGGTCTTTCACCTGCAAGCATTTTACGTCTTTGTTCTTTTTTATGTTTTGTATTATGTAATGCAGATGCATCAGCTGCTAATTCATCATCTGGTATTTTATGAGCTAATGGATGGTGACATGAAGCTGTTCTACCATTACCTAGCCATATAGATACATTGTACCATTTTGCTGCACAAAACGATTGAGGAGCTATATCTTTTATAATCTGCCTTGTTCTTTCGTAACTGGTTTTCATGCCATTTCATACAAGAAGTTACAATTACCTGTTTTATCAACAGACTTATGATGAATTATTTCACTCCAATCATGGTGACAAATAACTCCTTCTTTAACTGTTATTTTAAATTCGTAAACTGTAATATCATCATCCTCGGGTTGATCTTGTACTATATGTCTATCAGTTCCTATAAATACTATAGGTTCTTTAGGTGGTGATACTACTGCCAATGGTCTCATAACTAATGAATATTCAAAAGTTTTAACACCGTTTCTATATACAACTAATTTATCTTTAGGAAAATGTTCAAATGTAAAATGTTCCTTAGTATTAGGTTGTATAAATTCACCTGTGCCATGCCAGTCATCTTCGTCTTCATGGCCTACACCTATAAATATTCTCTTTTCATATACTGAGAGTCCAGTATATTTAGGAACTATACAAAATATATCTTTTTGATTCTTCATATTAACTTCATTATATGAAAAAGTTATATCTATTTTCCAATACTGATCTCCTTGTAATCTATCTACAGCAGGTTTATCTAAAAATGCTGGGCAGATACTGTTAGGCCATAATGCCCATGGATGTCTACGGCTTATATTTATCATAAAATTCTGCTAATTCAGGAAATACTTCTTTAAAGTTAGTTCCTTTTCTTTTATCATTTTCTTCTATAAAGATTCCAAAATCTTTTCTATACTTTTCAGTATCAAAAGAATCTTCTGCTATCGCATAATCATATACTCTTTTAATCTTTTGTATTTCTACGTCAGTAAAACCGTATGTAGTTTTAGTCATTTTATTAGAACCATAATGCAAAGCTTTTTTAGCTGCTTCTAATATATTTTCTTTATCTTTAGCTTCTAATATTTTAACTGATAAATGCATTGGCCATCTAATATATGCAGTATCTAACTGTACTGGTGTCATCCAGTATCTTTGTCCGTTATTATGTTTCTTTTTCATCTCTAATACTTTATCTATCAATTCACCATAAGTAAATACAGATAATGCATTAAATGCAGCCATAATATTAACAGTTACTTTAGGAAGTCTAGTACAAATTTCATCTATATTTTCCCAAAACTTATCATACTTTAATCCCCATCTAGTATATTCAGCTTGCTTACCAATAGCCTCTACTGAAGTAAAGATAATAAACTCTCTAACTTTATTATTATTAACTAAATCTTCTGCTATAGTTAACATTCTTTGAATTAATTTATCTGGTACGGCTAAGTTAGTATTGATAGCTAAAGATAACTTAGGATTCTGTTCCCAGTTTTCTTGAATATATTCTAATACTTTGAATGTATCAGGAGATAGTAAAGGTTCACCTCCAGTAATTCTAAATGTATGTAAGTCTGGGTATAAATCAGGCCACCATTCCCAAAAAGCCTCTACATAAGGATTATGTTCAGTCTTCTTAAGAGGCATTTCATCCCTTTCTTTAAGTAACTTTATACTATTAAATTCAGTAGATGTTTTATATTCACCATGCTTTTCTATCTCTTCTACCCATTTAGATGAATATTGAGGTCCACAATAAGCACATTTTAAGTTACAAGTATTAGAAAAAGAAACTTCTACATATCTTGGATTATAGTTATCTCTCCAATTAGAAGTTTTAATCTTTTCCATTTGATCTAAAGACCAAGGTTCTGCAGATTTAAAAGTTCTATCTGAAAAAGCATTAGAGTTATCTTCTATATTCCAACAATAGTTACATTCTGCTGGTCTTTTACCTTCCAGCATTTCTTTTCTCTTAAGCTTTTTATATCTTGTATTATGTAAGGCAGAAGGATTTCTTTTTAACTCTGCAAGTGGTATCTTATGTTGTACCGGGTGGTGACATGAGTGAGTCAAACCAACACCTAAGTGCATAGTTACTTGAGTCCATTTAGCGAGACAAAACCCACATCCTTTTTGATTGAGCTGATCTCTTACCTTTGCGTAGGATGTGTTCATAATTTAACATTGATCATCTTAGCCCACGGTGTAAGTATCTCTTCTCCTACAAGTTCATACTTAACCTGTTTTAAGCCATCATTTTTATAGTTAATTTTATTTTGCTGCATTTCTAAGACATAACGTCTTTCATTCCTAGCTGTAGTTTCTCCTTTTACAAACTTACCGCCAACTATACCTTCATCCTTATGAGGTAAACATCTCATCTTACCTTCTACTCTATGTGGGATTATAGAGTTAGGTATTCTAATATCATCTTTACTTATGGTAATATTATCACTATTATATGAACTCAAATCACCAGGATCTAAATCTATAAATAAGCCATCTGAAGGAACCTCTTTATGTAAGTTTTCAACTTCTGTAGGAGTTAAATCTCTATCCCATATTCTAACTGATGCAATATCTCCTTTGAAATATTTTATAGGGCTATCTTCTTTTTCAGATGGTGTTGATCCTAAATATACTTTATCTACATTATATTTTTTTAATCTACCTTCATACTTATATGGTGATGGAGAACCAAATCCTGCTAAGGAATCTACTTCAGTACCATTTAAATAAAAATGAGATAGTTTATTATAATCATCAAATACTACAGTTACCCAGCTCCATTGATTATCATATCTTTTCAACCACATGTAATTATGTTGATTAAAAGTATTCCAAAAAGTTAATGATAAAGCTCTAGAATTATTAAAAGATATACCGTAATCATAACCTGGTACTCTTAATATTGGGTATTCAACATATCTTCTTTTTTTACTACCGATTAAGAATATAGGATTCTTATCAGGCATTTGAAATGCTCTAGTTAAAACTGAAACTGTATGAGATCTTCTATTAAAGTTTTTATATTGTTCTGGTATATCAATAGAAGCTGAGGCATCATCTCCGTTAAATCTTATAAATTGAGTACCATCTAAATTAACATCTAAGTAACTATCATTAGTTAAACCTTCCTTGTGGCATCTCCAAAATAAATCATCATCCTCCATACCCCAATCCCAATAATCATTTGAATAACCATTAGTAGCTTCTAATTGTTCTTTACTAAATAAAACGGCACCACCAAAATATTCATGATATTTTAACTGCCAGTCCATCTGTTCTATTTTAGTAGCAATATGTCTTGGAGCTTTTTCTGGAAATGAATAGTCTGCGCCTCCTCCTTCTACAGGAATCATATCAATATCATGCCATACTATATAATCACATCCTTCTTCTAAAGCATGTTTAGCTGCAATATTTTTAGTCGCCCCTCTATTAAAGAGTTTATCGTCTACTTGATGACAGAAATACATCTGAAAATCGATGTTTCTATCTTTAAGGTATTTACCTACTTTAGGTATAAATTCATTGAGATGTAATTCTCTATTTCTATATGGAACGCAAACTCCTAATTTCATGTTAATGCTACTTTTAAATGTACAACGTTATCATTTACTTCTTCTCCTATTTTAGTATAGAAGACGTTGTTAACTCCTTCTTTATTATAATCATAATCTTTATCGTAAAACTGTTTATAATATCTTAATTGGTTTTCTCTACTCTGCCAAGTCTTCCAATATCCGTCTACATATCCATTTTCATCATGCTTAAGACCTTTTAATACACCTTCTCTTCTAAAAGGTATAGGAACATTCATAGTATCTTGTCTACTAGTAACTGTACCGTAAGTATTAAAACATCTACCATGATTACCATTACCTGATAAATCTAATAATTCTTGATTCTTTACAAATTTAGCATCATAATATAGTATCGGTTCTGCATCTATTACCTGAAATAAACTATGTTCAATATTATTACTTATTCTTTCTAATGAAAGTTGGTCTAATACTTCAGGGTAAACAGCAAAGGTTGATATTCTTCCATCAAACCAATTATTTTTTTCTTCTCTTTCAGGATCTCCTACTCCTAAATAAAAATATTTAGCTTGTTTGATATCCATCATTTTATCATAAGCTAATCTACCTATTTCTCTACCGTTCATCCAGAACTTAACTTCCTTAGGATCTTTTCTATTTCCTATAGTTATAGCTACATTATAAGTACCTTCAGGATAATGAGCAGAATTAATATTCATTGAACTTAAATCTTTTTTCCAAAATTGAAAAGCAAAGTTTCTAAATGAATTATACGTTAAAGTTGTATCTCTACCTGGTATAGAAAATATAGAACTTTCATCTGTAATATTCTTAGGGTTTTGTTCTATTTGATCTATTTGAAAGTTTATAAATACAGTAAAATCTCTTATAGAATTAAATACATTAGGACATGCTACAAATGAATCTTTACCATTAAACTCTAAAGCTACACCATCTCTCCCTCTTTGTGTAATAACTTTAGTATCTAACTCCAATCCTGCCTTAACACATCTTAACATTAAATTATCATCTTCAAATCCCCATCCCCAAAATTCATTAGAATAACCATTTACAGCTTTAAATAATTCTACTGGAAATAAAGTTACACCGCCGAAGTATTCATCAAAATGTGTTCTCTTAAATCCTTCAGGAACTCTTAAATCATTAACTAGGTGTAGTACCTTAGGAGAATAAGAATAATCAACTTTTACCGGTAACATATCTACATCGTGAAATACAACATAGTCACATCCTAATCTCATAGCTTTTAAAAATCCTATATTTAATAGTTTACCTCTATTAAAATCGTTATCACATTGCTGATCAACAACTATAATTTGGTAATCTATATCTTGTATATAGTCTTTAATAGCAGCTACAAAAGTTTTAAGCTGTTCTTCTCTATCTCTATATGGTACTATAATACCTAATTTATGCATCCTCTTCTACTTCTTCTTCTGTTTCTTTCTTTGGTAAGGTTTTATGCCATTCAGCTAAATAATATTGAATTCTATCTCCCCACTCTTCTTTATCGACTTCTTCAAACCATAAAGCTAGAGCATCTAAAGAGTTAGCAATCTTTTCTAAAGCTTTTAACTTTCTTTCTTCGATAATTTGTTGTTCGAAAGTTGGTTTACCGAAACTTGCTGTCTTTTTTTGACTCATATTAAAACTATTTTATTTCTTAACACAGACCATTGAGTATAGTCATTATACTTAATATACGAAAATTCTTTCAGCTTTTCAACTTTATACGTAGGATTTTGTATATCTATTTTCCATCCGGAATCCTTTATAGCATTATACATTATTTCATATTCTTCTGAATAAGAATAATCTTTTTTAATATCTGCTACTTTTTTTATTCTTTCTATACAGGTTTCATCCCATTTAAAATGATGTACTTGAACAAAACAATCATTTATAGGCATTCTTTTAGGATGTTCAGTGCCCCAACTATTAGTATTATCCTTAAATTTAGCATAATGCTGACCTGATGTTATTTCTTGATGTCCTTTCATTAATGTAACTTTGTTAGGACAAGCACCAGACATTGGGTATCTAAAGAAACCAGCATAAGGAAAGGCTTCGTGAATATTAGTCTCTCTCGTTACTTTTGGGAAGTTACCATTAGTACCTATTCTATCTAAGAAACCTCCTGTGACAAAGTCATAACCGTATCTCTCACATTCATTTACTATATCTTTAATAGGTCTAGGATATACTTGTAATTCATCATCATCACATACTATCCACCATTCATCAGGTTTAGTTTTTTTGATAGCATTATAAATATGAGTTACAGTGTTCCAATTATATTTATCGTCTGTATATACATCATAAGGTTCAATACCTAATTTTTCAACCTCCTCTAATATACCATCATCTTCTGATTGTCTATAAACAGCTACATGGAATTTATCTACTACCCCTTCATAGTGTTTTAACATATGAGGTAATATATGAGTATTTTCTCCTACTACTGTAACTAAATTAAGCACGTCTTAATAATGTTAATCCTGTTGAACTTGGTTTTTTAGGGTATGTTCCTTCATTAAAGAAATCAAATCTTTGCCATTCATCTCCTATCTCTTTAATAAATTCAGAAGGTCCGTTTGCAAACTCATCATGATGGTTTTGATCTTTTATATCTTTTGTTACTATGTAATTTTCAGCGTATCTAATGTCGGTATCATGAATAGATATAATACCGTGTTCAGATAATAAAGAACTATACATCTGAAAGTCTAATTTAACATCTTCATAAGAATGACCAGCATCAATATGTAAATAATCTATTTTTAAATCTTCTTTTATAAAAAAGTTATAATAAGCATTTTCTGTAGTATCATTAATAATTCTAGGGGAAAATATTTTTCTAAAGAAAGAATCTTCTGGTAGCCAATCTACATTACCTCCTACTTGATTTGCAGCATCTACTATAAAAGTAGTACCGATATCACCCCAGTTATAATCTCTATTACCTTCAAATATTTCAGTATCATATAAATCTACTCTTGCTTGAGTCATAATACGAGGAATAAAACCTCCTCCTGATCCTAAACAAACACATACTTTAGCTCTCATATATTGAATAATAGAATAAATTAATAATCCATCACCCATATGAAAATCAGTAGCTCCATGAGTCCATCTATAATTTACAGGTTTAAGAATAGTTTTATCATCTTCTATAATCTGGTTATTAGTAATAAAACTTTGTATGTATTTTTTATCTAATATCATTTTTTAGTAATATGATCTAAATTTAAATCAGGTATATTAATAGCATTAATTAACAATTCGCATTCACCTTCATAACCTAAATCAGTTGCATTTTTTATAACATATCTTTTTCCTGGTCCGTAATGTTTAAAATATAATTCAGATTCAGGGAATGGCCATAATCCTTTATCATGATCTTCTCCCCAATCCCATTTATTACAGTCCCAATAAGTAGATATCATACTTTTATAAGTACCATACTCAGGATGGTTATCTAATATCCATCTTAATAATAATTGCTCTGCAAAAATTAAATATTGTGAATTAGGAACATTCATAGCAGAAAATTCTTCCATCATCTCTAAACTCCATCTAGCATAAAACTCTGATAGTTTAGGATCTGGAAAATATAAGAAAGAAACGTTTAATGAATCTTGTTGCCATCTAACCTTATTGGATAGTCTTTTAACATATTGATCTATATTACCTGGGTAATAACCTTTACCGGTTTCTAGATTAGCTACTAAAACTTCATCTTTAAGATATTCATGCATTGGTTTAAATACCAATGTATCGTTATCCATAATAACGAAAGGTTCTCTTTGCTCAAATACTGTCTTTACTTTATTTGCAGCCCAGAAAACGCTTCTTTTAATTTTATATGTATGCTCGTATTTAACTATCTCATCCCATAGATGGATAGCATTTGCCAAGGTGAGAGTTTCTTTTGTGAGATCATCACAGTATAATACTGCACGATGAGTAGGATGGTTCCTTTTCCATAACGTAACAGAAGCTAGTAATAATAAGATATTAAACTTACTGTAGAACCCTTTGTCGTTATGGATATTTTCTAATACCCAAATTACTTTCAAAACCTATTAATTTATATTTTAAGCATGAGCATCTACAAAGTACGCATAAATATTAAGAACACCAGTATGAGTTGATGATGTTAATGTTAATGTACCTGATGTAGTTGGCTCGTTATAATCTTCTAATAATGTTCCTCCACCATTAGTAGCAGTATAAAATCCTTCTAAATATACCGGATATGTTGCTGTTGCTGTAATAACTACAGATGATACTGAGTTAAAGTTAACATTCTTTAAAGTAAAGCTGGTAGTAGCACCTTGTGAGTATCCTGTAGTAACTGCAACATTACCAGAAGCACCGTCAGCATATACATTTCCGTATAAGATACTATTACCTCTCAATTCTGAGGCTTGATGAGGAGCCGAATCAGCCGGTTCTAAGTTATTCATTACTGTATCAAAACTTATATTAGAGTTTGCTGAATATTGAGTTGACCAACCACTAAGGCTACTCCAGGCTACTGCATCGCTTGCTCCGTATGTAAATACTGCCATCTCTTTTTAATTATTAGTTATTTTTCCGTTAGGAAATAATTTTTTTAATTCTTTTGTTATATGCTGATAACAATATTCAGGTAAATCTCCTATAATAGAGTTATCAATTTTATTTTTCTTTACTGTCTTACTGCCGACTTCAACTTGCTCTTTCTTTTTAACTTTCCTATATTTAGTAATCTCATCTCCATTCTCATCAAAAGATATATAAGGTACTTCCTTTTCTATCTCTTGCTCTTCTAAAATAGGCTCTTCAATTACAATTTCATCAGCCATATTAACATCAAAGAACGTTGGTAAATCAACCTCATCACCTTCTGAAAGCTGATCAGGATAATAAACCACCTTACTAGAAAATAGACCGTAAGCTTGCTTCATGCCTTCTTCTAAGTAAGTTCGATTAAACTTCGCTGCTTCTTCTTTGGTTGTCCAATAGGTTACAGCAAACCTTAATCTATTTGTAACTTTGTCTACTCTGTAGGTATCAATCCTACAGTAAGCCTCTTTTGTTGGACCTGCAGATGTCTCCAGGTCAATATTCATAACTAAACCCATATAACTATAATATACGAATTATTTGCTTAATTCTTCTACTTTAGCAGATAATTCTTTTACGGCCTCAATTAATAGACCGGTAATTTGTGCATAATTAACTGACTTAATACCTTCATCATCAGTGCTTACTAACTCTGGAAGTACTTTTTCTAATTCCTGAGCAATAACACCAATTGATTTAGAATCATCAGCTATTCTTGTAAATTCTACACCTCTTAATTCTTTTGTCTTATCTAATGCTCCTTCGATAGTCTTAACATCTTTCTTAAGAGTTTCATCAGAATAAGCAGTAACGTCTCCAGTTGCAGTAATATTACCTGTTGAAGTAATATGTCCTGATACTGCTAACGTATCACTATTTCCATCTAATCTAACAGAATAATCATCAGTTTCTGAGTCTGAATCATGGAAGTCAATATATCTACCAATTTCCATTACACCATCAGACTCTACATATGCTGTGTGTCCCCACCAGTCTCCAGATGTTGGCCTGCTAATATCTATTGTTTGAACATGGTTCCCAGAAGTTGTATTAAGTGTTCCAGTTAAACCAGTACCAGCTGTAATACTTACTTGTGTAATATCTCCTGTATTTGCAGTTGCGCCAGTTGCAATACCATCTAACTTAGTTTTTAATGCGTCAGTAAAGTTATTCTCTGTTAATCCTCCATCTCCTACTGAATATTCAGTGTTGTTATCAGTAGATGAAATTGTTACTTTCTGAGTAGTAGAATCGAAAGATACAGATGTTGCACCTGATCCTGCGAATCTTAAACCTTCATTTTCTGTTATTGTAAATTGGTCACTTCCGGCACTGTTTTGAACTTTGAAACCATCACCCATATCTACTGTATCTGTATTAGTAGTATATGAAGGAGTACCAAACGTACCGTCATGTTTTAGGAACTCTCCTGCTGAACCAGCTGATGGTACAACACCGTTATTACCAGTTCCAAGTAATGTTCTAATTTCTGATGCTGTTTGATCTTGAGTAGCTCCTGCTTCAATACCTGATAATTTAACTGCATTATCATTAATAGTAGCACCTAAAGAAGAGGACATTAATGCTCCTGCTGCAGCTACATTAGTAGCATCAGTTACATCTGCTGAAGCTTCAATTCCGTCTAGTTTAGTTTCTTGAGCATCAGTCATGAATCTCTTATTAGAAGCATCAGACATATTAGCTGTTCCAAAATCTGGGCTAGCACCTGCTACTACTGATTGATCTAATGCTTTAACATCTGCTATAGAGGTTAATTCAGAATCCATTAATGCACCAGCAGCAGTAACGTTAGTTGCATCTGTTACATCTGCACTTGCCTCAATTCCATCTAATTTAGTACCATCTGATGCTATATCTCTTCCATCTACATTTCCTGATACTGTAATATTACCTACTACATGTACATCATCTGAGAAGTTAAATCTTGAGTTACCATGATCCCAAGTTAATGACTCATCAGCACCTGCAATAGTTATACCAGCTCCATCAGCTGCTGCTGAATCTGCTGAACCAGATGCTACTGTAATATTTAAGTCTTCTACGTTTAATGTAGCTACTTGTAATTCTGTTCTTGTACCTTGTACTGTTAAATTACCAGTTACTAATATATCTGCAAATGTTACATCTGAAGTTGTTGTTAGTCCTTGGTTTATAGCTTTTACAGCTGCTAGGTTAGTAACTTCACTATCCATTAATGCACCGGCTGCTGTTACATTTGTAGCATCAGTAACATCTGCATTAGTTTCAACTGAGTCAAGTTTAGTTTCTTGAGCATCAGTCATAAATCTTTTATTAGTAGCATCAGTCATGTTAGCAGTTCCAAAAGTTGGATCAGCTCCTGATATTACTGATTGATCTAATGCTTTAACATCCGCTATAGATGTTAATTCTGAATCCATTAATGCTCCTGCTGCTGTAACGTTAGTCGTATCTGTAACGTCAGCTCCTGCTTCTATACCATCTAATTTAGAATGATCTGCATTTGTAAAGTTTTGATCTGTTTGTGAAGCTACAGAGAAGTCAATCGTTCCATCACCGTCTTGATAAGTTACTGTAATACCTGATTCAGTATTACCAGTTAACATAGCTCCTACTATATCTTGAATTTCTTCGTCAGTTTGATCTGCAGTTGCTCCTGCTTCAATACCAGCTAATTTTACTACATTGTCATTAATAGTACCTCCTAATGAAGAAGACATTAATGCTCCTGCAGCAGCTACATTCGTAGCATCTGTTACATCTGCTGAAGCTTCAATAGCATTTAATTTAGAATGATCTGCATCAGTAAATACATTAGAATCAGATGCTGCTTCTACTGCTGCTCTAATTTCTGCATTTGACTGATCTGCTGTTGCACCAGATTCAATACCTGATAATTTAACTGCATTATCATTAATAGTAGCTCCTACTGAAGAGGATAATAATTGCAGTGCATGTAATTCATTTCTTCTTGTATGTGCTGAAGCCGATAGTGCTGTATCTCCAGCTTTATACTCTGTTCTTAATGCTGCTGCTGTTGATGATGATAATGAGTTATTAGCTGTTGTAGCTAATCCTTTGATTGCCTCTCTTTGAGTGTGTGCTGAACTTGAAAGTGCGCCTCTTTCAGTATCTGTTGATATACCTAGTGCATCTAATCCGTCAATAGTAGACTGTAATGATGCTGATATCTGCTCTCTTCTGGTATGCGCTGATGCTGATAAAGAGCTTACTGATGCGTCAGTAGCATAAGTTGAATCTAATGCTGAAATTTTTGCATCTATGGCTGCTCTTTGAGTATGAGCTGAACCAGATAATACGTTTATTTTTGCTACTCTATCTGAGTGAGCTGAAGCTGATAAAGTTGTATCTGCTCCGCTATATTCTGTTCTTAATGCAGAAGCGTTTGAACTACTAAAAGCTGTATGTGTAGCTGTAGGTAATTTAGTACCTAATGTAGTAGCAAATGATGCTGACATATTGGCGTCATCACCTAAAGCTGCTGCTAATTCGTTTAATGTATTTAACGTCCCAGGTGCCGAATCAACTAATCCGGCTACTTTTGCATCGGTATAAGTCTGGATCGAGCTACTGAAAGTAGAATACCCTGTTGTATTTGTAATGTTTACCTGTGATGAACCAGATACGATTGGGTTCTCACTAGAGGCTGTAATTATAGCATTACTAAGTATTGCACTATCTATTCTCATCGTTTAATTTTTTAAGTTTTTGCGTTTATTATAAATATGTTGTTTTGTCAATAAAATTTATTTTCAATATACTAATTTAAGCTATGGCTAAGTAAATATAAGTCCCACTAGAATTGTTAAAAGAACCGTCAGTAGTATTAATAGTAAAACTATTAGATCCAAATGTTATTCCGTTAGTACAGTTAAAATCCCTTTCAGATAATGTATCAGTAAAATCTAAAAATGCATCATTATTAGTAGCTGCATGCCTTGTTGTATCCGCTATTAACCATCTATCTCCACTAGGTGCTACTTTTTTAACTGCTATAAATCTAGCTTGAAATCCTAAACTTACTTCTAACCCTGAATTACCTGTACCATTATATGAACCTACTTTTTGATATCCATCTACTGAATGCCAACAGTAAGCAATATAATTATATCCGTCATTAGTTTCATCAGAACTACCTACAGAAAATACTGTACTTGAAGGATTAGTATTATTAAAAAATACTGTACTGTTACCGGTATCAACAGATGATTCATTTAATCTTATACCTTTATTAGTATAGCTGCCGTCATTAAATAATGTAGGCCAACCAGCTGTAACATTTAATCCTTTTACTATTACTAACTGAGGTGCTGAATCTAAACCATGACCAACAGTAGCACTACTAGCATTATTACCTGAGTAACTAACTATACTAAAGCCAGCATCAGTATTAGCTTGTACTTGTGATGTAATAGTTCCTTGACCATTAGATGTTGTAGTTCCTCCAGCTGCTTTCCATCCCCATGCTATCAAAGTCTCTCCATTAGAGTTTGCTTGACCACTTGAACCTACTGTAAAACCATCACTATCAAAAGTGAATCCTGAAAAAGAAGCTTGTTG
>CEPT01044845.1_pt1 | contig 24201 bp, 8 predicted proteins | sample 356221 | NCBI WGS metagenome assembly CEPT01 (sample SAMEA2620081, study PRJEB7988) | marine metagenome | isolation source: saline water (ENVO:00002010), including | reverse complement strand
AAATCTAAGAGATTGTCTCCAAGAGTTTCAAATTCATCATTCTCGGTGTATTTATCATAAGTATCATCTGCAACATAAGATTTAGCAACCCAAGATGCTCCAGACTCTTTTCCAACAATTGTCTCTCCTGGATAGAAGTTAGGTGCTGTAGTAGCACCAATAGCAACATTTGCAACCTTCAAGATAGCAGTATCCTGATCCCATTCTTTAACCCTACCTTGAAGTTTAGAACGTGATCCTTCAACAATTTCATTGAATATGAAAGTTCCAATTCCAGACACTGTAGGACCTGCAATTTGCACAGTTGGTGAAGAACTATATCCTCTACCTGGATTATCAATGTAAATAAATTTCACAACATCATTACCCAAATAATCTTTTCCAATAGATGCAATACCAACTGCACCAGTTGAAATACCACTTGATGGTGGTTCAGCGATTGTAATTGTTGGTGCAGTGCTATATCCAACACCACCATCAAGAACATTAATTTTAATCACTCCAAGACCAGTAGTAACTATTGATGCTGTAGCAGCTGCTCCTACTCCACCACCTCCACTAATAGTAATTGTTGGTGCCACACTATATCCAGCACCAGCATTTGTAATATAAATTTGCTTAATAGAAGTTACTCCACCTACAGTTGTTAATATACCAACAGCTTCAGCATTATCTGAAGCAACACCTGTTGGTGATGATGTAATTCCAATTGTTGGTGCAGATGTATACCCAGAACCATCATTATTCAGATAAATTTTGTTAATATATCCACTATTAACTGTTCCTGCAGTAACTGAGGCAGCAGTTGCTGTTGATCCAGTTCCAATTAAATTTAAAGTTGTAATAAAACCTTCATCTTGAACTTGACTATCAATTACATTAATAGAAGTATCAATAACTTCATCTTCATATTCAAAGAGTTCACATTTTAGTTGATAAACATAATTTTTTCCTAACTGATAGAAAGGATCTTCATGCTCAACATATTTAATTTCAAATAAACGCTCACCGAGAGGGAAATATACTAAATCACCTTCTCTAGGTCTATTTTTAACAATATCACTATCGTCTATAACAGACAAAAATGGTGCAATAAATTCTTCAAATCTCTCCTTAGAAATTGTAAGTACAAGTTCATCTCTTACACTCACACCAAATTTTGTCAGGATATCTCCAGCACCTGAATATCCATCAAAATTATTTACATATGCTTCAATAGAAAAATTATCATCAAATTTAGAAGTTTGAACCTCTTCAAGAATAGTTTTTTTATTTACATATTTTCTAGGAATATATGTGACTTCAACACCATTAAATCTTAGGTGCTCATTAACCAAATTTTGAACCAATCTCTGTTCGGAAGAGGTTCCTTGTAAGAAAAAAGGATTAAGAGCCATTATCCAATAAAATCGAGGGGTGGTAATTCGAACTCAGACATCATTCTTGATCTGATATCTGCAAGTTCTGATTCTGCTTGTTGTAATATTTCTCCACCATTTAGTTCAAGTCCTCCAGGAAGTTTAACTCCTTTAAACTTACTAAGATTTCTTCCCCATTGCCTTTTAATTAAAGCAGTGAGGTATAGTTTCATAAAACTATCATTATAAATTTGAGTAAATGATTCCGGATCAAGTGCTCTGTAACACTCTAGGATAATAAATTCACCTGCAGACTGAGAACCCCAATCAATATCAAGATATAGTCTATCCTGTCTCTTATTAAATCTAATTTGCTTATCAGTAGTCAATAAATGATCAATATCTTCAAGGTATGATTTGACCATCGAATATTGTAGCAATTCAACCGAATTGAAATAATATAAGTCGTTTAAGAATAATTGATATTTAATACTAAACATTCCACCGGAAATAGAACTAGTATCAAATTTAAATATTTTTTCAATTCCAATTACAGAATCTGGAACTTGGATGTAGTTAGATGTTTCATAAAAACTAAAAGTAGTTGCCGTTCCAACTATTGAAGAAGTTCCTGTAGTGGTTACAATCCCTACACCATCAGTTCCTTTTGCTTCACCCCTTTTTACATCATCTTCAGTAATTTTATATTTGAGGTACATTTTTTCAACACCGTCAAAATGACGTTCATTGAAATATTGAATAGCATCATCAACTAAATCATCAATTTGGTCATCATCCACGTTGATTTCCAACACTGGAGCGCCAAGTTGACGTAAACAGTAATCAATCAATCCTTGTCTAGTTGATGGTTTAGCCATATTAACCTTCTAATTTTTCTTTAAGATTGGCGTTTTCTTCTAATAGTTCGTTATAATCTTGTGATAAAGTTGCTAACTTTGCTTCAAGTAGAACATTTTGATTTGTTATTGTTGCTAATCTAGAATTGTAAATTTTAATTAGGACATTCACGTCCACTTCAGATTGATTTTCCATGGTATATTAAAACGCACCCCCATCTAGAGTTGAAGTCCACTGGGGTTTATTATTATATATCACACTTACTGTGGTAGGATATGAAGAAAGATTTGTATTAGAACCCAAAGAACTTTCTTTCCTCAAATTATTAGTGGTATTGAAAGTCCCCTCAACACCGATTAAATTTACAGTAGTTGATGCAGTAACATCCGTTTCAACAATACCAAATGCTCCTGTAGTATCTTGAATAATAATATCACCCGCAAGAGCAGTGATTGCTGCATTTAAATCCAAAGTATTTTTAGTAACAGCAGTTAAAATTTGTTTTGAAGTAGATACTGGAGATGCAACTGCATTTGTGGATCTTTGAAGACCATCACCATCAAAATAAACAACACCACCTGTAGAATAATCGCCAGACTGATAGTAAATGCCTTTGATATCCAGGAAACCTTTTGTTCCCGTAACAACATTGTTAGAAATAGTAGCCTCAGGAATATAAGTCCACCTTCTACTATCATCTGAATGAGTTCCGTCATTATCTAGATGCGGGTGTGCGTGTTCAGCAATAGAACTATCTTGCATACCAAAGAATCCAGTCTTATTATTTGTAGTGCCAAGACCGGTATTAAATGAAAAAGAAACACCCCTATCACTGTTTAAATCGAATCCATGGGTTATTGTTAATTGTGTTCCGCTAGAAATACCTGCAGTTGTAGAATTATTAAGATTAATGGTATTAATATCTGGGTTGAACCAATCAATAGTAGTATTTGCTGGTATACCTGCTCCAGATAATAAATCTCCAGTATGAATACCAACAAGAGTATCTAAAACTATAGCAGTACCACCAGAAGGTACATCTGCTGTTATTGTTTTAGTGACTGTAAGATCACCAAGATGAATAAATGGTGAATTTGAAGTCAGATTAGTTGAGTTAATACTAGTAGTTTCACCATCAATTCTGAGACTTCCTTTAATGACGAGAGTTCCTTCACTACTTAAGTCATCTGGATGTGGATCGATGTACATAATATTACCCGAACCAGGCACGGTAGAGATAATATTATCTTTAATTTTTATATCACCAAATCTAGAATCTGAAGTAAATTCAACACTATTACTATAGACCCAAGAAGCACCAGTTACTTTAACTTTATTATCTCCATTCTCATCATATTCAATAGAAGAATCTCCATCACTTCCAAATGATAATGAAGTATCATCAGATATAATGACTCTTCCGGTTCCATTTGGATCTAGAATAAGATCACCATTAGTATCTGTTGTTGAAAAAGTATTTCCATCAATTCTTAAATTATCTACATTCCATTGATTAACTTTTAAAGATTCTGCACCACCTAAACCTGAGTTTGTTGCAGGTGCCATAATGGCTACAACACCCCTATCACTATTTCTATTATTATGAGAAGCTGCTGGAATAGTTCCAGGTTGATGCTCCATCATAGATGTATAGTAATGACCACCTACTGGGTATGGGGTGGTACTATCATCTCCAAGAAAAATTCTATCCTTATACTGATTAGTTCCACCAAAACTACCAATACCAGTTACATATCCAAACTCACCCCATTGTAAAGCGGCTGGTTTTGCTGTTCCAGAGGATCTCTTGATCCTAATAATACTCGCCATTTAAAAAGTTCCCCCATTAATATCCAAATTCTGAGTCGAACCAGGAGTAAGATCTAGAGTTCCTTCCCACTTTTGAGATGTACTATTATAAACTAGAACCATTCCATTTTGGGGATTACTGACACTAACATCACTGAGTTCTGCTAGAGCTCCTCCTTGTGATCCAGTAATTGAAGATAAAACTTTAACCGCTGGTTGCTGACCTACTCTTACCCTTATATCAGCCATTTACCATTACTACCGGGGATCTAAGAAGTATTTATATTCCCTCAAGTCCTAAACTGCTCACAACTTCTTGTTGTTTGAGATAGAGTTTTGCATATGACTTAGCAATATCTTTTAACATACTTACAGAATCACACCCATCTATCTCATTTGCAAGTTTTTGATATGCAAATTGTTTGGAAAGTGCTCCAAGTTTAATGTCATCTGGATCCATTAGTAATCTCCTTTAGTAAAGATTTGATTTCTTCAATATCATTCTTAAGTATATCAAGTTCTTCTCGTTCTGTCTGCCTCCTTTGCTTCATTTTTTTATATTGGACATAACCAGAGCTATCATCATTAATAATAGCTCCTGTATTTCTATCTCTAAAAAGATTATTATGTCCCTCAACAGGAATTAGATCTTCTTGGTCCATATCAGGCGAGTGCAATTGCTCTGAAATCTTTTATTTTAACTGGTTTTGATTCATTTGTCGAGGACATAACAATCTTAATTGCAAATCCATTAAATTGATCCAAATTATCAGCAGAGAACTGATACTCGGAATATGCATCCTCAGCGTTTGGATTAGGTGAAACGTATGCATCTGCTCTTCCACTATTCTTATTGGGATCAATGACTTGATCTCCAAATCCATCACCATCAGTATCAAGCAAATTGTCATATCCTGGGAATGGAACAAATTTTTGATCAACTCCACTAGAATCTACCTTATTCAATCTATAGAAAACTCTAAAGTCAGCATCTTCTTGTTTGTGAGCAGCAATAATTACCTTTAAGCTTGTTGCTGGTTGCTTAAGTCCTACACCTTTAGTAACGAATACTGAACCGTGAGGATCATCATCATAGTTATTGCTTCTAGAATCAGATGTGTAATCAGTAATTGGATTGTTTATTTTATTTCTACCAAGAACAAATGTTGCATTTTGAACATCCATCATTGGCGATAAATCTTCATCTTCAGTTTCAAAATCAACTCTTAATGTGAGAGATTTATTATTGGGCATTGATGTAAGTCTTGTATTCTCATTAATTTCAGAAGCAACCATTCTTGGAGTATCAAATTTAATTACTTTATTAAGAGTAACTGGTTCATATCCTTGATCTATGAACGATGTTTCATTACCACCTGCACTAGTACCTGTAATTGTTCTAATTTTAGATGTTACTTTAGTACCTTTACCTGGAGTAATAACGTTGATCATTGGTTCAAGAGAACTAAATTGATAGTTCTGAGAAATACCGACAGTTTCTCCACCAAATCCTTTTTGAGAAGTAAAGTTAACCATACTATCACCAGAACTTCTATCAATAGGTGCAAGTAGAGTTCTATCAAATTCGAGGAAATACGTGTCAATATCTGAATTTTCAGTTTTATAATATGTTGATGGAATATCGTAAGTGTTATTAATTCTAGTCAAAGATATACCATTAACCTCATATGGTTGAATAGTGCTATTAGATCCATGGACCACTTTAGGTGATCCAGCAATCGCTCTACCATCAATTGTTATTGTTCCTGCAGGTGAAGATGTTTCACTAATTCCATTATAAGAAACAACTTCTCCACCTAGAAGAGCATATCCTCTAGAAGTGCTAATACCTTCAAAAGATCCAAATGGTAATGTATTTGCAACAGAAACTTGAGTTGAATTTAGACCAAATTCAGATGTAGTTTGTGTTGTTAAAGTATCTGGAAGAACATCAACAATTTGAATCTTATTATTTCCACCATGATGGGCGTGATTAAATTGTTTAATTTTTAATATATTTCCAGAATATTCTGATGAAACTAATGTAGAGTCTGCAGAAGCATTTACTCCAGAATCTGTTCTTGTACCAGAATTAAAGAAGTAGATATCTTGTGTATTGGTAAAGTCTTCACCTTGAACATCAGTAAGATATAATGTATCTGTTGACGCACTAATGGAATTAATAGTGAACTTAGCACCAGTTCCAACTTTAGTTGCAGAAGTAGATCCAATAGTTGAAGTTTTAATTCCAACCATTTCACCATTAACGTAACCAAAACCATTTGTGGTTAAAGTTGTACTAGAAATTTTACCATCTGAATCTGTAGAGATAGTTACAACGCCACCAGTTCCTAGTCCACTAATTGAATAAAGTTCAACACCAGTTATATTTGTCTGTGATGCCTTATATCCAGAACCACTACTGGCAGTTGCAATACCTGCTGCTGGAGCACCAAAGTTTTCAATAAATCCATTTACCTTATCTCCAGTTGCTCCCTCAATAACTTTAGAACCAAGTTCAACTGAACCATTAAGTGTTCCAGTTACAGGTAATTTGAGTTTTCTTGGAAGACCTTCAATAGGATTATTGGTTAACTCAGCACTATTATCTCCTTTTGGAGTAATATCTGTGTTATACCAAGTTAAAGTTCCAGATTTTACAAACTTTGCCTTGTATAATGTAAATTTCAAATCTTGGAACTGACTTGCTGTCCAAATAGTGCCGTTTTGAGATTTGAATAATGATCCACCAATATATTGTTTTGTAGCAACTACATCCTGAACATCTGGAAGAACTGTTGGTGAAATTGCTTTTTGACCCATAGTTGAGGTCCAAAGTTCATACTTATCAGAAGATGGAGCAAGTATAACGATTGCATACTCTTTCTCTGCTTCCAAAAATACTGGTGATGAGAATTTTATATTTGTTGCTATAGGATCAAATGGATTGCTCTCATTAACTTTAATATCTTTTGGATTAAGAGCGACTTGAGTATAATCTTGAACTAAGAATTGTGTTGGAACTCCTAGTTCCATAGTTCTTAATTCAACAAAGACTTTCTTGTCTGGATCTTTAGATGCAAAGTACAAATCAAATCCAGTCAAGAATGCACCAGTACCATCAACAGTAAATGATTGTGCTAGTGGATCTCTATGTACTGCTTTTGTTTTAACTGTAATATCAACTTCAGTTTTCTTTGCTTTTGGTTTGGGTGGATTTCTAACAGAAACTGTTTTAGTATCTTGAGTAAGAATTGTTCCAGATCCTTCAAAAGTTCCGAGTGCTTGAGATTCAAATACAGTTGATCCAGGAATAGCAACAGTATTTGGTGCAACTGCAGTAACTTTAACTGTTTTGGATCCACTCTTAACTCTAATAGCAGGTTTTGGTGTAGTATTTGGATCTCTAAAGAAGAAACAAGCAATAATATCACCCCAATTATCTGAGATTAATTGTGCTTTATCAATTTTTGCAATTGCACCAGATGTTTTTCCTAAAATTGTAAATCCTTTTTCAACATACCCATAATATTTTTGTTGATTTGAAAGTGCTGCTGCATCAAAATTAATTAATTTGGATGTGGGAGAATAAGATTCTCCTGGAGCAGGTCTATTTCTATCATATGGATCGCTCTCATATTTTTCAACAAGAACAGATGGAGATGCTAACCCAGCACCAATATCAGGTCTAGAAGTGTCACCAAACTTATGATTTGGTTTTTGAATTCTAATAAATCCAACTTTTTTATTAGTTGAATCTAAAATATCAGCATCTTCAAATGTTTTAAATGTACCTGATTGCATTTCAATTTCACAAATTTTTGGTACAATATCAACTTGTTGACTATCAAGATATAGATAATGTTTCATAAATGGTTTTAAACCATTTGCAGCAAAATAAACATTTCTGGAGCGCATCCAAGGATCGACTTCATTGGATACTTTTATACTTTCAACATAATCAAATTCTCTAGAAGGTCCCGTAAGTTTTGGTTTATATGTTGTTGTTTTTGTGGTTTTTGTAGTATAAACTGTTCTCTTTCGTCTTTCTCCTCTACCACCACCTCTTCTATAAGTCTGAACTTCACTAGTTCTATCTACATCTGTAGTAGTTTTTGCTTCTTGTTTCCAGGCAGCACCGGTTGATTCAGTTCTATGATCATTAACATAAATGGTTCTTGTCCAATTATCAGAACTTGGATCTAATATGACGCCGCCTTGGAATGCAATAACATCAAATGGGTTAACATTTTCAACATTAGTTGCATGTGGTTGGTTTAACCACTCAACTTCAGTATATGCTAACGTCAACATATCCCCTGTTTTTTGGATATTTTGGTCCAATAATTTTTGATTGGAATTGGGATCTGTTGTAGTCAAGTCAATACTTGGATCTAAAGCAAGTTCCGCATTTATAGACCACAATTCAACAGGTGCTATAGCAGATTGATTTAATTTATCAACATCAACTGTGCTATATCTAGGATCTGAAAGTGATTTATCTGCAAAATCAGTAACAATAAATCCACTCTTAAATCTATCTAAACCATTAGCATCAGTTGCAGATAAAGTTTTTGCATTGAGTTCTAGCATTGTGAGGCTAGTAACCTCTTCAATATTTTCTATCCTATTTTCGAGAGCACCAATATCTCTCATGGTAAATCTTCTGTTATCTCTTAGAAGAATTTTTGGATCTTTAGCAGTATTAAAGAGATATGGTGGCAGAGATATTTGAGCAATCTCCATTGCATCATCAGCAAGAATAGGAGATTGTGGATTGTCTGCAGATTCTCCCTTAATTACCTCTACTTGACCCAAACGATTGATACTAATTAAATCAATTCTTGGAAGATAATAGCTATACCCAAAGAATGAAGTTTCTCCTGGAGTAATTACATATCTAAACGTAGATTCATATTGTCTACTATTGAATGCAAATGGTGAAGATGTGGTTGAACTGAATGGCTTAACTCTTGGTCTAAAGTCAATTATATCAGTAACACGAAGTCCATTTGGAAGAGTTGGAATATCACTCTTATATCTACCTGCACCATATGAACTACAAGTAAATAAATCTCCACTATTACCAGAAGCGATATCATACTTATCAAAGATAACAAGTAAAGGCTTATCTGGAGTCGGAGAACCAGGTCTTCTTACAATTCTAGAATAATCACAGTATTCATGTCTACTACCATCATCTAGTCTATAATTTGCAGTTAAATCAACATAACTTCCTTTCGTTGATTTTTGAACTTCAAGATTTAAGGAAGAATCGCTAAACTTGACATTTTCACCTACAATGAATTTATTAATATTTTTAGAAACATAGAAAACTTCAGTTGCTGTTGCACTAACAACTTGACCAACTGCTCTACTATCTTGACCTGTAATTTTTTCACCAACAACTATGCTCTGGTCAAGTGACAGTCCAGAAACAAAAGTAAGTTTATCAAGAATAGGTGCTCCTGAGTCTGTAGATTCATAAACTGCACAAATATTTACTACATCAGGAAAATTCAAAGAGATTTCATTGTCTTCAATTCTAGTTCCATAATACTTACTACTAGTAAGACCATTAATATCCTTGGTTTTTTGTGTTCTAGTTACATTTAATTGATGACTTCTAGTAAAATCTTTAGACTTATTGGTAACACTTCTTTTAGAAAGAGTTGCAATCACAGTTACATTTGTATCTGATGCTTTGGTTAAACCATTAAATGTAACACTAGTTCCATTAGGTTCTAATGTAACCATACCAGAGGTTAAATTTTCTATAGTTCCATCAGAGTAATGAATTGAATATCTCTCGGCATCAAATGCCTCATAAAATACACTAGTAATTCCTGCAGAAGCATCAATTGCATCCGCAATATTAATTTGCATACTGTTACCAGAAACAGCCTTACCATTAATTTGTTTGGTAATTGTTAACTGTGCTCCAGATAAATCAACTGATGCAATACCTTGAACAGGAAGTGTAGAATATAAACCTGTAGAACTAGCGTTGATGATTTTAGGAACCATCATCGAGAATGTATAACTTCCATTAGGAGAAGTATTATCATAAACACCAGAAATAGGTTGTGCAGGATCTGCAAGAGTTATGCTTGTTCCATCAGAAGCAATATCACTAATCTCAACATAAACTGGATCAGCAGCACCAGCCTGATATTTAATAGTTCTTCCTTTTTTTATTCCAGTTACACCACTGAAAAATCTTCCACTAACTGTTCCTGTGGTTCCATTAATTTTTAATAAATCAGTCTTAGCAAAGTTTGGAAGACCTACTTCATGAAGAACAGTGTCTGCAATAAAGTTTTTCTGTAGATCGCTATTTAAAGCGTCAGCATCTTGGAATACTGCTTTAATATCTTCTGTAGTATATACAGTAATATCAGTGATACCTGTTTGGAATTTGACTTCCTCATTGATAATTACTTGCTCACCAACCAAAAATTCACCAGAAGTTTGGCTTAAGCTGTAAGTATTACCAGTAGATACTGCAAGATAACCAGTTGCACCACTAGAAAGACCTCTAACAAATGAAGTTAATGGAACATCTGTTTGATTATATGTATTGCTAAGAGTCAGCTCAGTGAATGTTTGAATATCATAAAGATATAAATCCCATTCAGTAGCATTTCCTTTGTAACTATCATCAGTTACACCAAACGAATAAACTCTTGCCTCACCAATTTTAGTAGTGAGACCTGCATTTGCAGCATTTGCGATATTACTGGTGCCACTATGATTTCTTCTCTGCTTGTACAGTTCAATAATATTAGAATTAGTGGTATTAGCACTGGAAGTATCACCAATATTAATATATGGAACACCTGCTACATTATTAACTCTCAGAAGACTTCCTGCCTCAAATGGAATTTGGGAAGTAGGAACTGCTTTTGTATCTCTTGGTTTTTCAACATCAAGTACAGTTGAACCTTCCAAATCAACATCATATCCTCTAACATAAGCAGTTCCTGCAGAAACTTTTACCGCCATTAAATCTTCTGTAGGAGTGTTCCCCTCCTCAGTTAATTCATCAGATCTAAATAAACCACCATTTCCAGTTTCATTACTGAGAGATTCAGATACTTCAACAACGAAATTATCGACAGCATAATCACCAGACTCATCAAATGTTCTCTTAGCAAAATAATCTCTAATTAGATTATAGTCAGATTTATTTTGTAATTTCTTAATTTCTCCCTTATTAATTTTAACTAATTCTACAAAAGTAGTATCGTCATAATCAGTAAGTTGTTTTTTTGCCAACTTAACACTGATTTTTAATCTATCTGCACCTGGTGCAGCATAGTTTGTAAATCCTTTTGCGTTATCGTTAAGAGAAGGATCTTCGTCAGAATTTATAATTTCTTCTACAATGTCAAATCCAACTCTAAATGATGGCTCATTATCATATGGGTCAAGAACGATTTGAGAATTTGGAACATCAATAAATGTTCCTCTAATGAAATAAACGCCCTCTGCAACGCCTACAGCATATCCTACGGCAGTTGAATTACTATTTACTAGGCTGAATACAGTATCTCCGCTTACAAGCGTTGTATTCCCATATGTAATATTTTCTTGCAGTTGAATTGTTTCGCCATCGAAAAATTCTATAGATTCTCCATCACTAGCGCCATCAGAATATTTAACAAATAAAGTAATATCATCTACACCCAAATCTGGTGGAAGAATATAACCTTTAATTGTTCCGACAATCTCAGAAGTTACACCTTTAACTTTAGTTCCTTTACCAGAAGTAAGAGCATCCAGATATATGCTTATATCAAGACCTAAATGATTAGGATTTACTTTGATTGTAGTAAACTGGTTATCGCAAGTGATTCCTCCAGGAATCACCATAGAACCTTCTTTGAATATATGACTACCAAAGGATTCTACTTGGTTCTGTAAAATTGACTGAAGACCAGTTAATTCTCTCGCCTGAACAGGATGTCCAGGTTTGAACAAAACTTTGTAAAAATTTTTATCCTTATCAAAGTCATCATAATAAGGACTTACATTGAGGTTAGTCTTCTGTGGCATTTTTTAGAATTCCAGTACTATCTTTAAATCTTCTTTTTGGCGAGTGTTTCTAGCAATACTTGCTCGATTATCAAGGAAAATAATATCCCCTGAACCTTTATTTATCTCAGAAACTGCAATGCCTCCTGTAAAATTAACACCAAGATTAATTAATTTGGTTCCTGTTGGATTTGTGGTAAATCCTGCAAATCCAGTATCAATTGTCGCACTAAATGATGAACTTTCTCCATTAATTGGTTGACTGGATGATTCAAAATCAAATTTTCTACCATCTGTAGAAATTCCTGCATAATCTTTAGTATTAATTGTTGTTTGATTCAAGAATAATGATCTATCTTGAAAATACTTCAAAACTTTTGTTTCTTCATCATAAGAAGCAACATATCCAAGTGCCTTTCCACCAGCAATAGTTTGTACGATTTTTTCACCTACTTTTGGTGTACCAGTGGTCACAGATGAAAATTTTAATGCATTTAGATTATTAAAATTATTTTCAGTAAAAGTATTACTAGTTCCAACTGCTGTTGGATTTTTTAAAATTGTTACCTGAGCAAAAGTAGTATCAGTTGGGAAATCTTTATCATTGCCATCAAAACGAGCATATACAAGAACTTTGTCAGTTCCTAACTCTTTATATACATCATATCCATGACCTTTGGATGGTGGAATAATTGGAATCAAATGTGCTGTAGTTCCAGCAATTGCTGCACTTGAGTTAATTTTACCCAAATCAACCATTGCATAAGTATATCCTTTACCACCTGTAGTAACAACAGTGTTAGTAATTTTTCCACCAACAACATCGACTCTTACTTTTGCACCAGTTCCATCACCAATGATGTCCATTTCTTGTCCTAAACCATTAGCATAGTTAGAACCAGAATCTTCAATGTAAACTGTTTTTATTTGATTTTCATTTACCGACGAATCAGCCGCTTCTCTAAGTGATAAAATTTCCGCATCCGTCGATGATTCCCAATTATTTGGAACCGTAATATATTCAGTGGAATCAAATTTTATAATATCACTTGGACTTACTGAAAACAAATACTTCCAAATATATCCGTCACCACTATTACCTGCTTTAGTTGGTTCTAAATCGGTAAAGGTTGGTTGATCTTGAGATGGAACTCCTTTTGGATTTTCTCCAGATGAACCATTTTCAATACAAACATAAACCCTATAATCCTCATTCATTACATAATACTTTGCATCATATAATCTAGATGCATTGGTTAGTGGGGATGGATTAAGAATGCTATAATCATGGCGATACATTTCATATCTGTCACCCTGAACATAATCATATCTTTTTATCAATCTTTTTACATTGGAAGAAGAAACCTTTTTTCCAAACATCATAACATCACCAGAATGTGATGTATATTGAAAATTATCAATAGGTGCGGGTGGATTAGTATTCCATGTAGTAGTTCTTCCAAATCCAGTTATTGCCGGATTAGGAAGACCTACTGTAACGTAATATGAGTTTTTATCGTCAAAAAACGATTCAACAAAATTACTGGCATTCAGAATTCTAAATTGATCAGTAACAAGTGCGGACATTGTTATCTTTTTTTATATATTTATAGTAGATTATGGGAGATAAAAATTCATATTGTTAGTTAGACTTCTAGAACGAATTGCTCCAGTTCTATCTTCACCAAAATCTCCTCTTCTTTGAATTGTTGGGAATGTTGAAAGTCCCGCATCAACTGTTAATCCAGTAACTCCAATAGAAATTGGGGAAGATCCACGTTCTACATTATTACCATATATTCTACCCCAAGACATTTTTCCGAGAGAAGTTGTTAGACCTGCATTAGTATCATCAAAATTACCAGTAGATCCAATACCTGTGAGGTTACTAGATGAAATAACATTACAAATAATTTCACCATCTGCAGTATTAGTAATATTATATTCCTTCACAATGTAAATGTTATCAAGGAATGATGTTCCAATACCAACAACCGAATTATCTGATCCATTTACAGAAATAACACCATTACCAACTTTAGTATTAGAAATTACGACTGGATAACCAACTGCAAGAGATGTAATATCTCCTGCAACCTTCAATTCACCTTCAAATGTATAATCATCCAATGCAGTGAAGTTAAATTTAATTGACTTTTGACCTCCACTATCAGTAGTTTCATTAATACCAGTAATAATTCCAGTAAATCCTTGGACAGTTTCAAACTTGGTAATTTTCTCTGTTCTTGCAAGTGTAGTAATTCCTACAATTGCATTTGGTGGAGTGGAATTTGTATACCCAGTTCCAGTATTAGTTACTGAAACTGCTGATATGGTTCCTGCTGCAGAAACTGTAGCAGTTGCCTCAGCACGAATCTGTTCTTGATAGAAACCAAAGTCAAATCTCTTTGTTAACTGCTCTGTATTAACAGCATTTTTATTAAGCACAACAGTTCCGTTACTTTCTGAAGAAATAGAAATAACATTGTAAGTATTATCAATGATTTCTAATGAACCATCAAATACACTTGCTAGTGACTGACCAACTATAATTGATGAAGTGATAATACCAGTAATAGTATTAGATCCTGCACCAATAGTTCCACCCCTATTTGCAACTTCTTGTTTAAATATATTATCTCCAATTCCACCAATTGGTGATGCGATACTAACATTAATGGTACCTTGTGAATACCCACTACCACCATCAAGAATATTGACGGATGTAACCGATCCTGCAGCACTAACAACTGGAGAAAGTTTTGCTGATGTTGGATTATCATGATCAATGATAAATCCATCAAAATCAAAAGATCCTTGATTTACATCATAAAATTCATTATCATACTTAAAGAACTGAGCATTATCTACAAAAATATTTTTAGAAGTCGAATCTAAATCACCAATGATTTTAGCCGTTGGATAAATTCTTGGTTCAAGTGACTCTCTTGTCTTATAAAGAGCATCACCATTAACATAGAAGTCTTTTTTCTGTTTTGTCCAACTAAATGGTTTAAATATATTTTGATTTATACCAGGACCAGTATAAATTGGAGTATCAACATTTTTCGAACTAGTAATTCTAGTAACTATTCTTGAATTTAATTGATCTGCAGTTTCTTGATATAATGGATGTTTTTGAACAAATAAATCATCTCCTATTTTAATAGTCTCCGTAACTCTTATAATTTCAACATCAACACCCTCTTGACCAAGATAGAAGAAAATATCTACCTTATCATTTATTCTTGGTGGTCGTGTAAATTGGAATGATGTTCCTCCAGTAAAATTGTAAGCATATCCAGGGGTTTGAAGAACGCCATTAATAAAGATCATAAGAACTGCATCCAAATTAATTGCCGAAGAAAGAGGTTCATTAGGATCAAGTTCAAAACTTATAAGTTCTCCATTATAGAACAATGGGAATCTCTTTCTAGTCCCATCTTGATAACTTTTGATATCATCAATATAATCCATTTCTCCAAAAGTCCAAGAAGAGAAGAAATCATTAAATGTGCTTACAACTTCAAGTTGGAATGGAGCAATAGGTTGATTAAAATCTTTAGCAGTTACAAGACCAACTACTTCAAAAACATCTCCAGGTCTGAATGAATAACCACTTCTAACAATTTTAAATGAGTCAATCAAGAAAAGTGTTGAACCAATACCGACATTTGTTGCTGCAGGACCAACTGTTAAATTCATTAGAAGATTCTCACCCGTATCAGTAGTAGCACCAACACCTAGTCTTGATACACCCACAATGGGCATATTTTCATAAATTGGTTCTGGAATTTGAATAACTGGATTAACATATCCACTTCCAGGATTTGTGATATTGAATGCAAGTGTTCCTCCTGCACCTACAGTTGCTTCAACTGTAGCACCTGTTCCTGCACCACCACCAGGTCCAACATTTACAGTGATCGTACTACTAGTAACTGAATTGATTGCCAGAGTAGATCCAGATGCCGGATCCGTAGATCTTGGATATGGTTGTTCAGTAAAGAAATTATCATCGGAACATCTAAAGAACAATGAATCATCAGTAATAGTTACTGTATTAGAAACAGTAAGACCATGATTTGGAATAGTAAGTTGAAGTACACCAGTATGTGAAGTATACTTTGCTGCAGTTGGTGTAAATTGAGTGCCAGTATTTGCTGTAATAGCGTTGGTTAATGCTCTTTCAAATCTGTGCTCATATGCGAGATCTGTTACAGCAATTGAGACTGGTCCTCTATATCCAGAACCATTGTTTAACGAGAAGTGCTCATAAACTGAACCAAAACCAACATAATGGTGAGTAATGCTACTAGGACCAACATTTACATTCAATTTGGTTGCACTAATAATGTTAGTAATATCAAATGAACGATCATGATCTGGGAAAATTGTCGTTGTAACTCCAGTGTATGCGGGAGTACATGTAAAATGCAACCCTACCAACTGAACTCTATCACCATCTTTCAAATTGTGCGAATCTACGGTTTCAATATTAAGAACACCCGAAAACTTATTATAAAATGCAGTGCTGATAGAAACTGGATTAGTATAAGTGTCTATACCAACAATTTCAGTAAGTGCTCCAGAAGAATTCTTTTCAGCTTTAACTTTTGCTCCAACAAGAGGTGCATATCCAAGTCCAGGTGTAGATCCTAAGGAAACAATCAATCCACCTCTTGGAATTTGATTCTGATTAATATCAAATACAGACTCAATTTTAGAACCGTTTTCTGAAGTGATACCTGTAAATATTACAGTGGTGATTCCTGCGGTTCCATCACTTTCAATTTCGTAATTATTTCCAGAATTATTATTAGTAGTTGGAGTTTGAAAGACACCATTAATGAATAATATTCCATTAGCGGGTTCAATACCCGAAGTATTAGCACCTCCAACAGTTAATGCAAAAGTTTTACCAATTCCGGTAAATTGGTCGGAAATATCATCAAAGACCATATTTGAATCATAATTTGATCTCAAGAATGTTCTTCCATTGAATTCTGCTTTTACGTATGGTAAATTAGATTCATCTCTTCTTGCTCTAGTATTTCCTTTTGGTGCATCAACAAAAAATAATTCATTCTTAACGATATTAAATGATCCACGATATACCTGTACATTTGCTCCATCAGAATGTGTTGTAGCAGCAGAACCAACAATACCTCTCTTAACTGATACTGTTGGGTGTGTTGCGGCAGATCCAGCAGCAATAATACCATTAATTGGTCCAAGAAGTTGACCATTAACGTTGGTGCTAAGACCAACCTCAATAACCTTCATGTACTCATCATCAATTCTAAGAAGGTCTCTTGGTTGAATTGACGAAATACCGCTAAGATTAAATGTGGCAATACCAGCACTAATTGCACCATTATTGAAATTTAGATTATGATTAATGGGTGTAAATGTAATTGGTTGTTGTACAATACCATCAAGAGCAATGACTGTCTTAGAAAGTTTTTTAGAGAATTCTAATTGGTGAGCATTTCCTTCACCAGCATCAGTAAATGTTACAAAGATACCTGCTTTAGCATATTCTTTTTTAGTTGCTAGTTGGAAACTATCTGGTGTAAGAGCAATAGGATAAACTCTTTCGGGGAGTTTATCAGTTACAATTCCAAGATAATTTTCTGTAGAACCAATACCTACTGCAGTCTGACCGACTCCAGCAAATGTAGATTTTGGTATATAGAACAATTCTTCACCAGTATTAAAGAAATGATTTGGGAATGTAAATACACCTGTTTCATAATTTAACTTAGTTGTGTCTGCAGGATTAAATTCCTTTGTGTAAATTGGATTATTTTCATGAGTCAACTTAAATCTAACTCTATTTGCCCTCTCACCATTTAGACCATCAAAAGCAGTTAAGAACACATTTTGTTCTGATGAACCAAACTCTAGAGGTAATGGTTCATTATCAAAATCACTGAATCTATAGAGAACTTCATTAAATGATTGCACTTTAACATCATATCCAGAATCTGGATAGAAGTTTAGATAGAAATCACTTCCATTAATTTGAGATCCGAATGTTCCAATACCTGATGTAGTATTAATTCCTGAGAATGGACCAGGAGTAACATAGGTTTCTCCTTCAATATTATTTGCAACAACTGTTACCTGATGTATTGCAGAGGATTGACCTGCAGAAACACGAACAATAGAATTGGATGATGCAACCTCATTAATATTAAAAGTACCTAATCTTATAGGACCTGTTCCTTCTCCAAATTTAGACTCTAATCTAGCACTCTTTTCAGAACCTTCTGGTTGCCCACTAACAAGGAATCGATATGTTCCAATACCAGATGTTGTAGTTCCAAATCCAACAACGGTAGAACGTACATCATATACATCAGTATTATCAAATTCATTATTAGTTGCTGTTAAAGAAACTATTCCAGAGTTTGAATCATATACTGTACCAAGAATGCCAGTTTGAACTGAGCTATATGAAATATTTTCAGAATCAAAATAATACTCAGAAATTTGAGGAGTATTAATTCCATCAAAGTCGATATATGCTTCAATGTAATTTACATCTATTCCAATCCTATCTCTAATTTCAACACTAGCAAATGCACCATTAAAATCATTTACATTAAACTCCACGAGAGTTTTTGTACTTGTAGCAGTTCCAACAGTACCAATTCCAGGTGTAAATGTACTTGTAAGGTTAATAGATCCAAGATCTTCTGTCCCAATTCCAGTAATGCCTGCAGGAAGATCTTGATATAAGTAAGTCTTTTTCAATACTTTAATATCATGATCTGTATCATATGGATCAACTGGATCAAATATTAAAGTTTTTCTTCCAAATAAATCAACATTTGCGCGGAACGTTCCAAGTAATTTTTCACTAAAATTATTATACTTTGTGAACAAGTATGTATTGAGTAAAGTAGACTGCAATACTAATTCTGTAATTTGAATATTTCCACTATCTGGATCAATGATTTGAATCAAATATCTTACGTGATTATCAAGAATATCAATCTCTTCAATTTCTTTAAAAATATCTTTAAATCCACTACTTGAGAATTTATCACTAATATCATCATGAATTAAAACTCTATTGGTTTTACATTTAGTAAAGTCTGTTAGATTTCTATTTTGAATTTCTAAAGAGTTTGATTGTAAGAAATCATTAATATTATTTTGTTGAGGGTTATCATCGACAGCATTATCAAATGTATTAATGGTATCTACTCTTTTTTCACTAACAACATCAAGAATTGTAATTGCTGTTGCTGATCCTCCAATAGCAATCTTTGTATCTGCAGTAGAAGAAATTCCAACATCAGCAAAATTCTTGAGACCTGCAGGATGAAGTATACTGTTTACTGGTGATGAAAATTCATTCCAAGTAATTGGACTCTTGACAGAATATGATAAATTTTGATAATAATCATTATCTGGAATAACCTGATAATCTTCACTAATTTTACCAATATCATTTTTCCACCCAATATCAAGTTTAGATGAATAATCAATATTGAACTTTGCTCTTTTTGTATCAATTTCAGTTACATCAGCAATACATCCACTAATAACACCTTTAATTTTATATCCCTTTTCTAAACCAAATCTTCCTTCTACTTTGATGTAATCACTTCTCACCAGAGAAATTGTAAGATCTGTCTTTACAAATCCTCCACCAACATCTACAAGCAGTTCTTCGTTTAAAGCAAAACTACTTCTATCTTGCAGAACTTTAATATCTGGATAATTGTTCTTATTAATAATTGTTGCATATCCAGATGCAGCAGTTTTTGCAATCCCTGGATTTGTGGTAAGACCAACACCATCCTCACCAGCAAGTTTAAATTCCAATTCTGCTGGATCCGTGTTAGTGTATGAAATAACTTTAAAGAATTTGTAGTTATAATTTTCGGAGTTGTATCCATCTCCATCGGTAACCAACTCAATCCCTTCTACAAATATAAGATCATCTTGAGCAAATGGGGGTGTTATAAATCCAAAAAGTGGAGTTTGTAAAATACAAGTGGCTATTCCAGAACTACTAGTAGAAATACTACTAATACCAACACCATTAGAATTATTGATTGAAATAATTCTATGTGGTTCAGACTGTAAACCAAATATAGGTGCTATTTGATCAATTTCTGAAACAGATCCATTCGGAGCATTAGCAACTAAAGATGTAGAATCAATAATTTCATTAGTAGTATCATTCCAAAGTAAAATATCTGGAGCAGTAACATACTTATTACCACCATTTATTATATTAAATTCGGTAATCGTATCTAAATTATCAATTCTAATTATAGGTGGAATATTTGCTTGTGGTCTCAGTGTTTTGTCTGAAGGATAATCATATCCAATATTACTAAACCTTGTTTTATTAATTCTTCCAATAGAAGATGAAACGGTCTCTACATTTGCATTAATTCCATTTAAAGTAGTAATGTCTTTTAATTTTGGAAGTTTTTCATATTTAAATCCTTTAGAAATGATATCTACTTTTGCTATAGGTCCAGCAATATTATTTGAGGATTTAACTGTATATTTTAAGGAATCAAATTGATCAGATGTATAATTTAAAACTTGTGGTAATTTTAATGGTGAAATATTAAAAGTTGTATTTTCAACATTAGATACCTTGTATGTTCCACTATATTCACTATCAATATAGTTAATCTCGGAGAAATTAACTACATCTCTGTCAGCGGTGCTAATATATCCACCCTTTTCTAGCGAGTAAAAAAGTTTAGATGGTACATTTTCAGAATACTTAATTGTAACTGATGCACCACTAAGCCCTGCCGTACCAATACCAACAACATTGAAATTTGAGTTATCAGAAGACGAATTATATTCATTAATAAAATCGTTTTCTTTATAGATTTTTAGTTCATATCCTGTGAGAGATGGATCTTCTAATTTAATCTGAAGACTATTATTTTTTACAACATTAATTTGTGGATTAATTAATCCAAATTTATGTGAACTATCACCAATTCCAGTTAAATTGATATGCTTTTCTGTTAAAGAATTAGTCTCATATAAAGTTTCTGCAAGTTTAAAAGTACTAGAAGTATCTTTTATAACATAATAAGATTGACCCGAAACAAGACCTTCTGCTACTTCATCGGATGTATATAACAACTTGTCTCCAGTTCTATATCCATGATCATTAAATGTAATAGTATTACTAGTAGTATTGATACCAGTTGAATCAACCCCAACACGATTAATTAATAGAAGTTGATTATCAACATCAAATTCTGCTCTACAAGCTGATGTTGTCCCAAGACCAACTATAGTATTAGGATTGGAAGTTAGATTAATAGTATCTCCGGCTTGTAATCCATGAGTAGTGCCGCAACTAATTTTAGTATTAATTTTACTAAGATCTCCGGTTACTTGTGGAAAAATCGAAGACAGCTTGTATTCTGAGTTATTTTCTTGAGCATCGAGGAAAAATAAACCATCTCCTGAAGTAGCAAGATCTTTTTGGGATGTTAAACCGATATAGTCTTTCCCTTTATCGATTATGTAAAATTCAGATACATCTGATGGAATGAAATAACCGACATCGCCAGAATTGTCGGCAACAGTAATTTCATCTACTCCAGAAAATGGATTTTTTTCAAACTTAACTTTTTGTCCTGTTTTGAATGGATGATTTGGTATACGAATCTGTCTAGTTGGAATATTGACAGTTACATTCGTGTCTCCAACTAAGAATGTTTTTTCAACTGCTCCTCCAGGTGTTGTTCCAACACCAACAGATTGAAGTGCATTAAAAAATACTATTTCATTTCTCTTAGAATCAAACTGTTTGGTTTTTACTGGAAGAACTATACGATCATTAAGAAGTTCAAGTTTACCACCAGCATTGTGGGATGTTCCAATACTACCTGATCTTTGAACTCTCAAAATTCCATTATTAAAGTCGTTCAATACCTTTACAATTTCAGTTCCTTCATCAGAAACAATTCTAATAGAATTTCCAATCGAAACATTACTAAAGTCTCTAGAAGTAAAGATATCTTCGTATTTACCCTCTTGTGCAACAACACCACTATACCCCGTCATAGTTTTTGCGAGGGAAACTGATTCTGTACTAAATCCAACAGTAAATGAACTTGCAAGAGAATCTACTGATGTGGATAATCCAGAAACAACAACTGTATCAGTATTAAAGATATCAAATCCCGAAATATTATAAGCGGATACTTCTCTATCATTATCCCATTCAAATACAACATTTTCATAATTATCGAGTGTTGTATCTAAAGAAGTAATTGCTACACCAACTAATTCAGACACCTGTGCTCTTAATCCAGCACCATTAGTACCTGTATCATCAAAATTAACACTATCTCCAATTTTATATTCTCTTCCACCATCAATAACATTAATTTGATCAATATCTCCTTGAGATACAGATTTTATAAAATTAAATTGATCAGATTGCTCATAACTTTCATTGATAAAATCATATTGCTCTCTTAAGCGAGCAACATTATATGGTAAAGTATTTCTAACAAGGTTTGAATTATTAAAATCAAATTTATGATCTAAGACAAGATTGTCCTCAATAAATTCTGATTGATATGTGTTTCCAATAAAATATGGATACTGTGGTTCAAATTCTGCAGGAGTTGATGATGTAATGTCAGTTGTAACGCCAACAAAATATGCATAAACACCATTTGGATATTCTGGAGTTTTTCCAAAACGTCCATTATGCTTATCTAAGTCACCACTTCCAGTATATCTGTAATCTTCAGTAAAGAATCCATCCTCAAAATCTGGTCTATCTTCAACTAAAGAAGATGATAATTCATAGCTTGGTTTAATTATTTTAATATCAGAAATATTTTCAGGATCGGAATATGCATAAGGACCATAAATTGGATTTCCATCATATGCCCACCCGATGATTGGTGAGTGAAATCCATCTAGAGATTCAAGATTTTGTGCTAAATCTTCAGAATATCCAAATATTCCATATATGAGGGAATCTTCTTCTTCATTTTTATATAAGTTTGAAAAAATCTTCTCACTTTGATTTTTAGAGAATTTTGAGAATCTTTCAGCATCATTGACGTGAAGTTTTCTAACTCTAGTATCAAACTTCGCACCAAATCCCCTAGACTTTACTTTAATTAATGCTGTATTTTCATTATAACCAATACCTTCATTAATTACTACGACATCAGTAATTTTACCGTTAGTCATTACTGGTCTAATAATCGCACCAGTTCCTACAGTATCTTCAATAACTAATTCTGGAGTTGATTTATATCCTGTTCCACCATTTAAAACTTGTACGTCAACAACTTTGCCATTAATAATAATAGGTAAAAACTGTGCATTTTTTCCTTCAGAAACATTAATAGTAGGTTTTTTATGAAGATTTAAAGTTGTTGTTCCATAACCTGTACCAGTTTCATAAAGATATGCGTCAACAATTTCTCCTGTAACTAAAGGAGTGAATGTAAATGTTCCTGTTACCCCTCCTTCATATGAAATATTTGCAGTTATTTCAATGGGCGGATATTGGAATACATGATATCCACTACCAACATCTGTAAGATTAGTATACTTATCTCTTATACTATCTGTAGTAATCGTACCACCGATACCTACATTAATTACTCTAAAAGTATCTGAATCAATTTTTTGAATTTTGTATTGATTAGAAGTATTCAATCCTCCAATAACATTTCCAGTGGTTGAATAATTAACAGTCTCACCTGTCTCAAATCCATGATCTTTAAAAGATATAGTATTATAGACTGTAGAAATTCCTGATGCCTTTACTCTTAACTTTCTATGAGCATATCCAGAACCAGAATTCAATACTTTAATTTGTCTAAGATTATTTTTAGGAAGAGTTCTAAATTTATGAACACCAGCAGCAGTTGTTGCCGTAGAAAATCCAACGGTGTTTATACCTGCAAGAGCGTCTGATTCGGTATTATGAACTTTAATGGTTGATGGATTAACATATCTGGCAAAGTACTGATCACCACTACCTAAAGTTCCTGTGATTGAATTAGTGGGATCACCAGCATTTCCTATAGAAATTGAATCATTACCATTATTATTATAGATGATAGGTTGTCCGGTGATAAAGTTATGATTTTTAGTAAAA
>CEPT01069970.1_pt1 | contig 25080 bp, 19 predicted proteins | sample 356221 | NCBI WGS metagenome assembly CEPT01 (sample SAMEA2620081, study PRJEB7988) | marine metagenome | isolation source: saline water (ENVO:00002010), including | reverse complement strand
GATTCACATCTTTGAAATAAACCAATAGGATAAAGACACTCCTTAGCGTTATCGATTACGTTTGTAATTCCATTACAGTATTCAAAGCATAAAAACTTGTTTTCATTTTTAATCACATTATATTTGCTAACTATTTCAACAAACTTATCGTTATTTAACTCTGACAAGACGTATTTTATTGCTTTGTTAAGTAGTTTTTGATTTTCTTTATAGAAATAAAGATCAACATTTTCTTTTGTTATACCATCTCTATCTCTAAAGAGATCTGTGCCTCTATCAACTACACATTGATTATATTTTTTTGACCATCTAACTGGTATAAGAATACCATCTTTCTTTTCTGTAATACCAAATCTTTCAGCAACTCTTATTATATTTTTTAATATAAATAAAAATTCTTTTAAGTTTTTGACATTTTCTATTTCATATGGGTGAGTTAAATTTATTAATTTAGGCATTGCCTTTTAATTTCTAGCTTCCAATTTTTGTAATTGGCATTGTACTCTTTGAAGAAGATTTAGATTCTGCTGATGCTTTTTGTGCAGTTTGTTGTGACTTCTTTTTCTCGCTTGAAGCTTTGCCTGTTTTTGCAATACTAAACATTAAGTCAGAAGGTGAGTAAGCAGTTTTGCCGTCGACGTTTAACATTGTAACTTGTATTAAGCCTTTAATAAAAACATGTAGTACTTTCTTTTCAGCGTCTTCAAGTTTATTAAAGTAGTTTTTAAGACCTGTATATATTTTCTTATCAGTAAAAGAATGAGCTGCTCTAAACTGATTTAAAATGTCAATTAAGTTTTCAAACGATAAAGCATCAGACAGATTTATTGTAGAAGGGGATTCATCAGGCGTTGGAACATTTTCTGAGTTTTCTTCTTGATCTTCACTGCTTTCTTTACCTTCTTCGTCCTTTAAATCTTTTTTAGATAAATCTGTCAAGTCTTCAGATTTATTTGCTCTTTTAGGCTTAGGCGCGTTTTTTTTGACTTTTAAGCCTTCCATACCTTTATCAATTCTTGCAGAGTGTTGTTCAATATCCCTGGCTGTAGAGGTATCGATTTCTTCATTGAGTAATTTTTGAATTTGATCAATTAAACTATTCATTTATCTCTCCCACTTAATTCTATTCTGCCATCTTTCGTGATATTGCTCGGCTCTTAGCCTTCTAAGTCTATCTTGTTCGATAATATCTTCTCTAGTTTTTTTATTTTCTTTTATCTCGTTGTCTCTTTTTTCAATATCATTAACAAACTTTTCAAATTCAAATTCCATTTTTTATCTCACTTTCAGGCAAAAGACTTAATTTAATATAGTATTTTTTGTTACTGTTTAAATATACAGAAAACTTTCTAAGTTTGTTTTCTAAATTAAATTCATATAGACCATTAATGACCAGTGACTTAAAGCAGCTTAGATTTAAGCCAGTTAAATTTTGTTTATCTACATCAATAGTAAATATATTTTTTTTAAGAGATGTTTTCTGAGATAAAACTGTGCCTTTTACAATTTTATTGTCAATATAAATTACGCAATTAATCTTTGCCTGCGCAATTTGCGGATTTATTCTGCTTTGTAATTCTTTGCTCATAAAAACATTTTCTTTGTTTTTAACAATCTCTCTTTGTAAAACGTTATCTTGCATAGTAATACATCACATCTTTTTTAATTTTATCTACGTCTTTTGTTGCTTCTATTTCTATTTCTGATATACTTGGTGATAAAGCATGTATTATTATTCCGACTTTTAACTCTTTTACTCTAAACTCTATAATAGCATCTGATTCTCTAATATACTTTAATATTTGAACAACAAAAGCTTCAACAAATCTACTTTCCTCAAAGTCATATGATTTAACTACTCTTTTCTCTTCATAGATCCAGGTTGAAACTTTAGGTCTAATTGGGTTAAAGCTATTCTCTACAACTAAAGCTTTAGAGTCTTGATTTAAATAATCTGTCATAATTTCCTGTAAATACATGTTTTATCTCACTGAAAGTTTTTGCCGCCTGGATTAGAAGAACCTTGTGACTTAGGATCTAAAGTTTCAAATCCAAATTCATAATCTAAATAATCAGCAAAATCTTTACCGAGTAATAAACCTCTAAATTGTTTCTTGTAATCTTCTAAAGCTTTTTTTGTATCTTTTCCTAAACCTTCTATAACTTCAAGAATTGTTGGATCAACATCATTCTTTCTATAGAAATCACTCATAGACATTCCTAAAATTATTGCTTGATCAAGCTTAGCTTCTGGATAGTCGCCAATCCATGCAATAATATCACCTTCAGTCGCGTCTGATAATGTCTTAAGTTTTTCGTAAGCTTGTCCAATAATTCCGTTAGGATTAAACATATCTGCAAGAAGCATATCAACATCATCAGCACCAAAAGGTGCTCTGTTAAGAGGATTATAGGTAGACCCAGTTTTTCCATATAATTTATTCGAGTAACTCTTAGCGTTAAACTTCATAACTGCTTTTGCAAAATCACCTCTTGGATCTGCCTCTCCTCTAAAATATGCTAGCTGAGCTTCTCTTCCGTCACCAACGTTTGGTAATCTATCACCTGTTGAAGGTATACCAGTTCTTTGCATAACAAGGTATATTATTTTATTAAATAATTCTTTACCCTCTTCTGGTTTAACCTTGTCTGCATTTTGACCTTGCATTAAACTTTTTCCAATGTTACTACCTTTATAGTGTGTATCAAAATATTGTTTAACTGCGTAAGCAAGCTCTGCTTCAACGTTTGGCCATATTATATCATTGTAATACTCTTTTAACATGCCTGTGGCAAACATTCTAAATCCTGAATTACCATTAAACATTGTGTCCATTAATGCAAATGCTGCTGTATCAGGATCTTCAGTCTCAAGTCTCTTTAAAACAGAATCATATTCATCTACAGAAGATGCTAGTTGCTTAAGACTTTCAAGTTTTTCTTGTACTGCTAAATCAAGACTGTCATCTCTTTCAGTATCAAAGTATCTTTTAACGTATCTAGGCTGTGTATATTTAGAAACCATTTCTAATGTATCTGATATAGATGATAGCTTGTCTGATCGCTTGTATTTTCCTGCAGCTTTAAGCTTTTCAAGATCAGCAGCTGGAACTGCTTTGTCTTCTGCTGGATTACCAGTTTTTGAAGGCATTCTTACAAAAGATTTATCATCGATAAGATCTAAAACTTTCAGTCTATCATACCATTTTTCAGCTAAGAAAGAATAAATATTTGCTTTGTTTTCAGGTGAAAGTGAATAAAACATTCCTCTAAACCATGTCTTAACACCAAACTGTCTACTGGCTTGACCTTTTCTAAACTTACCATATGAAGCACGTGCTATATCTTCCCAAGACATAGGTTTGTCAGAGGTATCTAATCCGTAGCCTTTTCTAAACGAAATAAACTCATCTACTGAAACTGCTTTGTCACAAAGCTCATCGTAAATCTCGCCACGTCTATCTAGGTTAATAATTGTTATTTTTTGTTTTTGTCCTAGACGAATAATGATATCAGCCATTTCTTCCTTTTCAGCTTCAGTCAAACCTTCTGCAGGAATAATGTCAGGAATAGCTTCTATATCAGGCAATATGTTTCCTTTGCTATCAGTTTCAAATTCTTTAAATATGTCTGGGTTTGCTTTGTCTTTTGTTTTATCTGTAAGCTGCTTTAATCTTTTAACATCTTCGTCAACTTGCTTCATAAATTCTTGAAACTCTATCACGGTCATATTAATGCTTGGTGTCTTAATGATCTCATCGATTAACTCATCTTTAACAATAACAGCGTTTTGTGCCTTAATCTTTGCAATTTGCTCTTCGTCTGCGTAAAGAGGCTCACCAGTTTCTTCGTCTATTTCATCGCCGTAAGTTTCCTTTGTTTCTGCTTCTTTTTCTGCAAAGTAACTTTCAACTTCGCCCTGAGTTTGTTGTCTTTCTTCGTCAGACTGCATAGGTACTTTTTCAAAGTCCGGCCTTTGATCTGTAAGCGGGTACATAATTTCCAAGTCTCTTGCAAAGTCTTTGGCACTCGATCCTCTGTATCTAGAAGCATCAACTAGTAATGACATTAAACTAGACTCTGTTATTGATGGGTTTTCAAGATTATAGTTCCCTTGTGTAAGAACGTCATGTAGTTGATCCATTATCATTCGACCTTCAGCGTCTGATAGGCTTGTTCCTGATGATCTTCTACTTTTAGCAAGTGTTTGAATTGCAGCAACTTGATCACTATCAGTTGTATTAAACTTTGACTTAACATCTTCGGGAGTTCCAAAAGCTTTGCCTGCTTGCTTCTCCAACATTAAACAAGCTTCAATAGACTTAATAATCCACCATTTTCTTTTAGCAACAATAGAGATACCAGTATTCTGATATGTATTCATTTTTTTAACGATATCTCTTTCCATCTTTTCCCAACCTGAAAGCTTGTACGTCTTAGCAGTAGGATCATACTTTCCTAAACCTGTGTATCCAAGCATTAAGGCTAATTCTTTTTTAGACACTTTTTTTGGATCTTTTCCTGTAATAGGCGCAAATATCTGTGCAATCTTATCAACAGTTTTTCCACCTTCTTCCGGTATATTGTCAGGTAAACCAAACTCTTCATCTTCAGCTTCTATTTGACTTAGTTCTGCTCTAGATGGACCTTTAACATCGTCAAACATAGAAGTTAAATCAACTGTATTTGATGACTTATATTCAGATTCACGTAAAACATTTAAGTCTAAGCCAAAAATCTTAGAAGCACTATTTTCAATTAAAACGTTTCTATTTTTTTTAATGCTTTCAAGAAGTGTATCAAGTAATTTGCTGTTAATTTTTTTATCTGTTTTAGTTACAATTTTAGCTAATTCTTCATTAATTAAGCTATTTAATTCATCATCTTTATAATTTAAAGCTATAAAGTTTTTAGTATTTTCTTGTATTGCATTTATTTTTCTATAATTTAAACCTGTGTATGCTAATACTTTTTCTTGAAACTCAAAAAGATATTCATTACTAGGCATATTACCATTTGTGTTATTTAAAGTTTCGCAAAGAGAATATACTTCTGACATTATTTTTTCTGACTTATTAGCTTTTGAGTTTGCTAAAGTTGAAAGAATAAAATATTTTTTCTGATATTGATTGCTTTTTGTTTCAAGTAGTTTGTTAACTCTTGTTCTTAATACTATATTGTTCATTGATTGCACACTTTATCTAAAATATTTGTAAAATTGGACCAAAACTTTTTAATTGTTTGTTTGTCTTCTAAGTCTTCAAACATATCAATTGCTGATAGTGTAGCAGATCTAAGCTCTTTTTTGTTATGCGGTTGATAGTCTTTGCTCATTACTTCATGATTTACTTTAAGTAAAGTAGGATCTGTCATTATGTCTGAAGGCAATATAGGCATGTCTTCTTCTATATCAAAAGACTTTTCATATTGCTGATCTCCTGTTATTTGTGGGACAGGAACATCTTTATTGTATGCCATATTTTCAACACTGTCAGTTTGAAATATTTCATTTATTTGATTATTAAAAAGCTCTTGCCTTATAGACTCTCTCAATAAAGATTCTGAAACGTTACTCATAAAAGTTCTTTCTTGCTGCTAAAACTAATTATTAAGCTTTGCTATATAAATTTTAATGGTACGTATCATTTTTTTTGTTTTTTTTAAGAAGCATATCTGCGATAAAATCTTCATTGCCTAAATTGTTTTCAATTAACGTGTATACATCTTTTAGCGCAGCTACAATTATTTGAATATCTTTGCTTATTTTTTCTTTCTCTTTCATATTCATTTCTATATTATTTAAAATAGTTGCATTAAGAGCATTTTGAGTTTTAATCTGCTCTTCAAAATAAGAAAGCTTTTTCTCTAAGTATTCAATTTTTTTATCTTTTTCTAAATCACTTAAAATCTGTTTTTCTAATTTGCTAGTAATTTTTTCTATAAGATTATTTTTTAAAAGGTGAATTTTGTTCGATAGCATCGTATAAATCTTTCTCTTCTATGTTTCTTAATTTGTCAAGCTTTTTGTTTTTTATGTCATCTACTCTCTTGTTTATTAAATCATCAATATATTTGTCTTCAAGAATTGTAGTTTCAGAAATCATTCTAAAAAACTCTTGCATTGATATTTCTTTTAAAAATAAAAATGCCCGAAGCTTTTTGTGTACTGCTCCAGGCAAAGTAAGATGTACCGTTTTATTATTTACGATTTTATGTACTTGGTATTTATCTTTGCTCATTATCCTTGTTTAACAGCACCAACTGCAACATTATGAGATTTTGTTATTAAAGCATGTTCTTCATATTCAATTCCAAATTGTTTATGAAGCTCTTCGTGAAATAACTCTTCAAAATCTTTTATGTTTTCCTCTGCTTTTGCTCCTGAGTTTAATACTATTAAATTAATTACTGCTTGTTTAATAATACTTTCTTTAGAAAATAAAGAATCAAAGTTTTTAAAAGCATTTATTGCAGCATCAACATATCTTTCAATGTTTAACTCTGTACCTTTTTTAAACTTGTCTATTAATTCTGAGCCTTTATCAATTATGTTATTAACAGCATCTATATCTTTTTCAACATCTTCTACACTAACTTCTTCATTTAAGAAATAAGAAATACTATTTTTTGAGTCTAAAGAATAAGATGACTTTTCTTTTCTCATATTACTTTCTTTAACTGCATTACTTACGTGACTTGATATAAAATCCTGTATCGCATGCAGCCCAAGAGGAGTACTTCCATCTTCTGTACCTTGGCCAAACTTATCGTAAAAAGACATCATATTTTTAAAAGTATCATGCATATTTGTCACATCAAGACTTAACTGTTCTTTTGAAACTCCACCTTCTGCATTATCACCGCCACCACCGCCAGCATCTGTGCTTGGTTCGTCTGTGCTTGGTTCGTCTGTACTTGGTTCATCTGTACTTGGTTCATCTGTACTTGGTTCATCTGTACTTGATTCATCTGTATCACTACCGCCCCCTTCAGCATCATCACTGTCATTGTCCAAAGATTCATCTCCAAAAGAAATTTCACCTTCTTCTTCTTCTAGCAAAAGTGAAAGGGAAGCATTGCTTTTTCTTTCTAAAATATTACTAACATTTCTTGAAAAACTTTTGTATGTCATAGCTTTATGTCCTTAATAGTTTTGAAATTTGTTCTGTCTTTTTAACTCTATTGTCAATAACAGACCAGTTAAGCTCTTTCATCATTCCAAAGACGTAAGACTTTCTGTCTTTTAGATAATCTCTATAATAACTATGCTCCCAACAGTCAACAACTATAACAGGAATCATTCCAATCATAACATTTAAACTATGAAGATCAATAACTGTATTCATGTACCTGTTTAATTGTGTACTATAAAAAGTGACTGCCCAACCATTTCTAGCTGAAAGACAACATGCAATAAAATCTTCTTGCCATTTATCAAATGTACCAAAGTCTCTTGCTAATCTCATATATGAAATATTGTCAACAGCAACTGCACTATTAATATCACTAATGTTTTCAAAATATAAACCATGTAAAAAAGCTGCATTGTAATTGTAAGACTCGTCAATCTTTAAACTTCTAAACTCAGAATTATTTAAATTTGCAGAGCTTTTGTCACAAGCATCTATCTTAATAGAAACTTCATTAAGCTTTTTTACATAACCTTCTAAAAGCTCTTGGTGTGCTTTTTTTGTTTTTGAAGATAGTAATTCTGTCTGAAGATTAAATTTTCCTGCTTCAACAACATAAGACTCGTTTAAAGTTTCATGGTTTTTATCTGTTAACACTTCTTTTTGTTGATGATGTTTTAATCCTTTTTCTTGTAAAGTGCTTTCTACAGCATTTTTAATAACTTCCTGGATATTCATTATAAACTATACTCACTCTCAAAGTCTGTTATTTTTACGTATACTAGACCATCTCTAATATCGCTATCTTTTAAAGAATCAATAGATGCATCATAATCTTTAAACGTTCTTTTGTAATCCATTTTTGTACTTTTTGATTTTATATCTCTATATAAACCATGTGGCTCATCATCATCACCTTCACTCATAGATGAATTATAGTCACCTAAAGCTCTTTCTTTGCTTAATCTGTCAGGATTTAAATCACTACCTTCAGCATCTTCAAGACCCGCACGACTCATCTCAGGAGGTCTCAATACTACATATTCAACATTGTCAATTACAACAAAGTCTTCAACAGTTAACTCTAGACCCTGCTTGTTTCTAACTTTTAAGCCAACAGCATCTTCAATTAAGTTAACATCTCTATTTTTATCTTTAACTTCTATTTCACGAAGAAAATACTCTACTCGCTTATCATACTCTTCTTTCATTAACTTAAGCATAAGCTTTTTGTCTATTTTCATTTTGAGCTCCTATTTTTATTATATATCCCAAATATTAAGCCATTCTTGTCTTAAGTTAATCTCGTTTTCATTAACTGGCTTTTTGCTTTTAGCTTTGCTTTTAACTGCCTTTTCTTCAAATAAAATATTAGAAAGTTTAAGCTTGTAATAATTTTCTGTTAAAATATCAACATTTTGCTTTCTTGTCCTAACAGACTCTGCTTGAATCTCTTCGCTCAAGAACTTATTTACAGACTTTAACATTTTAACAAATTCTTCAGAAACGTCTTTAACTGTTAAGTCATCAGAAGCAACAGGATCCTTATTGAGTAATTGCTTAAAGTGTGATTCATCATTAAAGGAAATAGTTGTATCGTTATCAAACTTTAAATTAAGTGACGACTTTTTACTGCTGTTAATTAAATTTAAATAATAACACCCAAATACTGACTTGCTAAAATCCATATCTATAATGTTACTCAAGAATACTACAGAGCCGTCGCTGAGCAAGCCATTACCTTTTAGTTTTGAATCTATAAAAAATACTTCTTTTAAGAAATTAATAACTGCATTTTGAGTATCAGGATCATCAATAGGTGTTGAAGCTTTTTCTTCTATATTAATATAACGCTTAATCTCTTCAACAAATACCTTTGAATTAATACTACTTCCTTTTGCGAATTTGCTATTAAGAGTAAAACCATTTATTTTGCTTAAAGGATTCTTGTTCATTGCTTGATAAAGCTGCTTAACTCTTGCACCTGACATTGTTTCCTTTCTGCCATTAGCTTCAGATATAGCTAACTCAATTGCATCAGCAAAACCTTCCATACCTTCTTCTTCAGAAATCTTTTGAGCAGCATCGCCAATTGTAACTTTTCCGCCATTGAGTTGCTGCATAAGCTTCATAATATCTAAGCCACCTGAACTTTGACCACTCATTGACATCATCATCATCATCATAAGCATCATCATGTTATTTCCGCCAGACATATTTGCAAGTTGCATCATGTCGTTCATGTTGCCATTAGAGTTCATACTAGGTGGTGACGTACCGTTATTAGCTTGTGCAATCATCTGTGAAGCAGGCTGGCCTGGTTCTGCTGATGAATTAACCTTAGATTCAATGGCAGTCTTCATAAAGTTATCTGCTTTATATTTTTCTGCACCTGTAACTGTAATTCCAAAATAAGATTTTAATAATTTAACAACAGTAGTTACTGTGTGTGCCAAAGCTTCCTTATACTCAGGCGTGCCTTTTTTAAGTCTGCTACCAAAAACCATTACGCTTGCAGAACTTAATTCACTTAAAACATCTTCAACACTAACTGTATTTATACTTGATGTAATTTCATTTAGTCTAGATTCATTTACTAACTTTCTAAAGTCAAAATTGTCATGAATATATTCAGAATTTAAAAGATTAGGATTGTTAATTCTAAAGCTCTCGCTTGGAATACCTTTAACATCTTTAGATAATGCAATCAATAAGTCAGCAAGTTTTGATGCTTCTTTTGATGCCATAGACTTTTCTGCTTTTCTTATAGCTGAATCAAACTCTTTATCACTTGCATATAGTTGATCAACACCAGCTTCAGCATCGTTGTAAATCTTAGACCCCATAAAGAGGCTGCCAATACTGCCTGCTGCAATTGCTGTTCCTGCTTTTCCTGCAACCATTCCTCCAAGTGGTCCACCTAATAAAGAGCCAAGAGCAATAAGACCGCCAGTAGCTAGTACTGTTCCTATAGTTTTACTTGTATTTACAGAGCTCTTTCGCTTACCAACATCAGCGCCTAGCTTAGCGCGTTTCATTCTTTCGTCGTATTCTTCTTGATTAAACTTAGAATAATAAACAACAATTGCGTCAATAAGAGATCCTTCTACTGCTTTTTTAATTTGCTTCTCTGTTATTTTGCTTCTCTTTTTGCCTCTAAGAGACTCAGATCCAAGAATTTTTTCTGAAACAATGTCTGCTTTTTGTTTAACAGCACTTCCTGCACCTGTAGAAGAAGTTGCATCAAAGTTTTGCAAGACATCGCTAGGAACGTTACCTTGAATTTCTATACCTTGTTTAGCCAAATCTTCTCTAATTGCATCAAGAGTTATGATTGTACTAGCCAAAAACATCTTTGAAGGAATAACAGACCAATTTATTTTATTTAACATATCCATTGTCTTACCAATGTGTAACGTATCATCAAATAAAAATCTTGTTAACGTACATACACCATCAACTTGCCACATTATTGTGAAGATCTGTGCACAAGAAGAAACTATTTGATTTGTAATTGCCGGAGTCAAAAATCCTGTAAGCCAACTAAAGCCACCTGTACCACCTGCTGCTGGTGCCATTTGTGGTGTAAATCCACCACCTGCTATTTTTCCAAGCCCCGCAGTTTTTATTTTATATCCTCCTGTTGCAATTGTATAGCCTGAACCTTTTCCTCCAAGCGTTGAATACGTTGATTTAAGACCTGCAACGTTAGCTGCAGTTCCTTTTGAAGTCGTAATATCAGACCAACCTTTAAACTGTGACATCGTTGTCGGATCGCCACCTTTCCATAAATTTCGGTCAATGCCCCACGTTGAGCCTGAAGTAAATCCACTCTTTGATCGCATAACTGATAGAGGCGCACCTGCTACGTCAGACTGGTAAAATATTGCAACTCCTTTTCCTCCTGGGTCTTGCAAGACATATTGAACTTTATCTACTTCTACCAAAAGCTTTAAGTCCTGTGTATGCAAAGCTTCCAGCAGCAAATTACCTTGTGTATTTTTGTTTTCAAGTTTAACACCTTGTGATCTTAAAACACTTGCTAAATCTTTTTTAGGTAAGCCTGTGCCGCTAGAAATAGCGTCCAATACATAGTCAGAACCTTGCTTGCCTTTCCAGGTTTGACCAAGTCTGCCCAGTTTTCCAGCAATTCTACCACCAATCCAATCTCGCATTAAATCATCTAAAGGCTCTTGAATATCAACTGTAATTCTTTCATTATAGTTGAGATTCGATTTAAAGTACTCTTCAACACGATCTGCTAGTTTTGTATAAATTTCAGACATTGAAAGAGTTATTTTTTTATCTTTCTCTTCTTCTTCAAGTAAGAGACCAAGTCCTTTTTGATAAACAAAGCTTTCACTTGACGAAGTATCTGACATAGAGCTATGCTTGAAAATATCTTGTAACGGGCTATTTGTACCAAACAAAATTTGGTCCAAGAAAACATCGATAGTACTATCGTCAAGATACTTACCTAAACCTTCTCTTGGTAATGAAGCTTTAGCATGATACATATTTTCTCTAAACACAGCTCGAAGTTTATCACCTGACGGTGTAAGATTATTTTTAATTTGAGATATTTGCTTTGCGCTTTCTAGTCTTGTGTTTAAATCTTTAAAAGCAGGATGATTAAAGCCTGTAACTTTAATGCCAAGTTTTTCTAACTTGCTCTTTAACGCAAATATTACTCCCATATATTTTTCTGCTGCTATTGCTTGACCTGCCTTTACAATTAAAGGTCTAATAGCTTTAACAAAGTCGCTGTCTTCCCATGGGTTAAAGTATCGACCAGAGTCAATTTTATCTTTAATCGCTGAAAATATTTTTCCAATGTTTCCCCAAAGAATTGTAGCCATTCCGTAAGCAGCTACTAGTGAAAATATAATTATTCCTGCAGAAACACCAAAAGTAATAGCACCAGCTGCCGCACCACCTTTTGCAACAAGACCTGCAGTTACAGCTTTGGATGCTAGAGCAGTACCAGCAACACTAGCTAATTTTGCTAATGCAATACTGCCTGCCTTTAAACTTACACCTTTAACATAAGAGTAAGCTCCTATTCCGACACCTGCAGTTGCTGCTGCTAAACCTTTGGCACTAAGCCATTTATCCTCAGTTAGCAACCCTTCTTGATTTGGTAAGTGATTTATAAAAATCGGGTGTTTACTTTCAACAAATAAATCGACAGGATCAACACAATATTGCATAGATGTTGAAAGAACTTGTGCTATTTCATCGCTAAACTCTTTAGCATATTTTTGTTGCTCATTCTTAACAAGAGGCGCAATTCCTTTAATTGCCTGCATGACTCTATTTCCTTTTAAGAAATATTTGCTAACAACACCATGCGTTAAACCTCCAGCTTTACTTTTAAGCGTCTTTATTATTGCCTCAACGTTTATTGAATCTTTAGGTACATGCTTATCGATGTTTCTTATAATGTTAGACATGTTTATTTGCAGACCATCAAAGCTTTCAACATCTGGTTTGTCTTTAATCGTAGCAAGTATTTTAAGCAAAGGGTCTTGATCGAATTTTGGTGTACCATTAAATATATTTGTCATACTATTTAACTGTTGATTTCTAAGTGACTCAATAATAGCAACAACATCTTCTTTTGTCGAAATTAAGTCAAATGCTTGACCTCTTGCAAGAGTTTGACTATTTTGATCACCACTTCCTTTCAAGAAAGATTGTACAATTTTTACTATCATTCCGTCTTTATAATGCTTTATAAAATCTTCATAACCAACAGAACCTGACTGTATTAATATTAGATCACCGTTTAGTTCTGCAAGCAAATCTCTTAATTTATTAACAGTAAACGCACGAACGTCTACAGTTTTTGAAAGTGTATAGTTGTTAAAACTCTTGTTATTCTTAAACCAATCAGAAGCGCTCGAAGTGTCTCTTCCGTGATTTTTCGTACCTTCCAAGATTGCAAAAATATCTTCAAATACATCTAAAGCATTTCTAAATGCTTTTACGACGTCTGCTTGATTTCCTGCTTTATTAACTGCATTAAATGCTTCGACAAAAGAATCTCCTGATGTTGCAGGAAGACTTAAAAGCTCTGTTATAAGTTGAATTTCGTTTGACGTAGGTTGCATTCTTTGAGACATAAGAGAACGCTCAGCTGGATCTGTAAGACCTAAATAATTAGCAATCTTGTTAGGATCAGTATTTGCTGCAGTACTTAATACATAAAGCTTAAGCATCTCTTCAATAACTTCACCAACTTTTACATTTTTAACCTTATCTTCAGAAAGAATCCATTTAATTAATCTATAAGACGCATAAGTTGCAACTGCACCTGTAATTAAAGGTCCCCAAAATCCTGTTGTCATGAACTTAGCAAAAACCATTGGACCAGTAACAACAGCAGCCGCTGTTTTACTAGCAGCAGCTTTAGCACTAACTGCTTTAGCTACTGATCCTGTTTTCCAGAGTGTCGACCAAAAAGCGCCTGTACCTGATAAAAGACCTGCACTTTTAGCTGTGCCTGTAGTCGCTGCTGATAAGCTTGCTTTAATTGGACCTACGCCTGCAGTCATTGCTGCCCAGTATTTAGACCAAGAGAAAACAGCCCCTACTTTTAGCGTCTTTGCAGCAAACATTTTTGATATTCCGCCGAGAGGGTATGCAATGCTTTGATACATAAAGTTTAGTAAAGGATCAACACCTGCTAAGCCCGCAGTACCTGCAGTTAGATATTTACCAACAGCAGCAGTATAAAGTCCGTATAAACCAGTACCAGCCTTAGCAGCACCAGCAACGCCAGTACCTATTCCTAAACCGCTAGACACAGTTGCGTATATCTTACCTAAAGCCGCTGCTAGATTACTAGTAACTGTTGCTAATGGTGCTAACATTGGTACACTAGAAAATACTTGGGTTAAGAGAGTTAGACCACCGTAACCTAAGACAGTACTAAGACCTATTCCAATTAGAGTTGTAAGACTCGAAACTGCCCAAACAAACCCTTCTTTCATAGCAGTAGCTGTGCCTCTAATGGCAGCTTTTGTTTTAGCAACACCTGATGCTACTTTAGAAGAAACAAGTGCTTTAGCTCTTGTTATTCTTGGATGTTTGGATAAGCTTGCAGCTATATCGCCAGCGTTTGAAAATTCAGACATAAAATAAGAATGTAATAAGTCCTGCAATGTTTCTTCATCAACATCTTTAAATACTTTTGTTCCAGTTACAGCAAGTAAGTCATTTTGTATTTGCAGTTTTAACTTTTTAAACGCTTCTTGTTTACCAAGTGTATCAAACATTGATTTCAAAACAGGTCTATTTAGAGTACCATCAAAGTTAACTAAAACCTTACCAGAAATTGAAACAATATTTGGATTTGAAGCGTTTGTTGTTGTAGCTTCATTAATGATACTACCTTTTGTGTTAATAGAAATAGCTTCCATAACTGAACTTTGTATTTGCTCAGGCTCACTGCTCGATTCTATTGACAACAAAGATCTTGCTTCTTTTGAACTAATGCCAAACTTACTTAGAGCATTTTGAACTCTAAAAAGCGCAGCCATTTCTGACATTTTTGCTTCTTGAGCCTTCTTCTTTTTAAGCGCTTTCTTTTCGTCTTCTTCACCTTCTTCACCTTCTTCAGAAGAATTATATGCGTCAACTTCAGATGAAATCATATCTGACATTTCTTGATAAAAATCTTCATCAAAGTTAGTAATAGCTCTAGCAGAAACTTCGTCACAAGCAGCGAAAAGTGTATAACAAAATTTGCTATATTCTAAAAACATACCTGCTGTTATCATGGTAATTGCATTTACAGCTAAAGAATCTGATATATCAATTTTTCTTCCTTTAAATTCAATAAAGTTAGATTCTTTTTGTTTTTGGTCAATTGTATCAATTCCCTGTATTATTTCTTGGCCTGACTTTATTGTTTCTTTAAAAGCATCTAATAAGTTTTTATTTGCAGTCTCATATTCTTTTGATATGTTGTCAATAATATCAATAACAGGTTTTACAAAATCTTGATCACCACCAGCATTTTCTATAAGTGTTGCTTTCATTGACTTAGCAGACTTTTTAGAATCTTCTGCAGCCTGTCTAATTTCAGTAACTCTTGTTTGTTGTTGTTGAATAAGTTTTTGTGTTGTCTTTTGTATTTCTCCTAAACTAATTGAACCTGAAAATAATTCTTTAATTTCCACACAACCTTCAGGAATAGCACTTCTGTATTTTGAAACTGTTTCTTTTATAGAGGTCTCAACGTCAAGTCTTTCTGAATCAACAATTTTCCCTTCAGGAGTAAAAAACTTACTTATTTCTTTTTCTGATACACCTTGTGATTTTTCTATTTCTTTCATTTTAGAAAGTGAGTCTGCTTCATCATCTTCATCAGTAGAAAGACTAACTGTAACAGCTCTTACATATGATGAAGTGAGATCATCATATTTTTTATTAATATCTTCTTCTTCAGACTCATCTACATCACTAGCACTTGCATTTGTATTAATAAATTGTACTAAAAGTTTTTTAACTGCTTCGCCATTATCTTTGTCTCCAAATTGTCGGCGCAGCTGTTCAGAACTGCTATTTTTTACTGTTTTAAATAATTCAGCAACAGCGTCACTATCTTTAGCAAAAGCTGATTTAATAAGCTCTTCAAAGTTTCCAGGTACTTTACTTGTTTTTTCAAGTTTATTAAAAATATTTGTCTTAATCGATTTTATATATTTATCGAGTTGTTTAATGTTTTTCTTTGTTTTTCTGCCTTTTAAGAAATCTTTTATTTTTTTAAACTCGTTTAATAACTCCTCATCAGAAATATTATTAATTTCATTAAGAGTTAATTCTTCTTCTATTTTTAAATTACTTTTTTTTTCAAATAAAAGAGAAGAAAGATCCTGCTTGTGAAGAGAACCCTTTATAGCACTTTCATAAACACCAGCTGCCATCTTTTCAGGTTTAACTGTGCCCTGAGCTTTTAATTGTGGTTGCATTGATATTAATTTTGAAAATCCAGCTGAAGGCGCGCCAGTAGTAATTTCTGCCTGTAGCTTTTGAATCATTGGAAAGGTTGCTTGGTAGTGTGGTATCTCTTTAAGCTCTAGGTGCATTATTCCTTCTTTATTAGGATCAATTTTGTCTTTAATGCCAAAAAGTAACATATGAAGCTTGATAATTTTAGGATCTGTTATTAATTCCCCTACCTGTGGAATAAAATAAATTGTGCTTAGAGCCTCATCTCTTACAACTGCTTCAATGCTTTTATTTGTCTTTTTATCTACAGCAACATAAGGAAAAAGACCAAGTTGTTCAAATTTAGAAAAGTCTAAAGCAGTAGGCGCTGATTGCTCACCATCGATTTGATCTTCGCTTTTGCTTTTTTTAGATGAAATAAAATTTGTTTCAAAGCCAGCAAGGCTTTTTTGACAAAGAGTTTTTAGGTTTTGTTTATTAAAAGCTCCAGTCTCAGGATCAGCCATCAATGCCTCATCTTCAGGAAGAAAGCTATTTATTTTATCTGCCATTTTTTTACCTACAATTTTTAACTGAGGTTCTTTAAGCACTGCTTCTGCAGGTGCCTTTTCGGCTGTTGCCTCTTCAGGTGCCTTTTCGGCTGATTCTTCAGGTGCCTCTTCGGCTGTTGCTTCTTCTGACAAGATGTTGTTTTCAAATGTTTTATGAATAATTTCTGTGCTATTTTCTTCAAACAAAAGATTACTAATTTTTGTACTCATATTCTATACCTAACAGACTAGTGTTTATTATTACGTTATCTCTATTAAGTATTATGTAGATTGCAAAAATAATAAAACAAAAGTTTATTCGTTAAATGCAATAACGTCTATATTTACAGACTTCAGAATATTAATACCTGTTTCATCTCTGTATTTAGTTTTAAAAACTACTTTTTTTATTCCACTATTTATAATAGCCATAGCACAATTTTCACAAGGACTAAGTGTAATATACATTACTTTGTCTTTTGGGTTGTTATAGTCAAGCTTTAACAATGCATTAATTTCAGCATGAAGTAAACCGCTGCAGCCAGGAACATCAGATTTAGGTACGTTTGACATTCCTGCTGCATTACCATTATATCCTAAAGAAAGAACTTGAGTGTTATCTGACGTTACAATTAATGCGCCTACTTTAAAAGTAGGATGATGGCTACGTTGCGCAATAGTTTCTGCCATTTGCATCCAAATTTTATCCCATGAAGGCCTATTTATATCTACCATTAAATTACTCCGAGGTTTTATGTCAAATTTACTACTGGAAAACTACATAAAATATATTATAAAAAACGAACCAATAAATACACTACATATTTATGACTTTGACATGACGTTGTATGACCATGAAAAAGAAGATTGGATAATGAATATTGTTGCTGAACTTCAAAACTCTTTAAAAGATCCACAAACAAGAGTAATACTTTGTACAGCAAGAACGAACAAGACTGAACATATTATGTCAACAGAAGAACTTTTAAATCAAAACAACATGTCACTAAACGATTTTGATCAATGTTATTTTAAGTCTGAATATAGAAAAGAAAAAGCGCCAATATACAAGTCACATGTAATACTAGACGAAATATGTGCAAACGACAACATAGCTTACGTTAAATTTTGGGATGACAGGGAAGATACGCTAGAACAAGTTAGAATTGACTTAGAAAGACATAACAGTAATATTGAGTACACACCTGTTAAATGTTAATAATTGATAGCTCTTTTTTCCAAGACATAATCTTTTTTTCTAGCTTTAAACTTTTGTTTTCTTCTGATGCTTCTTTTAATGTTATTCTATTCCAAGGAAAAACTCTACCTGAGTTTGTACCAGAGCTTATTGTATCAATACCTTTTACAGAATACAAGTAAACTTTACTATCTTCTATTTCTACGTCTTTTTTGAAATAAAGACACTTAGGAGGGCGTCCTATAACAGACATTTCTCTGTCTTTAATTAATAACTCATCTGAAGACCATGGTATTGCAAATTTAATTGCGTCTTCTTTATACGGTGTTACGTAAGAAAATTTATTTAAAGTTTTAAACCTTTGAGAGCTACCATGATAAAAAATTCTTTTTGTGACTTCAGGTATATAATATTGAGGTTTAACCTTAAAAGGAATAATGACTTCAATATTGTCTCTTGGTTTATCGTTTAAGATGTTACTTCTTTCTTTAACTTCTCTTTCGTTCCAGACTTTATACGCACCTGCAAAACCCTGAATACCTTTGATTAAGGCGTTTTCTCCGTCTATAGTAACTGAAAATAAACATTTTTCTATTTGCTCTGGCAGAAGTTTAAAGTAATACGTGTAGCCTTGATTTAGCAAAATTTGTTCAGGTGTTACTATATCAGTTGCGTTAAATAAGCTTGCTTTAACAAATGATATATCGTCTGGATAATATTTAATATGTTGTCTATATATTTTTTCAAATTTTTGGTGACCGCTACCGTTATATAAGTTGGAATATTTTTGTGGTCTAATTGACTTTACAAATTTATTAGTCTGACAAACAAACCATACATCAGATGATTTAAACCTTGTTCCCAAGTCTTTTGGAATAATTGGTACGTTAATCTTCTTCAATCTTCAATCTCTTTAAAACTAGTGTAGTGTGTTGCACATCTTGGCTCGTACATCCCAAACGATCCAATTTTCTCTTCTTGCGTTGCGTTATTAATATCAAACATAGCTTCTGTAAAATATGCATCTTGATCGCACATAGTACAGACAGCTGGACATATTTCAATTTTTGTTGCCCAAGGCATCATATTTTTTATGTTCTTAAAAGGTATTTCGTTTGCATCTAGCTGTATTGATGACACAATTATATTAATACCTTTACGATATAAAGAAATCAAAACAGAGTCAATATCTTGAATCATAAATGCCTCATCAACTGCTATAACTGTATTTGAATTGTACATGCTTTCGTCAACATAACACAATATTTCTTCAGCATGATTTATACAAAATGCTGGATATGTTGCACCAGTATGTGTGCTAATTGTTTCTTTTGTATATCGATTATCTTTTTTAGCTTTAAAAGCTATAACTTTACGTCCTTTATATAAGGATCTATCAATATCAGACATTAATCTTGTTGTTTTTGATCCAAACATTGGACCAGTGTAAATAATAAATTGTGGGTTCATAAAATTTCTCTAAGGTACTATATGCGCTGATCGAATATTAACTGAAAGATTTATAATACAATCTTCAGGTAAAGACATTTCTTTAGCGGTTTTAACGCTAAGTATCTTAAGAAATTCATAATCAGCCCATAAAGTTTTTGATACATTTGAAGATCTTAAGGTTGCTGATACGTTTAACTTATTTTGACGCCACAAAACATGAATCATTGAAATGCAACTATCGTCAGTATATATAAATCTTCGGCTATCATGTTTTTGTGCTTGATTATATTCATTTAGACCCGTAAATTCTTTAAAAACTTTATTAAAAAATTCAAACTCGATTTTTTTGTAATATTCTTTTTCTTGCGGAAAGTTTAAAACTGTAAAGTCTAGATTGTTTTTGTTTATTTGCTCTTTACATTGTACATCAATCAGCTCGTTTCTTCCACTATTAAACACTAAAGACTTAATTAGCTCTTGTCCTGGCATTTCATTTAAAGAGTTAATAAATTGTAACGTTTTGTCAACGTTTTTTTCTAAATCATCTTCTTCTAAAACTAAAACATTAGGGTAAGAACCAAAACCCATTTTTGCAATATTTCTAAAATAACTTCTTACTTTTAAAATACTATCTTTGTTTTGAAACTCATCACCTCTTATTTCTAATCTGTTAAGAATAGTATTCTCTGACGGTAATAGTAATATGTATAATGTGTCAAGTCGTTTAAGATCGTCTAAGATTTTATCAAACCAAAGTGACGAATCTTCTCTTTCATACATCTTTGCATAAACGAACATAGACATACAACTTCTATCTTGTATATTGTACTTAAAATTAGTTTCTTTGTGAAGTCTACTGTATAAAGTTGTTTTTCCACTACAATCAGGACCTTCAATATTAATATTAAAAAATCTCATTTAAAACCTTTTTTATTTTATATTATAATTACAAACAATAAATTTTATCATATTTAGAAATATATTTAAAAACATATTTTAGGAGAATACAAATATGAGGATTACAGAAAGACGTTTACGACAGCTTATTAGAAGTGTTATCAAAGAAGCAAATATAAATGAAATGATGGGTGACATGCATCACTTTGACGCTCTATCAGGTGCTGCTGCACATGGAGGATCTAAAAATCCTTTATATACAATGGTTTATCCTGAAGATGTATATGGGAGTGACCCATCACAACACCCAGCATTTACAGATGCAGCTAATGCTGTAGGAATGAGTGGAAATCTTGTCGGAATGCTTGCAATGTATTATGGTTTAACTCAAGGAAGTATGGACTCTTTTATAACAGGTGCAGGAATTGCAGCAGGTTCAGCACTTTATATGTTAATTAAAAACTATTTAGACTCAGGAAATTTACTAGGACAGCAACAAGTTGAGGATGAAAGAGATCGACGCGAGCTCATGGCAGCAAAAGCACAACTTGAATCGCAGAGACAAGAACTTGAGACGGCAAAAAGAAAGCTTGAAGACGAGGGTCTTGATAAATAAAAAACTATATAGTTTTTAAAAATATACTTTAAAGGGAAATATGAATGTCAAATAGCACTCGATTGCTTAGAAGTTTTATTGCACAGTCTTTGTTTGAAAACAGAGATCGCGAAGAAGAAATTATGAATGATTTTCTTAGAAGCGACATGTATGAAAAAATAGCAAGATTAATTGAAAACTTTCAATACAAAATTTTAGAATCAAAAGATGCTAAAGATATAATAAATAGCCCGCGTCAAGTGAATGCTGTACATTTTGGTTGTCGTAAGTACTTTAGATACGATGACATTGCTTCTGCAAGTGAAATGGGAAAAAGATACGATGCGCTACACAAACTAAGTCGTGTATCAAATAGTAAAAACTTTCATGAAAGAGAAAAAAGTATACACGAATTTCTTAGAACGCTTGGAATAGCTTTAGAAGCTACACCTTTTTTGTTTATACTGATTTATTTATTTAACTCAAACAATCCTGCTTTAATTGAATGGTGCAACTCTGTAGATAGTGTTACAATGGCAGAAGGCTTTATTGCATTTATGTCTATGTTCTTATTTGGCGAAAAACTCAGATCTACGCAACAGAAAAAAGCAAAATTTCATAAAGATGCTTCTGAGTTTTATGCAGGTGAAGAAGTTAAAGCAAGAGAAGAGCTTGCGCCATATCTAAGCCCGGACGGACGTTTTAGTTTAAAAAAATAAATATACTAGTCGAAAGCGTTAATTTTTTTAAGTTTAGCAAGGCTTGATGACATACCCCACCCAGCATCGTTTTTAACATCAGCAAGCCAAGTGCTAAATTCAACACCATCGTCTAGATTACCCCATACTCTTAACCAACCGCTACGATTGTCTGAGTCAACGCATTTCCATCGCATAAATGCTTTGCCGTTTTTTGTTGTCTTTTTAATAACTTCAGTCACTGTAAACCAACCAATTCCTCTTTCACCTGGAGGTATATCAAATACGCTGCTAATTTGCTTTTCGTTTAACTTTTTCATTAAGCTTGGAGGAAATAACAAATCATCACTTGCGTCATTGCTGAGTTCAAAATAATTTCTAATTTTTTCTGATCGATTCCAGTCAGAAACAATACGATACTTTGTCAATAAATCTTCAACAATTGGAACAATTTCTTGTTCATTTTTTTGTGCTCTTTTAACTGCAGTTTTTGTCATTCCCCAATAACCTTTCTTAAGAGTAGTATAGTTATCAAGTATCAAATCATGGAGTTGCTTGTGATTATCCAATTCGTCATTTTTAAACTCGTCAAGAGACTTAAATGCTTCCATCTTCGTTAGTGATGAAAAAGCTGTTTTGTTTAACTTGGAATGTTTCCATGTTCCTTCTGCATCGTAAAATAGATTATTTAAATTTTTGTATGGTCTATTCGCAAATACTTCTGCAACAGCTTTGTCTCCTACTCCTTTGAGAGATGTTAAAGGAGGAACAAATGCCTGTAGTGCCTGTGAGTATTCCCATTCAGTGCCTGAGTGATTTATATCAATAGCAGCGATCTCGTAACCAAAAGATTTAATTTCTGATATTGCTTTTGACATACCTTTAGGATTACCATTCTCAGATTGAAGAATTGTTGCTAGCCATTCGGTTTCGTAATGCGTATGTAACCAAGCTGCATAGTAAGAGTCAATAGCATATGCAACTGCGTGTGATTTATTAAAACCATAAACACTAAAGAATTCAATATCAGCCCATAACTTAGATGATACAGATTCTGGCACATTATTTAACTCTTTAGAGCCTTTAATAAACTTTTCACGTGCTATAGCTTTTTCTGAACCTTTAGATGCTAATGTATCTAGAGACTTCTTAACCAGCGTTTTACGAAGCTTATCACTTTCACCTGGGTCAAATCCTGCAAGCTTTTGTGCTAAAAGCATAAACTGCTCTTGGAATGTTACAAAACCAAACGTTGGGCCAAGAATTTCTTTAATAATTGGATGATCATAGTGAATATTATCAGCATTTTTCTTTGCTTTGACATATTTTCTGTGTACATTAGCCTTTAACGGACCAGGGCGATAAATAGCAGTAAGTGCCGCTAACTCTTCAATATTTTCAGGTTTGGCATCTAACGAGAATTGTCTTGCACCTTGATTAGTAAACTGAAATACTCCACAAAATCTACCATTATGATAGACATGTTTCCAAACATCTAGATCATCTTGTTCATGAAACCTACAATTTAAATGCTTGTCAAAGAATTCTTTTGCTTCCAAAAACGTTGGATTAGAATTACCTTGCTTCTTAAGAATCCGATAAATGCAGTTTTCTACATCTTTAAGTAGCGTTAAACCTAAGAAGTCAAACTTAAGAAAGCCATTATCTTCTAGATTACGAAAGTTCATGCCTTCTGTCCAAGGTGTTTGTAGTTCACCACGAACACCGACAATTGGCATTGATTGCTCAAGCTTATCAGAATCTGCTATAATAACGCCGCCAGCATGCCTACCAATTGCTCTGTTTTGCATAAAGAGTGACGATACATGTTTTTCTACATCTGGATAAGTTTCCATAAACTCGCGATACTCTGGTGAATATTGCATGCAATCTTCATGTTTAAGAACAAACACAGATTTTTCTTGATTTTCGTCACGTGCTAGTTGCATTACTTGCTCTTGCAAAGGACCAGTCATCTTGTTTACTTCATCGAACGGAACATCGTAAAACTTTGCAATATCCTTAACAAGAGACTTAAGCTTAAGAGTATTAAAATTAGAAACAGGAATAACAGCATCATCACCATAAAGTTCTCTCGCAGCATTAATTAGTTCATCACGATCACCGGCGTCTGTATCAATATCAGGCCAAGAAACACGATGTCGACCTAAAAATCGGGACCATAGTAAATTATAAGGAATAGGATCAAGTTGAGTAATACCAAGTAAGTAGTTAACTAAAGAACCCCCACCACTACCGCGAGCAGGTCCTAATAGGGTCTTTTGCTCTGCCTTTTTAAAGATTTCATACATTGTAATAAAGTAAGCTTCGTGACCAAGGTACTTAATATCTGATAATTCTTCTTTAGCACGATCAACATATTCTTGATTTGTATGTAAATCATGTGCGACTAAAGCATCTTTAACAAGCGAAGATAAATGCTGAAATGGTGTTTTGTTTGGCACGTTAATCGTTGGAAGCTTAGCACTTGTATCTACCCATGTATCTTCAAAATCATTCCAAACAATATCATGTGTTCTATTAATAGCATCGCGAACTAGTTCTTCGTTACCTTTATAAAAATTATATGTAGGGTATGCATCAAGAAACTCATCCCACATTTGTGAAGCGTTTTTAGGATACAACTCACATTTAAGATCTTCGAACTCTGGCAAAGTTAAACCATCTTTCTTGCCAAGCCAGCCTAGCTTTTTGTATAGTTCACGTGCTTGCCACTTATCAGCTGTCGGATAGTGAGAGTCAGCTGTACAAATTAGTGGTATGCCTGTTAGCTTGTGATGTTCGATAAGGTAGTCATTTACCGTGTGCTGCTTTTCAAGCTTGTTAAATTGAAGCTCAAGCTTAAAGTTATTTTCACCAACACATGAAACAAACCTATCAGTAAGGTTTGATAGCTCAGCTTGAATTTGATCTCGACTATGTCCATGAACTTCGCCTCGAAGAATACGATTAGAGTAAATACCTCCAAGACATGCAGTAGAAACGTGTAAGCCTTCACCGTGTTCTTGTAGCATTTGAAAGTCAATACGTGGATATCGATAGAAACCATGCTTATAAGACTTCTTAACAAGAGTAAATAGATTCTTAAGACCTTGTTGATTGCGTGCTGTAACTACAAGATGATAACGACGTTTCCATTCATCTTTAAGAACATCAATCTTCTTAGTTTCATCTTCGTCCTCAACAACAAGACCTCCAGCCTCATCGTCAGCATCAATGTCAATCTTTTCTTTTGCCTTCTTTTCAGCAGCAGCAGCAGTTTTAGCGTCAATAATTGCTTGTTTGTGAGCAGCATAGTCTGTAGACCATTGTTGTAGTGATGGGACAAAATAAAATTCGACGCCGTAAACTTGTCTAAAATTGCGTCCAGCCTTTTGCATTTTAACAGCATGCGAATGTGCGTGTGCAAGACCATTACCATTACCGTGGTCTGTTAATGCCCAGGCATCCATACCTTGTGACTCAGATAAAACAAAGTCAATATGGTCTGCAGGATAACCTAAACCATCAAACGTCGAAAATGTGCTATGAGCATGAAGCCCGACAAATCTATCTGGAGGAATAATATTGTTTATTGACAATTTATAACCTTTCTGTTTTT
>CEPT01001110.1_pt1 | contig 25627 bp, 24 predicted proteins | sample 356221 | NCBI WGS metagenome assembly CEPT01 (sample SAMEA2620081, study PRJEB7988) | marine metagenome | isolation source: saline water (ENVO:00002010), including | reverse complement strand
CACTATAGTGTAGGCGTTTAAACTTTACAATTAATATAGGCATACCCATTCGTAGGTGTGAAAAAAACACTAAGTTTTAGTAATAAACCTGAAGGAGGAAAAATGATGGAAAATACAAGAAAAATAATGTATGAAAAATATGAAATGAATGAAATTTTATATGAGGTGAATAATATATGAGTTGGTTAGAAATTATTGTAAGATCAATGGCCGAAGTAAGAGCTCCAGCATGGGATCAAAGTCCAAGAGGATATATGCCATCTTGGAATGAAAGTTCAGAAGAGGGAAGTTAGTGATTTTATGGAGTTAAGGGCTGTTTACTGTTGTCAGTCATGTGGTTCCCCGGTTTTATTTCAAGAATTTATAACTGGAGATTTACTTAGCGTAGCATGCTTGACTTGTGGAGTTGTGGCTATAGAAATGTACTAGCTAGAGGAATATTCTGGTCTTCTTGCCTCAATCAAAGAAGATAGTCCTTCTAGTGCATCATTAGTACTAAATATTCCTTCTAGTGCATCTAGTTCCGCTTTCAACCCGAGGGCTAGTTCATCTCCAGTTTCAACAGCTATTTGTAGCAATTCATCACATTTTTTCAATGCTATTGGCGCACATCTGGAAAGATTTTTGATTTGAAGAGATTTTAATTTTTCATCTTGAACGATAATATCATTGAATTCGCCTCTGAAAATTTTATCCATATTATCTTCTGAATAAAATTCCATGGCAAATTTTACTGAGCTGTAAGTTAAATCATTAGGTTTTCCTGGATACTTATTTTTATTTTTCCCGGAATTTGATAGATTTTCTATTATTTCATTCATTCCTGTTGGTTGAGTAACGTGCGTTAACAAACCGAAAGATTTGGTAGTTTCTGAATCTAGAAAGTTTCCTGCTAAAGCAGCATATCTCGCACATTCAATTCCTGAAATTCTAACGGTTCTTTGAGTTCCACCAAATCCTGGATATATTCCAATACTAGTTTCTGGAAATCTGAATTTACTAGTAGGAGTGCCTATTCGATAATCACAAGCTAATGCTAGTTCGAATCCGCCCCCTAAAGTAACTCCTGTAGTTATAGCAATTGTTGTTTTTGTACTATTTTCTATCAATGAAAGTAAACTATGCCCTTTATCTGTAAAATTAATTATATCGATTATGGAGTTTTCTCTGATTTTATCTACAAAGAATTTTACATCTGCTCCAGAAACAAATGATTTTCCAGCACCTTCAATAACAATTGTATCTATTTCATTATTATTATTTAATGAAAGAATGGTTTTTTCTAATTGATCTACTAGTTCTAAATTAAGAGCATTCATTGCTTCAGGTCGATTTATCTTTACATATGCTATTCTATTTTTTATAGCTACATCAACATAAGAAATGGGAATTTTAGAATCTAGATTTGCAAACCATCTTGGCAAGACCAAATCTGAAAGCTCACAGTAATTTTTAGCCATCCTTATCGATTCTTGTATTCCAAACTCATTAGCTAGCTCGAATGGACCCTTGGACCATCTCAATCCAATCTTAGCCCCTCTGTCTACGTCCTCTAATGAGCAAATCTCTTCTTCAACAATCTGTGATGCGACTGTAAAAATTTGCCCTAGAAGTCTTTCTCGGATTATATTAGCAGATTTTTCATCGCAATCTGAATCTAATTCTACTTGCCAATCATTTCCATCATTGACAATTTCTTTGAGATTATTAGGGGCTTGGAATCTTTCTACGCCTAGCTGTTTTGCTAAATACTCTGTAGAATGTAGAGCAATAGGTGATCCTGTAAGATTCATCAAAGCAAAAGGCCCTAAGCCAATCTGAAAAGTTTCTCTGGCCACATAGTCAATCTGTGATGGAGTTCCTATTCCTTCTTCAACGAGTCGGCAGGATTCGGTTAACCATGGAACAAAAAATCTGTTCACTACAAAACCAGGGCGATCTTTGCAAATAATGATTACTTTACCCATCATTTTACAATATTGTTCAACTGAACTGAGAGTGTCAGGAGAAGTTTCTTTGGCTGGAATAATCTCAATTAATCTATTTTTTGCAGGGTGATAGAAAAAGTGTAGTCCGACAAATCTATCGGGACGGGCAACATGACTTGCTAGATCATTAATTGATAAGGAAGATGTGTTACTGGCCAAAATTGTATCACTATTGCAAACCTTGTCCAAGGTTGTAAAAACATTAGTTTTCACTGATAAGTCTTCAAAGACTGCTTCAATCACCAAATCTACATCTGAAGAAATGTTCTCAGTACCAACTTTTCCGGTTATTCGATTTTTAATTGATTTTACTTGACTAGGAGAAAATATTCTCCTTTCTTGTGCTTCCTCAAGAAAATTATCTATTGTCTTAAGTCCATTATCAACCCATTTTTTTTCGATATCAATCATTTCAACTTCGAAATTCTCTTGAGAGCTTTTTTGGGCTATTCCTGAACCCATATTTCCGGCACCAATAATTGCTACTCGTTCTATGTTAGGCATGACTCGTCGAGTCAACATTCAATCATATATCCAGCGGAAGATGCATGTCAAAAAACACATAGTTTTTGTTTAATTCGTCTTCCAGCATACGTGCACTCAGCGAAGTTGACAACATTTTTGGTCATTTTTTTACTATTAGGTGTACCAATAATTTCAACGCAGGCCAATTCAAATGGGAAATATAATTCTACATCAGGCTGTTCTTGCCATTCCCAACAATCCGGTTCCGCTCCTACTCCAAATCATAATTTCCCACTTACATTTAACCCGGGACAAACCTATTCTTTGTCGATAGGAATGACGGGTGGAGTATCTGGAACAAAAGGCGGTTTTAATCTTGAAGTTTCAGATGGAACGCTTTCAACTGGAATTGGATTAATGAATGTGAAAGTGAATTCTGCTGGAAATCAGGCCACTCACTCATTATCTAATGATAGAAGTTGGGCTGTTGACTGGATGGCACCATCATCTTCAACAAGCTCGGTAACTTTCAGTCTAGCAGTTCTAGCTGCCAATGGCAATAGTCAAAATAATGGAGATTCATGGGCTGTTACAACACATACATCTACTCAAATTAGTTCAGAAAATAATCCGCCTGAGGTAAGTAATGCAAGTTTAAATCCGACCATGCCCACAAAAGAAACAGGAATAGAATTACTCTATGACTATTTTGATTTAGATGGAGATGCTGAGTCAGGAACAGAAATTAGTTGGACTGTGAACGGAGATTTATCAGCAGAATTAAACAATCTAACAATAATTGATTCAGAATATCTCAACAAAGGAGATGAAATTACAGTAGAAATAAAACCGAATGATGGAATTGAATTTGGAGATGTAGTTTCTGTAGGACCAGTGACTGTATTAAATTCTATTCCGAGTATTACGGATTTGGTAATATTACCTGAAAATCCGCTAGATACCGATAGTTTATCGATAGATTACACCTTTATGGATGAAGACAATGACATAGAACAATATTCGATGATATATTGGTATTTGAATGATATACGACAACTGGAGTTGGACAATTCAACAGAAATCGGTAGTGTGGTTGTAAGAGCTGAAGATAGATGGAAAGCTTCTGTAACTCCGTTCGACGGAGATGATTTTGGAGATATTTTTTGGACAGATGAAATTACAATTAGTTCTTCAAACAATCCCCCTTTAGTTAACGTTGGAATTATTGGTAATGGAATAACAAATACTACAGAAAATCTAGAATTATCAATCGATGCTACAGATCCAGATGGAGATCCGGTTTTATTTACCGAAATATTTTGGTACAAGGATGGGGAAATAGTTTCTGAATTGAATAATCAAGAAGTAATCGATTTTTCAAGAACTTCCAAGGGAGAGACTTGGTTCGCTGAAGTCAGAGTTTCTGATGGAGTTACTTGGTCAACCTGGGAAAGTGGAGGGAATTATACCATAGTAAATTCTCCGCCCAGTGTCTCAGACATACGAATTATTTCTGAATCTACATTTGTAACCAATCAAAATCTTACAGTAGTTTGGGAGCAATTTGACTTAGATGGAGATTCTGAGATAAATAGTGAGATAATCTGGTGGTTGAATGGGGAAAGAATTTCGAGATTGGATGGATTGCAAGAAATTCCATTTTCAGAAACTTACAGGGGCCAGAAATGGAAAGTTGGAGTGAGGCCTAGTGATGGAGAAAATTTTGGAGATTTAGTTACTTCTGCTGAGATTACCATTCGAAATAGTGAACCAACAATTTCGCAAATAAATATAGTTTCTAAAGATGCTGAAGATGGTATTCAATATTCTTTGAATGATTTGATTCTTGAGGTTGAATCGAACGATTTGGATGGAGATATTTTGAGTTATAACGTAAATTGGAGTAGGAATGGATTTTTAGTTGCGGATTTGAACAATCTATGGACTATTCCAGATTCTCTCTTAGAACCAGGACAGATTTGGTCGGTTTTAGTTTCAGTTTTTGATGAAATGGGATATAATTCCAGCTCGTCATTGAGTATGGAAATTGGTAACATTAATCCTTCTGCTGAGTGGACAAGGAATCAAACTCCTATATCGGGAACTAAGATTCTCTTTGACGGGTCTACGTCGGAAGATGAAGATGGCGAGATAGTAGAATGGTTTTGGAACATTGGTGGAATTGAAAAAACTGGATCTATGCTTGAAGTGGTTTTAGGTAATGGTGAACATATTATTGGATTGACTGTGATTGATGATATGGGTGGAATTGATACTAAAACTGAGATAATAAAACTTGGATTCCCTGAAACTGTTGAATCATTGACTGCCTCAATAGATGGAGATATAGCTATTTTAGAATGGAATTGGAATGATGAAAATACTAATTTTAAGATTTATCGATCATCTTCACCATTTTCTATTAATACTGAGGAAAAACAGCTTTTGTTCATGGACAGTCGATATCTGTCAAATCTAGATTTGAACTATCTTGTCGGAGAAACAAATATTACAACTTGGTCTGAGCAGATACCCGTATCATCAAAAATCTATTACGCAGTAACTGCAGTAACTGATAATCAAGAGATAATTTTGATATATGGAAATGAAAATACAGTTACAGTTGATGCAACGAATATCTCTACAGAAATAGATGATGAGGATAATGCTGCAAATCCATCCTTATCTATTCCTAGTAGTATAGTTTTACTGTTTATGGGAATTATTAGTATATTTCTGAATATTAACTGGAAGGGCGATAATGATGAAAAATAAAGTGATTATAACTACAGTAATTATTACAACTTTACTTTTCAGCTCAACTCCAATAGTTGCCAATCCTGGTGGAAATGGGGATAATGACAGAGATTTTACATGTGGTGGTTCATGTCACGGAGACCCATCATTATCAGTAGATTCTGATGGCATCATTTCTATTGAGATTAAGGAATTTGTTTACGCGGGAACAACAACCGAAATTGTAGTAAAAATTGATGAAGTTACAACATCCAATGAAAGGATTGTGGGTATTTTCCTTCTAGGTTCAATAAATGGAAATAATGATCAGCCTGCTGATTATGGTTGGGAAATTATTCAAGATGAAAATGGGGGCACATCTAATTACATTGAGAAAAGGGCATCGATAAATGGCTCAGTTCATGCTTCATGGATTATTCGCTCTCCTACTAATCCTGGGACATATAACCTGTTTGCATCAATACAACATGGAATAGATCCAAATCCCAAAGGACTCGCTGCTCTGGGAGTTTCAGAGAAACATGAAATCGAGATTTTGCCGATTCCTGAGAATTATCCTAGCCTTTCAGAGGATTGGATTATTCCTGAGTATAGAGAAATAGATGGAGATGGAACAATCACAATTCTTACAGAAAATACTGATAATATTGAAGTTAATTGGAAACTTTCTGGAGAGTTAAACAGTAATATTGCAGAAATTCAAGAAATAGGAATTGGAGAATGGAGAGTTTTTCTTCCCAAAACTATTGGAGATTCAAAGATTGAGTTTCAGATTACGATATTCAATGGTAATTTCTCAGTTGAACAGCCATGGATGGAGATAGGAACAGAAAATGAGAGATTTGAAGGTTCTTCAATTGGGGCCCGTCTTCAAGCGCTCTCCTATGCAATCATTATTTTTGGATTTGTACTCTCAATGCAGAGTTGGTTGGTTTCAACAGACTTTAGCGATTATTTCTCTAAAGTTAGAAGTAAGAGTCATGAGTCTGAAAATAATGATTCACAAAGAATGATATTTCATGAAAAATATCCAGGTTGGTTATGGGATTCAGTTGAAGAAAAATGGGTTCCTGACATAGTCGAATCTGAAATTAGGAGTGAGGATTAATGGTAGGAGCAGCGACTTTTCATGCAGCAATGGTTGAGATAGTTATTGGAAGTCTTACATTGTCTACTATATGTACAATTTGTTGTATTCAACGTAGTTTCAAAATACCCCTTGAAAAATTTCAATTTACTAAAAAAACCTTAGATACGATGGATAAAGCAGCTTTAGCCGGAGCTATTCTCGGGGTCTTAATGATGCCTGGAGCCATATTAACGGGAGATTTGGCTTCAGTGGGAACCCCTGAAGATAATATTTTATTGTATAATAAGTTCTTATACAGTGGACTTGCATTAGGTTTTTGGAGTGCATATGTCTTCTGTAGACTGCGCTTTGGTCAAGAATTATGGGAAAATAGAGTTTTGAGTATTTTTCAGATTCTAATGGCACTTGCTGCATTTACGATGACTGCTTCGGTAGCTTCCATTGGCGGAAAATTAGTTCGTGGAGAATCATTATTCGATATTCTACCATTCTGGATTCCACTAGATCAAACTATAGTGATAAGCCCAGGAATATCTATGTTTCTAATACTAATTGGAGCGATATCAATAATTTCAAATCTGAGAAGTCAAAAGATGCCATTGAAAACTAATGATTGAAAATTATTTCTTTGAGTCTTTCAGCGTGTTTCTCAGGACTTAGATTTAGCTCTGAGATCCTCTCAAGTCCTGCTATTTTCCAGTTATTTCTGATTTTATCCAGTTTAGCTTCCGTTAATGCATTATGCCAACTACTGATTTCAATTCTAGGAATAAGGCGACCATTTTTTCCATCTACTATGGTTTCTTTAAATCCTCCTTCATCAACGAAAATTGCTGGAGTACCTACTGCAAACGCTTCAATAGGTGATAATCCAAATGACTCGCTATGTGCCATGCTCACTATTGCTCTAGCGCCTCTCATTAATGAAACTAAATCTGGAGAGGATAATTTAGGAGAAATCCACAAACCTACATGTTTAGATTTAGCATGATTAACTAACTTCGAAATTGCTTTTGGTTCGCCACCACCAACATGAGCTAGTGATAAATCTGTACCTTCTAGCATTGCTATGGTTTCCCACGTACCTTTAGCCCAACTGGCTCGACCAATACATACTACGTAGTCATCATTGTATGGATACGGATTTTGGCTATCTTCATCATCATTGGATGGAAATTCAGATATATCCACACAGGGCCACAAAATTTCAGCATCTATTCCATAGACAGTCTTCGCTCTATCAGTTGAAAATTTAGAGTTTCCACTGAATTTAGAGTTCTTTCTTTTAATCAAAGAATTTAGTAATTTCTGATCTCTTTTTCTTGCTCTAGAAAGTAGTAAATTTGTAATGAAAATATTTTGTTTAGGAGATCCATCTACTCGTCTATGTAGAGTATCTTCGTAAAGCCCCCTATGCGGTTCTAACAGGTAGAGATGGACAATTTTTTCTTCGGGAATATGATTGATTAATGGGAGGCTTCCATCTCCACTAACAAGATGTATTGCATCGGATTCAAGTAGATATTCTCTAATCCTAGGGATGTTTTGCCATGCTATTGATGCGGTATCTGTACCTCTATCTAAAATTGTAGATATTACTCCTTTAGGTAAATTCCATTTTTTTTCAGGATGAAGTAGTTCAATACCTTCATTTTGGCAAACATTAGTTAGTTCTGGTGAAATATGAATTGTTGCTACTTTAACCTCAAATAATTGGTTGAGTGCTGGTAGTGTACGAATCAAATCTCTTTCAGCTCCACCCATTGCTTCGAAGGAGCCTTTAGCGACCAGTAACTTTGATTTCTTATCGGGATTCATCAGCTCACTCCAAGACTCTTCTGTAGACTTTTAATATATTTTCAGTAACTGATTTCCAAAGATATTTTTTAGAGGTCTCAAACCCATTTTTCCCCCAGATGGATAGTTGTTCATTTTCAGAATTAGCCATTTCATGCATAGCTTTAGACAGAATTTCTGGGTTTTCTGGAATTGTCGAAAGGCCAGAATTAGATTCACTAACTAAACTTCCAAGGCCATTAACATCTGACATAATGACAGGACAAGAGGAGTGCATTGCTTCCAATAATACGGTTGGCAATCCTTCGAATCGTGATGGGATAACTACGCCTGTGGCATTTTCATAAAGCCATAATTTTTCGGAATCAGTTACCAATCCCAAAATTTTTACAATATCTGATCTTTCTAATTTTGTATGACGTTCCTTCAACCATTCAGACAATTCTCCCTTTCCAGCAATTGCCAAGTCAAATCCTGGGTCAGTTTCGAATTTATCGACAGCGTCCAATAATATGTCTAGTCCCTTTTGAAAACTTAGTCTTCCAACGAAAACAAGAAGAGGTCTCTGGCTATTTCTATCTATCAGAGATTCTGGAATTGAAGGTGATTCTTCTATTTTTGAGAATCCATTGGGAATTATGTCTAGCTTACCCTTAACTCCCTTGATTCTTAACAGATTTTCGAAATAAGAAGTTAATACTATCTTAGCATCGGATTTGTGTAGTGTATCTCTGCCCTGCATGGCCCATCTAATTTTTTTGATGATTTTACCAAATATGCTAGTTTTTATGTAATCATTATGATATGTAGTAACTACAGGAATCTGTTCCTTTTTGGCTCTTTTCAGGGTTTTCCTAATCAATATGGGTAAAGTATCGTGAAGATGAATTAGATCTACTCCATCAAGACTAAGGTCATTTATAGAAACAACGGGATCTACACCTGCTAGAACTCTAGAAGGTTTGATTCTAATGACGTCTATTCCACCTCGATTAAATCTATTTTCATCATGTTCAGGTACATCTGCACACCAAACAGTTACTTTATGTCCCCGCCGAACTAGTTCCATACCAATCTGCTCAACATGTTGGTTCCCGCCACCAACATGCGGATAGTACCATACATGAACAAGTAGAATATGAAGCGGACGGTGTTCTGTCATTGACTCCCGACATAGCTTAAAGTATGAAAATACCAGTATTGTTGATTAACTAACAAGCTCGTTTTTAGCCCTTAAGCTAGTGCTTACATTATGCTTAGACGCGTGATTCTGATAAGACGAAATTCAGAATTAGAGTTAGGCTACAATATTTTTCATTCTGTTACCGAAATAATGTTAGACAGAGCCAAAGTTCCTGGATGGACCAAAGCTAGTGTAGTGGAGATTAGCGGAAATAATCGAAGAGATAAAAAAATTATTGAAAGGGAACTGAAGGGTGGAAATATTGACTTGATTCACTTTACAAATCAAGATGATGCAGCGCTAGTGCCGAAAAATAACTTAGTACCAGTTGCGATATCCGTTCATAATTTATTCGATTTCAGGCCTAGGACATTAGATGCTGGAGATATTCCTATACCTTTAGGAAATAGAAATCCTAGTTCTAAGTATCTTAGATTCATGGAAGATTGTAAAATGGGTTTCAACAGAAGTGATTTAGTGATCTGCTCCACAAAGATGACTCAGGGAATGGCTTCTGAATTATTTCCTAATACTACAAACTCCATGGTTAGAATCCCGGTAGATACGGATTTTTGGAATTATAAAAATAATTTTATTGATAGAGATTTTAATGAAAATTTCGGTATTTCAGATAAATTACTATTAGTTTCAGTGGGGGACTCTTCTAAAATGTTCAGACAAAATTTTATTGATTCCGTAATCGAATCTCTACCCTCGAACATTAAAGATGATATCTTTCTGATGAAAATAGGGATTCAAAAGCTAACTAAAGTCCAGATATTAGGGGCTTATAATAATGCAGAAGCCATGCTTTTTCCGGGCATAACCATAGGATTACAAAATCCAACATTAGAAGCCATGGCTGTTGGTTGTAAAGTAATTGCCTCATCCCTACCTACTCATGATGAAATACTGCCAAAAGCTTCCCTTCTTGAGCCATCAGATATTGAATGTTGGAAAGATGAAATTATCAAACTTCATGATGATTGGTCTAAATCAGGGAAGGTTACAATGTTCAGAGACGAAGAATTAATCTCGACATCAAAAAAATATAATTTTGATGCTCAGGGAATTAAACTAGCTCATGCTTACAACAGCATAATTAGATGATTGGAATAAATTTACAGACATATACAATCTATTAAATACTCTTTTTAAACAGTAAAGCTGTTAATTCATGCTAAGAGTAAGTGAACTGAAGAAAGGATTTGGTTCCGGAAGAAATAGGCTCGAGGTTTTGAAAGGAATCAATTTAGAGATTCGACAAGGTGAGTTAGTGGCACTTATGGGGCCATCAGGTTGCGGCAAATCAACACTTCTGAATATTATCGGTGGTTTACTGGACGGAGATTCGGGTGAAATCACTTTAGAAGATTTCACCTATGGAACCAGGCCACCGAATAAAGTCGTAGATATTCGAAGAAAAGGAGTAGGATGGATTTTTCAAGACTTTCACCTACTTGATCAATTAAATGCATTAGATAATGTAGTAATGGCATTAGAGTTGTCAGGAATAAATTCTGATGAAGCAGAGAAGCTAGCTAAAGATTCTTTGATAAGGGTTGGATTAGAAAGTAGGATGGAGTTTATCCCTGATCAACTATCTGGTGGTCAGAGTCAGAGAGTGGCTATAGCTAGAGCGATAGCAGGTTCAAGACCTCTTTTATTAGCAGATGAACCAACTGGGAATTTGGATGTAAAAAGTGGTGAAGAAATTATTGAATTATTCAAAGAACTATGTCGGACAGATGGTATATCTATTTTGATGGTAACACATGACCCGATATTAGCTTCAATGGCAGATAGAATGTTACTACTAAAGGATGGTTTGACCGCTGCATCTGACATCAGATCAGCTTGGGGAGAGGATGTTGAAGAGGAATAAATATGAGTGAAGAAAAAACTACACCAATCGACCCCATTACAGGGAAGAAAATAAAGGAAATCTCTGAAGAAGTTGATTTGAATGAGTACAATGAGGAAGAAGTCAAATCAAAGGATATTAATGGTGATGGTTTAAATGGAGATTCTTTAATCACTGAGCCTACACTAATACAGAAATTATCTTCAGTTCCTGATAACTTAATTATGGCGGCAAAAAGTGCTTGGATTGGAAGAGAAAGAGGTTTAGCAGTATTTGCTGGAGTTTTTCTAGCCAGCTTAGTAATCACAACTGTTGTAGCTTACGGAGTTGGGCTATCTCAAGCATTTCTTCAGTTTTCTCTTGAAGAGGAAATCTTTGACGTAAAAATGGACTTCTCAGAGGACCCTGGTGATAACGTAACAGGTAGGACAAATGACTCGGTTCAATGGGAATCTGTATGTGATGAATTAGCAAACATGGAAGAGTTTTCAGATTGTGGATTAGTTTTCGGTAGGCAAGGAGTACGTGTCGATGGATTTTTCGATCAGGACTTTATCATACCTCAACCATTGAATGTAGCCAATGCTACTGGGATAACGGGAGATTGGGGGAATGTTAGCTGGGCTTATCCAGAAGCTAGTAATTCTGGCCCCCCAATTAATGATGGAAGAATTTTAAGATTTTATGGAGAAGGGATCTGGGATGGAGAATTTGCAGAGAGGCATTCTAAGCGGTTAATCTACGGTTCATGGCCGAGCTCGGCTGATGCTGAGGCTAATAGGTCGGTTGTACTGCCTTCACAAATAGCTAGTGCGGCCGGAGTGTCCATTAACGATACTGTAGATATTCTTACTTTCACATATGTGACTGATTATCTAAGTTTTGAAGATAGTGTGGCTGGTAGAACTTTAGAAAACTGTGCTGGAGAGGAAGTTGTTGAACAAAGTGGATTCTCTTTTTGCAGAGTTGAGATGACTGTAACCAATCTGAAAGTTTCCGCGGTGTATAAAGAGGGTGGAGCTGGAAATCCCACCTTGCTATTCAATCCAGTAATGATTTCGGAATCAGTACTTAATGATAGTCAGAGGCTTATCCTAATGGACAATGATCACGGATATCTAGGTTTGACAGTAGATCGAAATTTACTTCCTACTACTTCGACTGCAGATGCAACCGAATGGTTAGAGGAATTGAAAAAGGATGTAGAGGGACAAAATTACACAAATTCTGGCATTTCAGTAGAATACAATGACTTAATCTCTGGAACAATAACTTTCCTCAACATATTCTTAGGAATTATACAAGTTTTTGACTACGTATTGATGATTCCAATAGTGATTTTATCATTCTCAGTTCTCATATACGGATTAGTACTATCATTGGAACAAAGGAAGAAGGAAATATCGATTCAAAGAGTAATTGGTGGTACCGAAAAGACCCTATCCAGAATTGTTCTACTGGAATTGATAGTAATTAGTATGTTTGCGTGGTTCTTCGGCTACATTATTGCTATGTTGGCAACACCAGATCTGGTTGCTGCAGTAGGATTTATGGAATTTGATAGGGATTCTGAATTTAGAGTCAATCCAGTTTTGGGAATAGTAACGATAATTTTCATCATTGTTGTAACGGTTGGAGTTTCATGGCTTATCGGAAGAAGTAGAACTAAGGAGTTTCTAAGTATTGAAATTGACGAAGGTGTAAGAAAGGTAGCCAAAGTCAAGGAACAAAGAACTTGGTTACATCTTCTAGTATTTGTTATAGGGTTATTAGCAGCATTGGAAAGCTTTATCCAAAGTAATAATAGTGATTCGGATGGGTTGGTAGGAAATTTCATTTTTGATGCTTTACTACTTCTATTTGGCCCTTTTATGCTATGGATTGGTGGAGCACTAATTCTAGGAAGGATTGGGGCTGCAGGACCAAGAATTCTAGGATTAATTCTAGGTTGGACTGCAGCATTGAAGGATATAAAGAGAGGATTGCGAGGTTCAGGATCTAGTGAATCAGTAAATAGATTAGCTGTAGTGATGATATTGACTCTATCTGTGGTAACTCTGGCTGCAATTCAAGGAGTAACAGGTTCACTAGTTGATGAGAGAACTGCTAGTGCGCAGGTAGGGGCTGATATGCAGGTTCAATTTGATAGTCCGGTAACTGAAGAAGTCGCGAGAGCTGAAATGATGTTAGCTATTGATAGGGTGGGATCTCAAGAGATTAGTAACATATCAGCAATGACCTCAGTAGGAGATATTTTCACAAGTCCTTCTGGAGAAGGTGCGTTAATACGAACATGGGTATTATTTGATGATCACGAAAAAACACTGATTTGGGATAATCAAGCTATCCCAGGTGATGATCAAGATACGGTTATTGATTTGTGGAGTTCAGGAGGATTTACTGTAGGGGAAGAGGCATTAGATGTATTAGACCTAGAAAGAAAGAATTCACTGGCAAGAAATGGATTTCCCGACCTTGTGATGGGTGGTGGAAGAACTATTGAATACAGAGAATATAGTTTTGGTGGAATTAGCGAAGATTTTACGCCAATAATTATTGAAACGGTGACAGAAACCGATATTGAGTTCATAGGTGTTCATGAATGGGTACCTGGATTAGGTGGAACAGAGGCTGCGCAGTCGATAGTAATAGGAGAAAGTGCCTACAGAGAATTGGTTGGGGATGAAAACGCAGATAATTATGAGTCGAATAGATGGTTCTTCGAATTTTGCGATGAAACAGACAATAATTGTGCTGAGGCTTTGAGGAATTTAAATGTTGAAATTACCAATGGGGAAGGGGTTTCATCTGCTGATGACTGGTCAAATGCGCATAAAGAGGTAGAGAATAGTGGTGGATTAATCTTTGGAACGCCCGGACTATTGTCCCTACAATTCTTGGTTGCAGCTTTAGCTTCAGTAGCATCAGCATTCGTTTTCCTGTCTCTAGTTTTGAGTCAAAGAAAGAAAGAATTAGCAATATTCCAAGCGATTGGTGCAAGTCCAAATCAGGTTGTTAGAATAGTATTATTCGAGATTATGTCAATCATTGTAGTCAGTATGGTTCTAGGAATTGCTTTAGGAATTGCTTTAGCTCAAGCATTCTCTGGGTTATTTGGTATATTCTCATATATATTCCAAATTTTCTTGGGAACTAGTACACCCATTGACAGAAATTTAGTATGGCCATGGGGTAGAGTAATTTTGGTTAATATAATGGTCTTCGTGGCAGTAATTGCAGCATTATTATTCACAACTAGAAGAGCTTTGAAATCAGATCTAGCGGTGGTGTTGAAAGGTGAATAATATGGATAAGCCTGAGATTTTAAGCGCCAATGGACTCTACCATATCTATGAATCTAAGGCTGAAGACGGTAACGTAGTTGCTCTAAGAGGTCTGCATGTAAAAGTGTACGAAGGAGAGGCAGTTGCAGTTGTAGGTCCATCTGGCTCGGGCAAATCTACACTTTTGAAAAGTCTAGGTGGATTGATGAAACCATCTGCTGGTCTGGTTTCTTTATCTGGAAGGAGAATTACAAGACTAACAGGTAGTGAGTTAGTTGAACTTAGACAACAAACAGTATCATTTATTTTCCAAGATGCTAATCTATTGAGTCACTTGAATGCCCTGGATAATGTAGCTCAACCTTTGAGACATCAGGGAGTATTGCCTCATATTGCAAGGCAAAAAGCTCAGACTTTGCTTGACAAATTGGGAATGGGAGATAGGGCAAAAGGTAAGCCTGAACAATTATCTGGAGGAGAGCAACAAAGAGTAGCAATAGCTAGAGCGTTAATTACTAATCCTAGACTAATATTAGCTGATGAGCCAACAGGTGCTTTAGATCCAATTACCAGCAGAGAAGTTTTGGAACTATTCGCTCGACTTCACAAAGAAGAAGATGTAGCATTTTTATTGGTTACACATAACAGAGAGGTGGCAGGTTTCTGTGATAGATCTCTGGAATTGAGAGATGGGAGATTTGTGGCTCAACATGGAACAGATGTAGATATTGGCAACCTATCTGATACTAGAGAATTGATAATTGATGATACTGGTACTGTCACTCTTCCCCCAGATATTCTTCTCAACATTGGCGGTCCAGGAAGATTTGAGCTTCCAGAGATAGATCGAGACCTCTTAAGAATGGAAAGAGTAAATGAAGACAAGATTGATGTTGGTGTAAAGACTGAGCTTACTTTGTCTAAAACTTGTCCTGCTTGTTTTCATGACTATGGAGACAGTGAAGATCAGCTTTGTCCTGATTGTGGCTCTTCAAGACCAATGATTCAGATTTGAGGAAGATTGAGTTTTTGTGGTTTTGCTATACCCAAATCTCTAGGTAAATCTCTAATTTTCTTTGGTAATGTTACTGGAATCATTTCCTTTCCAATCAATGTAACTCTACTTTCACTTCGTTCTGAAAGGACCTCTCGGCCGACCAATGGAGCTAACTTATGTGAAAAATCCAAGACTTCTTGGTGAGTAGGCATATTTTCTATTGATAGATTGTTTTGGCTATTGCCAACGTAAACATAACCTTTAGCTTCAATAAAATCTGGATCTGCTAAATTATCTAATCTAGCATAATCTTCATGATAGCCTAATGATTCATTTTTGATTAAAGTATGTCTACAAACTGTTCTGGTATCCAGACTTGGTAATAATTCTAGGGTTTGTTCTAGTTTTTCAAATGCAGCTGAATCAAATTTTGGCTTACATAGGGAATTGAATAGTTTCTTGTTGGGTGCATCAACACTGACGTAAAGTTGAGTAGGGAGAGGGTCTAATTTTTCGATTACCTTGGGAAGACTGCCGTTAGTCACCAAAAAAGTAGAAACACCATGCTGATGACAGATATCTAAAAATTCTCCTAATCTCGAGTAAAGAGTTGGTTCTCCATTCAAGGATATAGCAACGTGTTTTGGATTTTGAGCTTCGGCGAACTTTTTTGGATCTGCCTTAGGATTTCCACCATATCCTGTGATTAATCGCCTATGAGCTTTGACTGATTGTAAAAATAATTCATAAGGATCATCATCAATTCTATTGAGAGTTTCAGAATGTGGTTCTCGCCAACAGTATGTACAAGCTAAATTACATGTATCGACATTAGGAGCCATTTGCATACAACCATGACTTTCAATTCCATAGAAAGTTCCTTTGTAGCATGATCTATCATTTACTAGAGATTGTTTAGTCCAATGACAAACCTTTACGCCACCGTGTTCACCTACCAAGTGATATTTCTGTTTTGATAGTCTGTTAGCTATTCGGGGTTCGATTAGTGTTATCGGATCCTGCATAGACATTTTTCCCTCTGTTCAAATTATTAAGAGAATTATTCATTGCCACTTCCCTTGTATTTTACTCCGGTTCCGTATGCAAATATTTCAACTGCTTTTACACGACTTGGAGAGCTAATAGGAGCTAAAGCTGATGTATCAATTCTTACATTCAAAACCTCATCCCACCCTGCTAATTCAGCCTGCTCTCTAAGTCTCTGAGTGGCTAAAGCCCTACCAGTGGAAATGACTTTGTGTAAGATATTGATTTGCCCACCAACTATATTTCCAAACCAACCTATCATTAAATGCCAATAACTGGGTCCATAGACTACATTTGCATAGACTAAGCCTGAGTCAATGCCATCTTGTCTGTACTCTTTCCTAATATTAGAAAGTGGATCTCTTCCGAATTTTTGTAGTGTTTCAGCTTCTCTTTGGGCAACTTCGACTCCCTTATTCTCAACATTTTTTGTACTGAATAATGCTGCATAAACGAACATACCAGTGAAAAGTAAAGTCCAAAGTACTCCAAAAATGGCTAATAATATTCCTATTCCGACTAGTATGCCGACAATTATCTCTGACATCTATTGCACCATCACTCGACAACAACGGCGGTTCCATATGCAAATAGTTCAGAAGCGCCTGCGGTTACAGCGCTTGTAGCAAATCTAACATTTATTACAGCATTAGCACCCCTAGCTGTTGCATCTGCAATCATCCTAGATATGGCTTGATTTCTAGATTCGTCTAGAAGTTCGGTGTATGCAGTTAGTTCGCCACCAACTATATTCTTTAGACCGGCGAAGATATCTCTACCGACATTCTTTGCTCTAACTGTTGAACCGCCAACTACTCCGAGATTTTTTGTTATTACTTTACCGGCTATTGTTTCGGTGTTTACTACTATTACTCCGCCCACTATGTGTTGCATAGCTTACGATAATGGGCATCCCTAATCAATCTTCACCATTTTCAATAATTTTTTCATGTTGTAATTTTAGTTCCGATTTTGGGCGAACTTGGAAAGTAATCACTGCAAGTATTGAAAATAAGAAAAATTCACAACAAATTATTCCAGCAAATGAAAATATAGTCTCAAATATCTGGAAAAGTGATTGAACATTGGCGAACTTTTCGTCCAAAAATTGTTTACTCCAATTATTGTATTCATTTATTATAAAAAGCTGACTTGTTGCATGAAGACAAAGCCATACCCAAGACGATTTTATAGCTAAATCTGGATTCTCTGCACTCCATAAAGTCATAATTAGAGGAATTGATGTGATGAATAATAACCCACTAAGAGCAGCACCAATATCCCAAAGTTTCAATTCAACAAACTCTTGTAAATCCTGTAAAATTAAATTTACTTCTTCCTCACAAATTTCTTGGTTCATATCATCCTTACAGGTTTCTTCCGCAGAATCTGTATTTTGGTATAGATTCTCAAGATATAGGCCAGCAGAAAGAAGAAAAATTAATCCAATTAGTGATGCTATTGATAAAATTGCAATAAGAATTGAACCGCCCTTTAGCCAGAACGAATTTAATTCATTATTTTTTTTAGAAATTACCTTAATCGTATTTTCCACGTTTATCCCATAAACTATGATATAATTATTTTATCTATTTGTTGTCAGAATTTTCAAAATTATTAATGTGAAATCCAGACTTTAGTTCAACAGGGCCAGCAGGTTTTGTTTGAGATGCAACTAAGGCTAAGATTGAGAAAAGTACTAGATTACAACAAATCAACCCAGCAATATTAGATACTAAGGAAATTGTGTTTATACTGTCCATTACAGCTGGATCAAGGCCTGCTTCTTCAAATCCGTAATCGGGCATAAATCCGGGTCCTGAGAATAGATATATTTGGGCACCGAGATTGCTGAGTAAATTAATTGAAAATGCTCCTGCTACCATTTTTATTCCTAAATTTCTATCTCCACTCCAAAGAACTGGAACTGAAAAAAATCCTACTAATGCCATTAGACATCCTGCAACTCCTGAAATAACCAAGAATGCCTTCATTCCTTCCATATATTCGAATGTCTCAGTCAATATTTCATCTTCTTCAATCCATTCATCTTTTTCAGATTGTGTTGCATTTTCCGGTAATTCTCCTATTGCTGACTGAACTTCTTCGGAAATTAAATCGATAAACATTGGAGTTAGTAGTGTAACAAATCCACCAATTCCGGCAAAGACTGAAGTTATGAACATGAATATTGCCAAGCCCTTTAGCCACCACTGTGATGGTTCGGGTTCTTTCATAATTGCTACTGAGTGCTCTTGCACATTATGACCTAGAATAGATTAACTTAACATTCTATTCATCATTTGATATTAATATGCGATTTTTTGTTCGAATCATTGTATGAATACATTGTCTATTGGGATTAATAATGTAGCCTATCCTCAAAAAATTCCTTCCTAAAATAATTCGATGTTTCATCTTTGATCTATCTGCTAAGGCAATTTCTACTCTTGGATGATCATGTCCAGCAATTTCAATTGTGGAAAGGAAAGTAGGTCTCAATACTTGTTGACCAGAAGTTGGCCTAACTTTTCTCCATCTATGAAGTGGTCTTTCGATCCATGACTGTTCATTTTCTAACCTAAATTTTACAATTGATTCTGGAAATCCTTCAATTATCTCTATTTCCTCTGCGTGAATTGTATTTGACCATGCTCCGGAATCTATTTTCGCCAACATTGGATTGTGTGATAGTTCTGGTAGTCTACACCACTCTCTCCATCCGATGATTGTAGGTTTCATTGCGTCACCATCTATTCGGAATAAGTTCTACTATTGAATTAAACGCTTTTATTATTGGATAGAATTTTTCAAACTATGTCATTTCCTTTAATCTAAAAATGGATTCATTCAATAACCAGTTTCATCCCCAAGTCCTAATGGTAAGTACCTTCGACATGGCGTTAACCTTCGATGATGTTCTCTTATTGCCTTCAGAATCTGAAGTTCTTCCGGCAGAAGTGAACCTTTCAACTAGGTTGACAGAAAAAATCACACTGAACACTCCAATCATCTCTGCGGCCATGGATACAGTGACTGAAGCAGAAATGGCAATAATTATGGCGCAAAATGGTGGAATGGGAGTCATACATAGAAATATGTCAATTGAAAAGCAAACTGAAGAAGTCAGTAAAGTAAAGAGATTTGAATCTGGACTAGTTCTTGAACCCGTTACAGTTAGTCCTGAAATGACTGTTGGACAGTTAAGAGAATTAAAAACGCATTATGGATTTTCTGGATTTCCTGTAATAGATGATACTGGAAATATTGTAGGAATAATAACAAATAGAGATATTAGATTTGTGGAAGATGAAGGCGTTGCTGTTTCTTCGGTTATGACAAAAGAACTAGTGACAGTGCCTGAACACCTGGATTTAGAAGATGCGAAAAGAATACTGCACAAACACAGAATTGAGAAGCTTGTTGTCGTGAACTCAGAAGGTGGTTTTTCTGGTTTGATAACGGTCAGAGACATTAACAGAAGTAGAGATAATCCACATTCTTGCAAAGATGATCGTGGTAGGTTGAGAGTTGCTGCTGCGACTGGTAGTGGAAAAGGTGGAGTTGAAAGAGCGTTATCTTTGATAGATGCTGGAGTAGATATTATCGCTGTTGATACTGCACATGGACATTCGAAAGGGGTAATTGATACTGTTAGGATGATTAGGAAAGAAGCGGGTCCCGATATACAAATAATTGCAGGAAATGTTGCAACTGGTGAGGCGGCTGAAGCTCTAATAGAAAGTGGAGCAAATGGAATAAAGGTGGGAATTGGCCCCGGATCTATTTGTACTACTAGAATTGTAACTGGTGTTGGAGTGCCACAATTAACCGCAGTTATGGCAGCTGTAGAAACTTGCGCAAAATTCGGAATTCCTGTAATAGCTGATGGCGGAATAAAATACAGTGGAGATATAGCAAAGGCGATAGCAGCAGGTGCAGATGTAGTGATGATTGGTTCCTTGCTCGCAGGGACAGATGAAAGTCCAGGTGAAACCATTCTTTATCAGGGCAGATCATACAAGCAATACAGAGGAATGGGTTCTGTGGGTGCAATGAGTAAGGGATCTCATGATAGATACTTTCAATCGGAGCAGGGAGATACTACAAAGTATGTTCCCGAAGGAATAGAAGGAAGAGTTCCTGCTAGAGGTTCGGCAAATAATGTGTTATTCCAACTATTAGGTGGACTAAGGTCTAGTATGGGATATACTGGTAATGGTACTATAGATGCAATGAAGAAAAACTGTAAATTTGTTCAGATTACTAAAGCTGGACTCTCTGAAAGTCATCCACACGATGTTGAAATAACTAGAGAAGCTCCAAATTATCGAAGAAGTTAGAACGTTCCCTTGAAAAGTTAAACGTATTCCTACACCCATGGAAGAGTTGGTGCTAGGTGGAGGGTGTTTCTGGTGTACCGAAGGAGCTTTAATTGGTCTTAAAGGAACATTAGAGATTATTCCTGGATATGCAGGTGGTCATCTAGATAACCCAACATATGAGCAAGTCTGTAGTCAGAGAACTGGACATGCGGAAGTTGTAAAGGTTTCATTTGATAATGAAAAAATTTCACGAAAACAAATCCTTGAGGTTTTTTTTACCAGTCATGATCCAACACAATTAAATCGACAAGGAAATGATATTGGAACACATTATAGGAGTATTGTTTTGTATAATTCTGATGAGCAGAAAGATGACATAAACCTAGTAATTAAAGATTTGAGTGATCATTTTGATTCTCCTATTGTTACTGAAGTAAAGGAGTTGGAAAAATTCTGGATAGCTGAGAAATATCATCACGAATACTTTTTCAATAATCCTCAAAATCCTTACTGTCAAGTAGTTGTGGCGCCGAAAATTGCTAAGACTAGAGCACGTCACGCCAGTCTGTATGAGTGAAGGCGCGGTACTAACTCCTGAGCCATGGCAAGTACATCTTTTGGGATTAATTAGTCCAATTTTAGTGATTATTGGGAATTTAATTGGTGGCATTTATACGGCGATGGGAGTAATTTTCATCTGGGTAATCGGTCCAATTCTAGATATTGTAATGGGGGAGACAAAGGTACCCAGGCCCCCTAGAGAGTCCGGAACTCCGTTTGAAATCCTATTGTGGGTTCATGGGATTCTGCATCTATTAGTAGTTGGTACATTTTTTTACTTTGCAAACAATGAAGGTTTGACAAATTGGCTAGTTATTGCAGCACTTTCCACTGGACTTAGTGCAGCAGCATCTGCAACAGTAACAGCACATGAGTTAGGTCATAAGAAACCTAAAAGTCCTGGATGGAGATTAGCAAGAATTTTGTTATTTAGTATAAATTATACACATTTTACTACCGAACATAATCATAATCATCACAAGAATGTTGCAACAGAAAAAGATCCAGCTAGTGCTACCGCAGAACAGGGATTATGGTCATTTTGGATTAGTACTATTCCTGGGCAATTCATTTCATCTGTTAGAATTCACAATAAAAAGGGTAGGACTGGGATTAATAACCCATCGTACAGAGGATTATTTCTCCAAATTATTGTTATCTCGTCAATGCTCATATTATCTGAATATCTAGAATGGTTCAACGGTGTGGCAATAGTAATTGGTTGGTTGATACTATCACTAATTGCCATATTAACACTAGAATATGTGAACTATATCAGGCATTGGGGACTTAGAAGAGAGGGAGAAGGTAGATTTGCAGTTGAGCATGCTTGGAATACTGAGTCTAGATGGTCAAGATGGAGTCTACTAGAATTAACAAGACATTCTGATCATCATTTGAGGGCCAGTGTACCATTCTGGAAACTAAGGCCACATGAAAATACACCTACATTGAAATGGGGTTATTATGCATCGTGGTGGCCTTGCGTAATTTCTCCAATATGGAAGAGTGTCATGGGAAAAAGACTATCAGAATATGCAGCTTAATGTTTGAATCTAGCGCAATTATCAATAGTACAATAATTTACAACGTCAATAATGGCGTCTGATGAGTCAGTTCCAGATCCTGGTGTGACGACTACTAATGCTCTAGTTCATACTGGACTTTTATCGGTTGGACTGTCTAACTTGTTTTGGAAAGGAAGTGAAATAGATCCTGAAAATCTAGATTTTTTACTAATAACAGCTATGGCATTATTTTGCTTAGCACTTCCATTTCAGGCCCTTTATATCTTAGTTTCTAGAATGATTAGAGAGTATGGTAGTGGAGCAGTAATAGTGCCGAATTCAATATTGAGATTGGCTACTATTTGTGAGATAATAAGTTATAGTGCGGGAATTTTAGGTTTTTGTTTGATGCTCATGAGAACATCTGTTATATTGGGTGTAGTATTATTTTCATCTTCTCTAATAGTACTGATTCTTACAAGGTCTGCAATGCTTCAAGCGGAAAAAATAGAAGCTCAGATTTCAGGATAATTTAGCAGATAGTGGTATATCATGCTTGGAAATCTTTTGGAATACGGTGAAAGAGATAAGGAAATTGATACTGCACTATTGAGTATGATTATTCTTGTTATAACCTTGATTTTCATTTTTACTTCTGGTGTACTTATTGAAAACCAGACAGTTGAAAATATAGTCAGCTCTGAATATATTTCCGATTTTAATCTAGCAATATTTAGGACCACATGTGCAATAATTTGTTTTTTTACACTCGCATGGATTGTACTAGATCCCAAAGGTGCTCCAGATTTTCCATTATATTTCAAAGAAAGAAAAGTTCTACCTAGGCACAGAAAGGGACTTACACGTCTAGCTGCATATACAATGTGGCATTTTGGATTAATTGGCATTAATTTTTTAGTTTCGGCGACTGCTTCATGGATGACAATTTTAGGAATTATCGTTCCTAAGTGGATTTTGATTATTTCTCCAATTCTTTTCTTTACTTCATTTACCAGTGCAATTCTAGTTACATGTGTAGTTTCTTTTCATATCATTGGTGATGCGATGTCAAGGCGTCAAAATATTGATCATTTATTTTATTGGTATGAGATAGTAATGCATAACTTTAATGTGATAATTTTGGCTATAGCCTTAGTAATCAATAATATTGAAGTTGATTGGAAGTACTTTGCATTTCCAATAATCTTCGGTATAATGTACGTAATATGGGCTAGAATCTATGCAATAATCGAGGGCGTATATATCTATGATTTCATGGATCCTAGATTGAATGGAGCACCGATTATCTACTCTTTTCTGCTAATACTCCAAACAATATTTTTCGGCATTGTTGCATTTTTAGATTGGCTAGTGGTTTGGAATATTGGATTAGGAATAGTAGTCATCTCTATTGGAACTTATTCTATTGTAACTGTAAGAAATCCAAGTTCAAGGATATAATCTCTTATGATTCCAACCTGTTTCTAGTTTGGTTAGTAAAATTCTTTCATGTAATCTATTGGGCCTTCCTGACCAGTATTCTACTGATTCGACGGTAATCAAAAATCCGCCCCAATGTTCAGGAACAGGTACATCCATACCTTCAAATTTTTTTTCATAAAAATTAAATTTTTCAGCTAATTCTTCTCTAGACTGCAGTTCTTCACTCTGATTTGAAGACCAAGCTGCGATTTGACTTTTTCTTGGCCTAGTATTATGATAATCCAAGACTTGATTTGCGGGCATCTGTCTTGCCTTACCTTCTAATCTAACTTGTCTTTCTAATTCTGGCCACCAAAATACAACAGATATAGAATTATTATTTCGTAATTCTAATGCTTTGTTACTATTTAGATTTGTAAAGAATCCTATTTCTTCATCGTTTTGATAATTTAGAAGTACCATTCTACTATGTGATTTTCCATCATTACATACTGTGCTTATAGCCATTGCATTGGGCACTTCAGAGCCCTTTTCCTTTGCCTCTTTGACCCATGATTCCAATAATTCTAGAGGTTTGTCTAGATTTGGTACATCTAAGTCGCCCCCATCTCGATATTGTTTGTTCATCTGTATCGAATGTGCGTTACAATCAATCCCTTTAATTATCTGTATTAGTAAATATTTCACGATTGGGAAACTGCAAAGGCGAGTAGTACTTGTATGATGATTTTATGGAGCATCTATGGCGAGTATGCGGAATTTTTGGATAATAGTAATGGCTCTATTATTTTCTACCACAGTTTCTGCTGAAAACTACAAAATGGCAGGAGAAATTTCCTATTCTAATTCTCCATCAGTACAATTTCAAAATATAGAAATCCAGTGTGCAGAGTTCGAATATGATTGTCATACATTTGAAGGTATTTCCTCTGAGACAGATGAATATGGAAATTATGAAATCTTGATAGAAGTAGATGATTCATATGATGGAGCTGAGTTGACTTTAACAATTCTAGGAGAGTCTTTCATCCATATAATTAATCTAAGTGAGTCTAGATCTTCAATTACAAATACTGTCACAATAGACATAGTTTTGGAGCAAAAATCTCCACCTGCTCCTGTATTTACTGGCTTTGGGTGTGCATCGATAATTTTCATTCTTGCTTTCTTTAGATTACTACTAAGGTCTCCTAATTATCGAGTTGCTAACCAGAAAATTAATAGAAATCTGAAAATAATTACCTGTCCGGTTTGCAAAGGACGATTGGAAGAGCATTTGCTGATTAGGCACCTAATAGTTGAACATGAGTTTAGTCCTAGTGATGCTGCAGAGTATGCAAATTCAAAATCTTTTGATGAAGAAGAATAGTCTTAGAAGCCCAAATCGTCCAATTTAACTTCACTGTTCATATTTACTCTGACAGGATAAGCTAAGGTAACCTTATTCTCTTCAAACCTGCGAAGAATCTCGGTTACAAAAAATGATTTAGAAGGCCTCATCTTACGTGCATTATCGACATAATATCTTATCTCCATCACAATTTCCTGATCTCCAAATCCCCTTAGTACTGCTTCTGGGGGCTTAGGTACTTTGACTATGTCAGGATGATTTTCAGCTATATCATTGACTATGTCCTCGGCCTTAGTTACATTTGACCAAGTGGCAGTTAACCCTAATCTTATTCTTACTCTTAATTCCATATCTGAGCTATGACTGAAATTTGCAACGGCATCTTTGGTAAGTAGTTTATTCGGAATAGTGAGTAAAACGCCATCGGTTGAGCGAACTCTAGTGGTTCTGAGTCCAATGTATGTAACG
>CEPT01027406.1_pt1 | contig 25718 bp, 22 predicted proteins | sample 356221 | NCBI WGS metagenome assembly CEPT01 (sample SAMEA2620081, study PRJEB7988) | marine metagenome | isolation source: saline water (ENVO:00002010), including | reverse complement strand
AATTCTGGGAAATCTAGTATGCTTAATGCAATATGTAATAGAAAAAAACTTGCTAGAACAAGTAAAACTCCAGGCAGAACTCAATTAATTAACTTTTTTCTTGTTAATGATTGCCTTAGCTTTGTTGATATACCTGGTTATGGATACGCAAGTACATCAAAAAAAATCTCAAATACATGGAACGATATGGTTATTGATTATCTCTCAAGCAAAAGAAATATTGTTTCGATGTTTATTACTATTGATGTTAGAAGAGGGATCGAGGAGTTGGATGAGAAAATGATAGATTTAACCTCCAATTTTAATATCAAAACTAATGTGGTAATAACAAAATCAGATAAAGTGAGCAAAAGTTCAAGATTTCAAGTGAAAAGAAATATAGAAAAAACTCTCTCAAAGCAGAAAAATGTAAAATATATTAGTATCTTTTCTTCTAAAAGCGGCGAGGGAATTCAAGAAATTCGCGACATTATCAAAGAAATGTCTAAATAATTAAAATTAGTGAGCGTCTCCCCAGTTTTTGTCGATACCATAATTGACCTCTAAAGGTAAATTTAAGGAAACACAATTTTTCATAATTTTTATGATGTTCTCAACATCTGCTACGGCATTTTTTTCAGGAATTTCAAAAACAAGTTCATCATGGACCTGCATAATCATTTTTGTATCAGATTTATTATTAGAAAGCCATTGGTCAATTTGTATCATCGCAATTTTTATTATGTCTGCAGCACTACCTTGAACAGGAGCATTGATAGCAGTTCTTTCTGCATATTTTCTCCTTTGGACATTTTTTGAACTAATCTCCGGTAAATATAATTTTCTTCCATAAATGGTCTCAACATAACCATTATTTTTTGCAAAATCTTTTATTTGGTTCATATATGATTTTATTCGAGGATATCTTTCAAAATAAACATCCATATAATCTTTTGCTGCGGAAATTGGAATGCCAAGCTGTTTCGATAAACCAAATGAGGACATACCATAAATTAATCCAAAATTGATTGCTTTAGCGGCTCGCCTGTCATCAGTCGATACATTTTCAATATCGATAGCAAAAATCTCCGAAGCCGTAAATGAATGTATATCAATTTTATTTTTAAATGCTTTTAGAAGATTTTTATCTTCCGAAAGATGAGCCATTATTCTGAGTTCAATTTGAGAATAATCTGCTGCAAAAATTCTTTTTTCTCCTTGCGCAATAAAAGTTTTTCTAATTTTTTTTCCTCTCGAGGTTTTTATTGGAATATTTTGTAGATTAGGATCTGTTGATGAAAGTCTCCCAGTTGAAGTTATTGCTTGTTGATAAGATGTATGTACTCTCCCTGATGTTTTCGAGATTTGTAATGGGAGCTTATCAGTGTATCCCGTTTTTAATTTATTAAGTGATCTATACTCTAATATCAATTTTGGGAGCTCATTTGTCTGGGCCAAAAACTGCAATGTATCCTCATCAGTAGATGGTTTTCCTGTTGGTGTTTTTTTTGATACAGGAATTTTTAATTCATCATATAGTATTTCTTGCAGTTGCTTCGGAGAATTTAAGTTAAATTCCTTATTTGTAATTTTGAAACATTTTGATTCAATTTCATTTAATTCCTTATCAAGGTCTTTGCTAAGTTTTTGAAGAGCTTTTGAATCAATTAAAACTCCATTTGTTTCAATTTTTGATAAAATCGGGACAAGTGGCATCTCAATATCGCTGTAAACTTTAACAATATTTTTATCTTTTGATACTTTCGACCACAAATAATTATAAAGCTCTAGACTTATAACTGCATCCTCGCATGCATATTCAGCAGCGATATCGATATCGACATCAGCAAAAGGTATTTGTTTGGCACCTTTACCAGCAACATCTTCATAATGGATTGTCTTATGTGATAAATATTTTTCTGCTGCGTTATCAAGACCATGTCTAATAGCTGTAGAATCATACACGTAAGACAAAAGCATTGAATCATGCTTAATACCAACTAGATTTATATTGTAGTTAACTAAAACATTTCTATCGTACTTAAGGTTATGCCCGATTTTTTTAAGTTTTTCTGATTGTAATATTGGTTTTAAATTATCTAAAACATACTTTTCTGAAAGTTGCTTGTATTTGATATTTGATGAATGCCCAATGGGAATGTAGTAGCTTTTCTTATCACTTAATGCAATAGAAATTCCAACAATTTTAGCTTCCATATAGTCTAGGCTGGAAGTTTCTAAATCAAAAGAAAAGAATTTTTTTTTCTTTATATCCTCTATTATAGATAAAAGTTCATTTTCTTTTGTAATGATATTATAGTTTTTTGTGTCAATTTTTTTTGAGTCTTTAGCATGGTTTTCTTTATGATTATTTTTCCCTAGCTCATTTTTTAAAAGAGAATTTAGCTCAAGCCTTTTAAAGATTTTTATAATCTTGTCATCATCAGTATCTTTTTTAATGAGATTTTTGAGATTTATATTTAAATCTAAATCCTCTTTTATTGTAGCTAAAATTTTTGATAATTTTAATTGGTCAATATTCTCCTTTAATGTTTCCCCAACTTTTCCACTAATTAAATTCTTATTTTTAATAATATTTTCTACAGATCCATATTGATTTATCAATCTTGAGGCTGTTTTGGAACCAACTCCTGGAAGACCGGGAATATTATCTGATTTATCGCCAACTAATGCTAAATAATCAATTATATGTTTTGCATCAATACCAAACTTCTTTTTTACGGCCACTTCATCCATTGTTTCCAAAGTTATGGGATTAATAATTGCTACTGAAGAATTTACAAGTTGGGCGAAGTCTTTGTCTCCAGAGAAAATTCTTACATCTTTTGTTTTCCTGAACTGTCTTGATAAGGTCCCAATGACATCATCAGCTTCAACCCCGTCGATAATAATTGGAGGATATCCTAATAATTCGAGAATCTCATAAAGTTTTGGGATCTGCTCAGAAAGTTCGTCAGGCATTTTTGATCGATTTGCTTTGTACTCGCTATAAATATCGTGTCTAAAGTTTTTTCCTTTAGCGTCAAAAATAAGTCCAATATGCTCAGGAGCAAAATCCTCAATTATTTTAAATAAAGCTTTTAGAAAGCCATGAATAGCACCAGTATTTTCACCTTGTTTATTTGTTAAAGGTGGTAAAGCATGAAATGCTCTATACAAATAAGCTGTGCCATCAATCAAAATCAAAAAATTGTCTTTTTGTTTAGTACTCATAGGCTCTAATTGTTATAATCATTCAAAAAAAATAAAATAATTTACCTTATGTCTGTTTATACACGACTTACAAAAGAAGAACTAGAACAATTGCTAAATGATTATAACATTGGCGATCCTATTGATATTCAAGGGATAAATGAAGGCATAACAAACTCAAATTTTTATTTACAGACAACTAAATCTAAATATATCTTAACGGTTTTTGAGGATAAAAGTTTAAATCTAGAATATTCAATTCATTTGATGGAATTGTTATCAAACCAAAAGATTCCTTGTCCCATGCCAATAAAATCTAAAGCAAATGAAACTATAAAAATTTTAAGAAATAAACCAGTTGCTATTTTTAGTCTTCTTCAAGGAAGAACAATATCTAAAATAGATCCATCTTTAGAAATGTGTGAGCAAATTGGAGAAATGATTGCAAAAATTCACTTGTGCTCAGATAAGATGAATGATGTTTATCTAGGTTCGCGTCATCTAACATGGTTTGAGGAAACCTATAAGAAGCTTCAAGATAAACTTAGTAATGAAGAAAATAAAATGATAGAAAATGAGATAAAAAATCATATTAAAAATCAATTAAATATTTTACCTTCAGGTATAATTCATTCCGATTTATTTAGAGATAATGCTTTGTTTATTGAAGACAAACTGACAGGGGTGATTGATTTTTATTATGCGTGCGAAGGGTATTTTCTCTATGACCTAGCTATTATTGTCAACGATTGGTGTTTAAATTCAAACAAAACAATTAATATCGAAAAGCAAAAAAAAATTATGCAAGCATATAATAAATCTAGAAAAATTACTCAGGTTGAAAAAGATTTCTGGCCAAAAGCTTTAAGACACGCAGCTTTAAGATTTTGGTTATCACGACTCCATGATAAATATTTCCCAACCGATGGAGAGTTGACTCATATCTTAGATCCAAATGAATTTAAATCTATATTTATTGATCGAGTTGAGAATCCATACAAATTAATCCTTTAATAAAATGAAAAAAATTATTCAACGAATTGACTTTGTAAATAATAAGCTTGGTGTTTTTACTGCCTATCTAATTTTTCCAATGATAATTATAACTTTTCTTGTCGCTTTCATGCGTTATGCTCTTGATCTGGGAAGTATTGCAATTCAAGAAACAATTATTTATCTGCATGCTATAGTTTTTTCATTTGGAGCTGCTTACACTTTAAAAGATGACAAACACGTAAGAATAGATATCTTTTATAGTAATTTTGGAAAAAAAGCTCAAAAAAACATAAACTTAATTGGAACATTTTTTTTACTTATCCCTACATGTGCTTTAATTCTTATCACTAGTTGGGATTATGTAATTTCTTCGATTCTTCTTTTTGAATCTTCAAAAGAAGCTGGTGGCCTTCCTATACTTTACATTTTAAAGACATATATATTATTTTTATCTATAACATTATTTTTTCAGGGTGTGTCTGAAATTTTAAAGAATTTGGTAGAGGAGCATTAAAAATGCTTCCCCTCTTATTATTTTTGTTTGTAATCTTCACTCTTATGCTTGGCTACCCTGTTGCCTTTACTTTATCAGGAGTATCAATAATATTTGCTTTGGTTTGCAGTACTTTTAATTATTTTGATATTTCAATCTTATATGCATTACCAAGTAGAATATTTGGAATACTTACTAACGAAACTCTTGTAGCTATTCCAATCTTTATATTTATGGGAATAACTCTTGAGAAATCAAAAATTGCAGAAAAGCTTTTGGAGAGCATGTCAGCATTGTTCAGCAGTATAAAAGGAGGGTTAGGTATTTCAGTAATCATTGTTGGGGCATTATTGGCAGCTAGCACTGGAATTGTAGGTGCAACAGTTGTAACAATGGGACTATTATCTCTCCCGTCAATGCTAAAGCAAAACTATGATAAAAAAATTGCTACAGGGACTATATTAGCATCGGGAACTCTTGGTCAAATAATTCCGCCTTCTATTGTTTTAATCCTTTTAGGAGATGTTATATCTTCTTCTTATCAAGAGGCTCAAAATATGCAGGGTATTTTTTCTCAAGAAAGTGTTTCTGTAGGAGACCTATTTGCTGGTGCGATTTTCCCAGGTTTAATTCTTGTAGGATTTTATATTTTATTTATTTTATTTGTATCATATTTCAGAGAGGATTTAATTCCTAAAAATGTAATAAAAGAAAAGCTTAATTTTAAGAAAATATTATTATCACTGTATGCGCCCTTATTTTTAATTCTAATCGTACTTGGCACAATAATTCTTGGCATTGCAACGCCAACTGAAGCTTCATCATTTGGTGCTCTTGGATCAATTTTTCTTTCTTACGTAAATAAGAAATTAAATATCCAAATTTTAAAAGATATACTTGTTCAAACCTCAAAGATAACAAGTATGATTTTTATTTTACTAATTGGTGCGACAATTTTCTCACTTGTTTTTCGAGGTCTTGAGGGGGACGTTTTTGTGAATGAGTTTCTCTCAGATTTGCCTGGAGATGTTTATTTTAAGGTTTTTATTGTTATGGCTACGATATTTTTACTTGGATTTATTTTAGATTTTATAGAAATTACCTATGTTGTTGTCCCTGTAGTCGCGCCAGTTTTGCTTGCCATGGGAATTGACCCAATATGGCTTGGCATTCTCATAGCAATTAATTTACAAACATCTTTTTTAACGCCTCCATTTGGTTTTGCTATTTTTTATTTAAAAAGTGTAATACCAAAAGAAATAAATACTTTAGAAATTTATAAGGGGGTTATCCCCTTTATTCTAATTCAAGTCATTACAATAATAATAATTGTTTTGTATCCAGAGTTAACGACTTGGTTACCAAATAAAATTTTTGGCTAAATAGAAAAATTAATTAGATAGTTCGTCCTGCTGCTCGGTTATTCCACCTTCCCAACCTTCTGAAACATCAGTATAAGCAGTTTCTCTAACTAATTGGTATGTATCAAAAGCATTTAAAGAAACTAAAGTAAACACAAGCGCAATACCTAAGTAAGATAACCTTTTTTGCAGCCTTTGCATTTTACCCATCTTTAACTGATAAATTATTGTTCCCACTCCAGTATAAATACAAATTGTAAAGAACATGATTGCAGGCATGTAACGCATACCAAATTCGAGAATACCAGTAAAAACTGTATAAGAACCTATCAAGGCCATAGCCATTGCTGCATATGTTACTAAACTATGTATTTTTAAAGTTTTAAAAAGTGAAGCAAACATGTAAAGACCGATTAAAGAGTTTACAAATAACCAGAAAACAATTACCTGTGGATTAACAATAAAACCAGGTGCTTTAAAAATCCCACCACAAGAGATTGCGTATGCCGCTCCTAAGGTAAAAACAGCAACTCTTAGAATTTTTGAATTTGAAATATTTATTGCAAACCATAAAATGTGGCCTGCCACAACAGCGTTTAGAAATAACGATGTGTACATAAACCATTGATTTAAAAGTAATTCGTGCATTTTTTTCCCCGAGTGTTCTTATAATTCTTAAAATATTATATATATTTTATCGCAATATAGGATTTAGGTACAGAATTTCTATTCTAATATATTTAAATAGGGCTTTATGGATATTTCATTCCAGTTTGTTGTTTTCTTTTGAAAAGAGCTATAGGACTCATACACTTGCATAGCAAAATCATCTTTTAATGAAAGCTCTTTTACAACTATCTTTGATATATTATAAAGTTCTTCTAATACTTCATCTGGATATTGTCTGATATCAACCTTATGTTTCTTTTTCAAAATTTCTAAAGCATCGTTATTTCTTGAAATAAATTCACACAACATATCCATATTTGCTATTTTTGCAGCTCCTATAACAATTTTCTGTAAGTCCTCAGGTAATTCTGAAAACTTGTTAGCATTCATAAAACATTCAATAGTTGTTCCAGGCTCATGCCAACCTGGATAGTAATAATATTTTGCAGCCTTATGAAGCCCAAATGCTAGATCATTATATGGACCAACCCATTCCGTAGCATCTATTGTGCCTGTCTTTAATGCTGTGAAGAGCTCACCACCAGGAAGATTTACAGGAGTGCCTCCAGCTCTTTTCAAAACCTCCCCACCAAGTCCAGGTATTCGCATCTTCAATCCTTTTAAGTCTTCTAAAGAATTTATTTCCTTATTAAACCAACCTCCCATCTGTACTCCAGAGTTTCCTGCTGCCATAGGTATTAAATTAAAAGGTGAGTACGCTTTTTGCCAAAACTCCATTCCTCCACCTTTATAAAGCCATGCATTCATTTCGCTCGAAGTCATTCCAAAAGGCACTGTAGAAAAAAATTGAAAAGTATCGTTTTTTCCTTTCCAATAATAAGCCGATCCATGGCCAAGTTCAGCTACGCCGTTTGATACTGCGTCAAAAATTTCGAATGCTGGGACAAGCTCACCTGCGCCATAAACTGTAACTTTAATTCGTCCACCAGATAATTCTTGAATCTTATCAGCCAGAAACTGAGCTCCAGTTCCAAGGCCAGGAAAATTTTTGGGCCATGTAGTGACCATTTTCCAATTGTATTCAGGTTTCTTCGCTTTTGATAATGAGGGAAGAGCACTTAATACCGCTGCAGTACTAAAATATTTAAAAAAATCTCTTCTTTTCATTTGTCGATCATCCCTTGTTTTATAAAATTTCTAAATTTGAGATTGCTAAAATCAACCATTTGGTTCCTACATCATCAAATGACACCTGAACTCTTGTATTAGCGTCTCTTCCTTCTATAGCTGTAACTATACCTTCTCCAAATTTTTTGTGTATAACTCTTTTTCCAGTTAATGATAAGCCCTTATTGTCATTTTCTTGAAAGATTCCATTTTTTTTGAAAAACATTTTAGATTTATGTCCTATTTCCTCAACGACATTTTCAGGAATTTCATTTAAAAATCTTGACGGCATGCAATAATTATCTGTTCCATACTGTCTTCTTATTTGCGCGTGCGAAATATATAACTTTTTCCTAGCTCGAGTAATCCCCACATAACAAAGCCTTCTTTCTTCTTCGAGATTATCCTCCTCTATGGACATTCTGCTTGGAAATAGATTTTCTTCGAGCCCGACTAAAAAAACAATTGGAAATTCCAAGCCTTTAGAAGAATGTAAGGTCATAAGTTGTATGCAGTCATCCCACTCATTTCCTTGCCCCTCGCCCGACTCCAAAGACGTGTGAGTTAAAAAGGCATCAATGACGGTTTCATTTTCATCTAAATCTACATGAACAAATTCATGTGCTGCTGAGACTAATTCATCCAAATTTTCTAATTTAGATCTTGATTGTTCAGATTTACTTTTTTCATAAACTGATTTTATTTCTGTAATTTTTATGATCTCGCTAATTTGATGAGGTAATTCATCTTTTTGTAGGATGCTTGAGATTGTCTCGATAATATTAAGAAATTCAATTAAAGACTGCATTGCTTTATTTGGCACTAAAGAATTTTCAATAGCTTCCTTTGCGGATTCATAAAGAGATTTATTTTTTTCCTTTGCGATACTTCTTAAAATATTTTTTGTCTTCTCACCAATTCCTCGCGGTGGATTATTAACAATTCTCTCAAAGGAATTATTATCACTATTTGTAACAGCTAGACGCATGTATGCAATAACATCTTTTATTTCTGCTCGCTCAAAGAATCTAAAACCCCCATAAATTCTATATGGAATGCCATTGGCAATTAGCTTTTCTTCAAAGATTCTAGACTGAGCGTTGGACCGATATAAAATTGCTATTTCGTTTTTACTAAAATCTTCCGAAACAAAATTTTGTAGAGTATCAACAACGAAATTTGCTTCTTCTGTCTCATCTGATGCTGAAAATATTTTAACAAGATCTCCACTTTTATCCTCGGTCCACAAATTTTTACCCATTCTTGAATCATTATTTAAAATAATATTATTTGCTGCCTCAAGAATATTACCAGTCGATCTATAATTTTGCTCTAATCTGAAAACCTCAATATCTTTAAAATCCTTTTGAAGCTTTTTAATATTTTCAACTTTTGCACCCCTCCATCCATAAATTGATTGGTCATCATCACCAACTGCGAAAATTGAAGAACTATTTCCTGCCAGAACTTTTATTAATTGGTACTGAATTGTATTTGTATCTTGAAATTCATCTATCAATATTGATCTGAACAAATTATTGTAATATTTTCTCTTTTCATCATTTTTTTGAAGAAGTTCTAATGTTCTTAAAATAATTTCACCAAAATCAACTAGACCACTCGAATTACAATATTCTTCATATATTTTATAAATTTTATTGTATTGAATACTCAAAAAATCATCATCACTTACTTTATCACTTCGAATGCTCTGATCTTTTTTATTATTTATATACCAAGCTACTTGTTTTGGGATTATTTGTGAATTTTCTATCTCATTATCCTTCATTATTCTTTTGATAATTCTAACTTGATCATCTGAGTCTATGATTTGAAAGTTTTTAGGTAAATCTACTTCCTTAAAGTTGGTTCTTAAAATTCTGTAGCATATGCCATGAAAAGTTCCTACCCACATGCTTTCAATGTTTGTATCCAAACTTTCTGATAATCTAGATTTTATTTCTTTTGCAGCTTTATTTGTAAATGTAACCGCTAATATTGAAAAGGGTGAAAAGTTATTATCTTCAATTAGCCATAAAATTCTTTGGATTAAAACTCTAGTTTTGCCGCTTCCAGCGCCCGCTATGACTAAACTATTTAGAGACAAACTGCAGACTGCGTCTCTTTGTGCCTCATTTAGATTATCCAAAGTGTAATTTGTAATCATTCTTTATTGACTAAACTCAAACAAAACCATTGAAAAAATAATTATTAATAATATCGCATTTTTGATTTTTGAGTCTTTTATTTCAGATTTTAAATTATTAATTTCTTTTCTAACTTCATTATCTTGCAACTGCTTTCTAAACAAAGAGAGTGTATCTGGTAATTCACTTAATTCATTTATCAATTTAGGGCTATTTTTTGAAATTTTTCTAAGGAACGCGCTTACACTATTATTCTCTCTTGCCCACTTTTCGAAAAAAGGTTTTGCGGTTACCCATAAATCAAGTTCAGGATATAAATCTCTTCCTAGGCCCTCAATATTCAATAAAGTTTTCTGTAGTAAAACAAGTTGAGGCTGAACAGTCATTTCATATTGTCTTGCAACAGAAAATAGTCGAAGAAGTAAATTACCAAAAGATATTTCTTTTAGTGGTTTCTCAAAAATTGGCTCACATACGCTTCTTATAGAATTTTCAAATTCATCCACTCTTGTATTTTCGCCAACCCATCCTGAATCTACGTGGAGTTCTGCAACTTTTTTGTAATCTCTTTGAAAGAATGCTTGAAAATTTAAAGCTAGATATTTTTGGTCACTTTCTGATAAAGATCCCATAATTCCAAAATCGACTGCACAGTATTTTGGATCATCTGGATTTTCGTAAGATACAAATATATTTCCTGGATGCATATCTGCATGAAAAAAGTTGTGTTGAAATACCTGGGTAAAGAATATTTCAACGCCTTTCTCGGCAAGTCTTTTAATGTTTATTTTATTTTTATTCAACTCTTCGATGTTACTTATTTGTATGCCAAAAATTCTCTCCATTACCAAAACGTTATCTCTTGTATAATCCCAGTATATTTCAGGAACATAAAGATAAGATGATTCAGAAAAGTTTCGTTTTAGAAGGTTTGCATTTGATGCTTCTTTCACAAGGTCTAGTTCACCAAATATTACTTTCTCATATTCAGCAACAATCTCTATTGGTTTCAGTCTTTTCGATTCCTCCCAAAACTTATCTATAGTTTTGGCGATAAAATACATTAGATCAATATCTTTTCTTATCAATTTTTCGATGTTTGGCCTGAGTACTTTTATAATTACATCATTCCCCTCAAGTTTTGCAGAATGAACTTGCGCTACAGAGGCAGAAGCTAAACACTCAATGTCGAAGCTTTCGAAAATATTTTCTATACTGTCTCCTAGTGAAGACTCAATAATTTTTTTAGCTTCCTCTCCCGAAAATGGTTTAACTTTATCTTGTAGTTTGACTAGTTCCTCCGCAATATCTGTAGGTAATAAGTCTTTTCTTGTAGAGATTGTTTGACCCAATTTAACAAATATTGGCCCAAGTTCTTCGAAAGTATTTTTAATTCTTTCGCCTCTCGATAGCATGTTATTTCTAAACCATAAAGTGGGAAAAAATATTCTAAAAAATTTTAATACCCACAAAAATTTAAAATTAAATAAATCCTTATCTAATGAATTTTTCATTATGACAACATAAATTTTAAATAGTCTTAGAATTTTCTTCATTTTGATTTAATTTTATTTAATTTTGCTGTTAAAAGATCTAATTTTTGTCTTACTTTATCAACATCGCTGACATAATTCGTAATTTCTTCCTTCGTAGGTATTATGTCAGTCTCATCTTTTAGATACTCTTTTATATTTCTTTCAATACTACTTCCTACTTCTTCCCGTCTTGTTTTCACATACTCAAATATTTTGGAAGAATAGAATGCAACATCATCATTCATGTATTCTGCGATTATACTTTCCCAATCTATATTCGTTTTCTCAGCAAGCTTCGAAAAACTTTCTGCTAATGAAGCATCTCCAGATATTTTAATATTGTGTTCGTTACCAAAATTATTTGTATAATTAATGAAGCCTATTGGAGTTCCTTCTAATATAAGGTTTGGTTCAACATCAGCATTCTCGATGATTGAAATACAGTTATTTTCAACTAGAAAATAAATATCTGTATTAGTATTTTTTAAATCTATCAAAATAACTTTTCCATTTAATTTAGAAAAATCTTTATCGTCTAGATTACTATTCTCAATAGCTATTGAGATTAATTTGTTAAGCTTTTCTCTCATTATTTATATTTTATAACCTCTATGTATCGCTACGACGCCAAATAATAAATTATTATATTTGTTATTTATAAAGCCTGACTTATTCATGAGTTCAAGTATTTCTGTCTGTGATGGATGGGTTTTTATAGATTCTGCTAAATATTCGTAACTAGCCTTATCCTTAGCTATAAAACTTCCCAAATTTGGAATAAAGTTCTTTAGAAAAAGACTATATGGTTTCTCAATAATCTCTTCGGGCGTCGAGAATTCTAAAATCTGAATTGATCCTCCCGGTCTAATTACCCTATATATCGAATCCAAAGCGTTTCCAATATTTGCGGTATTTCTTAAACCAAATGCCATGGTGACATGATCAAAAGAATTAGTTTTAAAAGCTAGATTTAAAGCATCCGATTGAACATAATCTATGTTTTTTATTATTCCTTTATCAATTAAATTATTTCTTCCATGTTCTATCATATCAAAATTTATATCGCATGATATTACATGGCCCTTGTCTCCAACTATTTTATGAATTAATTTAGTTACATCTCCCGTGCCTGCAGCTAAGTCTAAAACTGTATCTCCAGATTTTATATTTGAGCAATGCAAAAAATAATCCTTCCACGCTCTGTGAAGGCCGAATGACATTAGATCATTCATTAGATCGTAATTTTTTGTTACTGAAGTAAAAACATTATTCACAAGAGAAACTTTTTCTTCTTCTGATACTTTCTTAAATCCAAAATTTGTTGTTTTATTATTGTTTAACTCGCTCATAGCCAGCTTCCTTTAACTTCTGCAAATAAGTACTCCATTTTTCAGCATATTCACTTCCTAACTCATACAAGTATTCCCAAGAGTAAATACCTGTATCGTGACCGTCATCATAAACAATTTGAATCGCGTAGTTACCAACCGGAACAATATTTTGTATTGACACATTTTCTTTGCCAATTTGTAATTTTTCTTGCCCAGGTCCATGACCCATAACTTCTGCTGATGGAGAATAAACTCTTAAATACTCTGCAGCTAAATCAAAAGATTCATTTTCATACTTCAGAGTTAAATATGATGATTGCTGATGCAGATTTATCTCTACTGGTACATTCACAGCCATTTTTATTCCTCTTTATTTGTTTTTTTTGACCTAGGATGTACTTTATCATAAACAGTCATTAGATACTGATTATCTAAATGTGTATATATTTGTGTTGTGCTGATATTCTCATGACCAAGAAACTCTTGAACCGCCCTAATATTTCCTGAAGACTCTAAAAGATGGGTTGCTACAGTATGTCTTAGTTTATGCGGATATAAATTTTGTTCAATACCTGAGGCTTTTGCCAACAAATTCATCCTCAGTTGTATACTTCTGGTAGATAATTTCTTACCATTCGTGCCTATAAATATATGTTCTGAATTTTTAGTATCAAATTTTTTCCTAATTTCTATCCACGCCTTAATAGCTTCTATAGCTTTTGAGCCGAGGGGTATTAATCGTGTTTTCTTTCCCTTCCCAATTATTCTAATAATTGCGTCACTGAAATTTATATTTGAGAATTGAACGTCAGACAATTCACTAAGGCGTAAGCCAGATGAATAAAATAATTCAAAGATTGCTAAATCTCTAATCAAAAGATCTTGATTCTTATATGTGCCTTCTTTTTTATGACTTTTACTTGCTAACAAGTCAATATCTTTATGTTGTAAAACTTCAGGTAAATGCTTTTCTGCTTTAGGAGACTTTATGTTTTCCGCAAAATTCTTATAAATTAATTTTTTTCTTAACAAAAAATTAAAAAATCCTCGAAGGCTTGATAGATTTCTTTTAATAGATTTTGGGCTGATCCCATTCCGATGAAGATGAGATACAAAATCTCTAATTATTTTTTCGTCAAGGATAGAAATACTGTTAATCTTAATCTTATTGCAAAATTTAATAAAAAACTCTAGGTCTCTCCCATAAGAGTTTATAGTATTTGGTGAATAATTTAAGACACTTCCAATATGTTCAATATACTCTTTTTTCAAAGAAATTATATTTTCTTTTTTCATTGCCCTTGAATGAATTGATTAAATGCAAAAGAAACTGTCTGCGCCAATGAGGAAAGAAGATCAAATTGATGATTCTTTTCTATCATCATACTGTTATATTTAATAAACATAATTCCTGTTGGAAAATCTAAACCTAAAGGGCACATTACGATAGAACATTTTTCATCTTTAAATTTGCCTAGGCCGTATGTTTTTATATATTTATTTGTTAATAAAATAGGATTTTTTTGAAGGAAAACTTCGTTTATTAAATCAATATCATAATTAAAATACTTTTGATCTAGGTTATCAAGGCCTTTTATGTTCAATAACCCTAGTTCAATATTTAGGGTTGGGAATTCTTTTTTTATAAACTCTACAATGAAGCTAGGAAGCTCATTTATATCTTTCTTAGATATTAACTCATTTGCAAATTTATATAATTTATTTTGGATAATTTCATTTGCCTCAGCATTATTAATAATCTCAGAAATTTTTGCTTTTAGCGAATTATTCTCATTGATTAGAGATTTTATTCTAATGTCTTCAAAAGAAATAACGTTTCCTTCATTCTTGTTTAAAGAAAACAATTGATTTAATAGGTCAACATTATCATTTATGAAATTTGGATTTTCAATTAGATAGTCAATTACTTCATCTTTTGAAAGATCTTTTATTTCAGCGTTATTTTTTTTTCTTAATCCCATTCTATTATTCTATAAAAGTGCCGTTAAAAACATATTCAGCTCCACCAATCAAAAAAGCTGAATCACCTGTTTCACCATTCCATTTTACAAGAGCTTTTCCTCCCTGCATATGTACATAATTGCTTTTTTTAAAATGCTTATTATATGATTTTGCAGAAGTGGCTATTGCGCAAGCCGCAGACCCACATGACATAGTCTCTCCAGAACCTCTTTCGTATACTTTTGCTTTCCAATTACCCTGACTAACTTTTTCAACTATGCTTAAATTCGTCCCATTTTTAAAAAATTTCTTTTTTGAAAATTTCACTGAAAAATCCTCAATGTTGATTTTATCAATATTTTTTAGGAAAAAAATGGCATGTGGATTGCCAATCTCAACCACATGAAAAAAATATTTTTTATTCATATAGTTAAAATATTTATTCCTTGACAAAAATTCTTTAGGAGAAAAATTTGGAATTCCCATATCAATAATATATTTATTTTTTGACGGATTACTCAACTTAATTTCTTTTGTCATTGTTTCGACATTTATCTGCTTCTTATTTTTTCCATATTTATCAAAATAATATTTTGCTACACACTTTGCACCATTTCCACATTGTCCTGATTCTGTTCCGTCTTTATTAAAAATTTTATAAGTAAAAGATATATGTCTTTTTTTTGATTTTTTTAAAATTAGTAATTGATCGCACCCTACTCCATAATTTCTATCGCATATTTTTTTTATCTCTTTTTTACTAAAATTATTATATGGCGAAACTAAATTATCTATAATAATGAAATCATTACCTAAACTTTGCATCTTTGTAAAATTTACTTTTTTCATACTAGCTAACTATTATTTCTCTTGAAAACAAATCATTAATTTTTTCTTTCCTACTAATAATATGCATCTCTCCATTTTTTATCATTATTTCAGATGGCTTTGGGCGAGAATTGTAATTACTTGCCATAGAAGAAGCATATGCTCCACAAGAGGATATAATTAAAAGATCACCTTGCTGTACTGACAATCGCCTATCCTTACCTAAAAAGTCAGTACATTCACAAACTGGGCCAACAATATCGCATAAAATGTTTTGTTCTTTATTATCTGTAATTGGTTTTATTTCATGCCATGCGTCATAAAGAGCAGGTCGAATCAAATTATCCATGCCAGCATCAACAATTACGAAATTCTTTTCGCTATCTTTTTTAATATATTCAACAGAGGTGAGAATATATCCTACGTTACCTACTATGCTTCTACCCAGCTCAATAATAAAATCATAATCTGATAATTCATTATCATTTATCACTTGATTAATTGTTTTTCCAAAATCATTTAAAGATGGGGCATCATTATTTTGGTAATTTATGCCTAATCCTCCACCCATATCAATTAATTTAATATTAATATTGTTTTCTTTCAGCTGATCGATAATCTTTTTTACTGATATTATAGCTTCTTTAAATGGATCTAAACTCTCAATTTGTGATCCGATATGATAGTCTATACCTAACAAATCAATAGATTTTTCATTGTTAGCATAAATAAAAGCATCCATCATATTTTTTAAATTGATGCCAAATTTTGTTGTCTCAACTCCGGTTGAAATAAATTCGTGCGAGCCTGGGTCAATGTTTGGATTAATCCTGATAGATACTGGAGCCACTTTATTAAGTTTTGCTGCAATTGAATTTATTCTCTCCAACTCAGAGAAGGACTCGACATTAAAACAGTGTATTCCATATTCAAGTGATCTAATAATTTCTTCTTCAGATTTTCCAACCCCTGAATAGATAATTTTTTCAGGTTGTGCGCCGATTTTTATAACTCTTTCTAGCTCTCCTAAAGACACAATATCGAAACCAGCACCCAATTCTAATAGAACTTTTAAAATAGATAGATTTGAGTTTGCTTTTACTGAATAAAAGACTTTTCTTTTTTCACTAGCAAAAACGTTTTTGATTTCGCTGAAATTTTTTACTAAATCATTGTGCGAATAGATAAAACAAGGAGTACCGAAGTCACCTGCAATTTTCTTCAATGAAATTCCATCAATAAAACTGTCATTGTTTTTATACTCTATAGTCATCTTTTAATTTACTTCTAAATTCGTCCTCGGGTAAGTAAAGATCCCCTGTTTGCCCACAGCTCTGAAGTATTGTAAAACATATCAATAATAAACATGAGCATATTATTTTATAAAATTTTTTCATCTTTTTGTGCTTACCAATTTCTTCGCTTTTTTTATTTGCTTAATAACCTCACTATGTGAAGTACCACCAAGTGTTTTTTTACTATTTACTGAACCCTCAACTGTTAAAATTTTATATATATCTTCTTCTATTAACTTTGAAAAATTTTTATAATCTTTTAATGTAATTTCGTTAAGATCTATATTTTTCTTTATCGCAAATGCAACTGCTTTCCCAACGATTTCATGAGCATCCCTAAATGGCACCTTTTTATTAACCAAATAATCTGCAAAATCTGTAGCGGTAGAATATCCTTTTTTTGCCGCCATTTTAGCCACATCTTCATTGAGTTTGATGCTATCAATAGAGAGGCTCATTGCGCTTAAGCAATTTAATAGAGTATCGCCACAATCAAAAAGTGCTTTTTTATCTTCTTGATTGTCCCTGTTATAAGCAAACGGTTGGGCTTTCATAATAGTCAAAATATTAATAAGTTGACCATATATTGTTCCAGTCCTACCTCTAATAAGTTCAAGTACATCAGGATTTTTTTTCTGAGGCATTATTGATGAACCGGTGCAAACCTCATCATCAAGTTCTATAAAATTATAAATCGTAGAGCACCAAATAATGATTTCTTCAGAAAATCTAGATAAATGCGACATGAGTATTGATGAGTTACTAATAAAATCGATAATAAAATCTCTATCACTAACACTATCTAATGCATTATCTGTAATACCCTCAAAATCTAATAATTTTGCAACATATTTTCTATCTAGTTTATGAGAAGATCCTGAAAGGGCCCCAGAGCCAAGCGGGCAAGTATTTACCCTCCCAAAACTATAGACGAATCTTTCTTTATCTCTCTCTAACATAAAAAACCAAGACATTAGAATAAAACCAAATGTTACTGGTTGAGCAACCTGCAAATGAGTAAATCCAGGCATAATACTATCGGAATATTTTTCCGCTAATTTAATAATTTTCTTTTGTAAAATAATTATACTATCGACGACATCAATGATTTCATCTCTGACATATAACCTCATATCTGTGGCAACTTGATCATTCCTTGATCTGCCTGTATGTATTTTTTTAGCAGTATCACCAATCATATCTATTAACTCTTTTTCAATATGCATATGAATATCTTCAAGTGAGTGGTTCCACTTCATCTTTCCGCTATAAATTTTATTTTCGACTTTTTTAAGAGCACTTAAGACTTTTCTCAGTTCAGAATTCGTCAGAATTCCTACTTTTTCCAACATCTTGGCATGTGCTTCTGTGCCCCATATATCGTATGTTGCAAGCCTGTTATCAAGCTCAATTGAGGATGTAAATCCCTCAACAAATTGATGTGTTTTCTTTGAAAATCTCCCCTGCCAAGGTTTTTTTGTTTTCTTTGCCATTGTGAAATACTATTTAATATAATCTCATATAAGTATAACATTAAGTTGATGATATGGACGAAAGTTTAACACCAAAAAAAATAAGAATCGCTACCAGAAAAAGCCCGTTGGCATTGTGGCAAGCACAAATGGTTGGGCAACAGATAAAAAAAATCGATGAAACAATTGAAATAGAACTTATAAAAATTACTACTTCTGGCGATAAAATCCTAGATAAACCTTTATATGATATTGGCGGCAAATCACTTTTTTTAAAAGAATTAGAGATTGCTTTATTAGAAGGAAATTGTGACATAGCTGTGCACTCAATGAAGGATATGCCTGCTACAATTCATCAAGATCTTAAAATATCTGCTATCCTTGAAAGGGAAGATTTTAGAGATGTCTTAATTTCAAATAAATACAAATCTTTAAATGATTTTGAAAAAGGCTCTTCCATAGGAACATCAAGCATAAGAAGAATTTGCAATCTAAAACATAGTTTTAAAAAAATTGAAATTCAAAATGTTCGGGGCAACATTGATACCAGAATAAATAAAGTTAAAAATAATGAAATTGACGGAATAATTGTTGCGGCTGCAGGTGTTCTGAGACTCGGGCTAAAAAAACATATCGCAGAATTTATGGATGAGAGAGAGTGGCTACCCGCTATAGGGCAAGGAGCAATTGGTATCGAAACAAAAAAAAATAACTTTGTTATCAATAATCTAGTAGAAAAACTAAACGATAACGAAACTTCAATTTGCGTTAATGCTGAGAGAGAAGTAAGTAGATACTTTCAAGCAAACTGCAACACTCCGTTAGCTGCACTTGCTAAGATTTCAGGTAATACAATTCGATTGAATGCAATGATAGGCTCGTTGGATGGCCAACAAAAAATTTGTTTTGAAGCAGATAGTTTGATTGAGAATCATAAAGATCTTGGTATAAAAGTTGCGAAAGGTCTTGAAGCAAAAGGAGCTAAAGAATTACTTTAAATGTTTATATTAATCACAAGACAGCAAGAAAAATCAGAAGAATTCTCAGCATTATTAAATAAAAATAAAATAAAGAATCTTTGTTTTCCAGTTTTAAGCATAAAAAGAAATAATCCGACACCAACAAATATTGATAATTTGAAAGAATCAAACTTTGTCATATTTACAAGTCAAAATTCTGTATCAAATTTTATGAAAATTTTCACAAAGGATAACTTGATAGGGAAAAAAATAGCGTCTATTGGTGATTCAACGTCTAAAGCATTAGAAAAGCTTGGAGTTGAAGTAGACATATCGCCAGAAAACGATTTTTCAAGCGAAAATCTTTGTGAAGAGATTTCAAATTTACCAAATGAAAAAAATAAAATTATAATTGTCAAAGGAGAAGGCGGAAGATCTATTCTGAAAGATGAGTTGTCAAAAAAATTTCAGGTTTACGATGATTTAAATATTTATAAAAGAGAGCTTCCAAGCGAAATTCATAACATCGATAAATCTACTTTTGAGAAAATTTCCCACATTTGTATCACTAGTGTAGAGATCTTAAAAAATCTGGTAGCAATTTGTAATTTTTCAAATCTACAAATTTCAAAACATATGATTTTCGTTTCAGGAAATCAAAGGATTGCTAATGAAATTAAAAAGATATTTCCAAATAACAAAATTTTAATTTCAAAAAATCCAACAAATGAGGATATGTTAAGCACGATCTTAAATAAATCAAATTAAATTTTGCCTATCTCAACATTCTCATTTATCCATCTTTTAACAAGCTTTTCAGATAGTTTATCAGAAATAGTTTCTGAACATTCTTTTGTGTCATTAATGTATTTATAGTCTCTTGCAACATTTGCAATTTTAAAATTAATGTCCCCTTTCTGCCTCTTACCTAAAATTTCACCAGGTCCTCTTATTTCTAAATCCTCTTTTGCAATATCAAAGCCATTATTATTTTTCCTAAGAATATCAATTCTTTTTCTAGCGGTATCATTAAGTCCTGATTTATATATCAAAATGCATGTGCTTTTTTTATCACCTCTGCCAACTCTTCCTCTTAACTGATGAAGTTGTGAAAGACCCATTCTTTCTGAATTTTCTATTATTATTACTGTAGCATTAGGAATATCTAAGCCAACTTCAATAATTGTTGTGGATACCAGTAAATCTATTTTTTTATTTCTAAAATCACGCATAACTTGCTCTTTCTCTTGCATTTTCATTCTTCCATGAATTAAACCAACGTTAATTTTCTTTAAATTTTTTTTAATTTGTTCATGAGTTTTTATCGCAGCCTTACATTCGAGAACCTCTGATTCATCGATAATTGGGCAAACCCAATAAACTTGATTCCCTTCATGGCATTTTTTACTTATCTTTTGAAAAATTTCATCTCTTCTAGTTTCCGATAAAGCTATTGTTTCAATTTCCTTTCTACCCTTTGGCATTTCATCAATGACTGAATAATCAAGATTTCCATAAAGAGTCATAGCTAGTGTTCTTGGTATAGGAGTAGCTGTTAAAATTAATTGATGAGGATAAGTTTCTGATTTTCTTCCTTTTGATGTGAGAGTCATTCTTTGATGCACACCAAATTTATGCTGCTCATCAATAATTATCAGAGCGAGATTCTTAAATTCTATTTGATTTTGGATAAGTGCATGAGTTCCGATTATTAAGTCAACATTACCAAGTTTGATATCTTCTGTTACTATTTTTTTTTCCCTAGTTTTCATACCACCATATAGTAATGAGATATTTATTTTAAAATCTTTTAACATTAGTTTAATACTTTGATAGTGTTGCTCCGACAAAATTTCTGTAGGAGCCATAAAAGCAACTTGAAAACCATTACTTATAGCATGTAGTGCCGCAAACAAAGCCACGAGTGTTTTTCCAGAACCAACATCTCCTTGAACTAATCTTGTCATTGGTGTTTTTCTCTGCATATCATCAATTATTTCTTGCATAACATGCATTTGAGAATCAGTAGGCTTGAAAGCTAATTTAGAAATCAATTTCTTTATTGGCTGCATATTGTTATCCAATGGAAAAGATTCTAAAGTTTTGTTAAAAGATCGAATTCTTTTAAAGATTAATTGGTGTGCTAGAAGTTCTTCAAAAACCAGCCTCTGCTTATTTTTATTATTTGAACTTATAAGATCTTCATGAGATGTACTTTTATCAGGCCTGTGTATATTACTAAGAGCTGATTTTATATCAACAAATTCATATTTATCGAGTACTTTTTTTGGTAGTAATTCTGGCAAATGTATCTTTCCAATTTTCAGAAGCTCTATTGATTGCTTAATATAGTTTCTCAAACTATATTGATGCAGCCCCTCCGTTAAAGGATAAACTGGGGTTAAAAATTCATCTAAGGGAGGTCTTTCGTTTTCAAAGAATTGACATTCGGGATGTACAACCTCCTTCACATTATTTGCTAATCTCAATTCACCAAAACATCTAACATTTTTTCCAATAGTAAAATTTTTAATTTGACTTTTATTAAAATAAAAAAATCTTAATTGGATAGATGCAGTTTCGTCAGAAATCCTTACTACAAACATCCTCTTTTTAAAAAAAATAACATTTGCTTTATCGACTTTACCTTCAAAAAGAAATTTTTTTCCAGGCTCTAAGTCGGATATTTTTGAAAGCTTTGTTTTGTCATTATATCGAATGGGTAAATGAAAAAGTAAATCCTCTAATGAATATATACCAATCTTATTTAATTTTATAAGCCCTTTCTGACCTACGCCTTTTAAGTCAATGAGACCTGCATCACTCATAAAAATTTACTTGGTTGTTGCAATAGCATCAATCTCTATTAATGCATCTTTGGGGAGCTGATTTATGCCAATTGCTGCTCTAGCAGGGTATGGTTTTTCAAATATTTCTTCCATATGCTTATTCACTAGTCCAAAGTGGGTCAAATCTGTTAGGTATACATTTAGTTTTAAGATCTTTTGGTAAGATGATCCAGATGCTTCAAGCACTTGCCCTAAATTTTTAAAGACCTGCTTAATTTGCGACTCAATATCCTCAGAAATAATTTCCATTTTTTCAGGCACAAGAGGTATTTGCCCAGACAAATAAATCATATTGTCTAGTTTTACAGCTTGTGAGTATGCACCAATAGCGGCAGGGGCTTTATCAGTATGTATATATTCTATTGTCATTAGCCAACGGTCCTCATTACCTTATTTATATTTTTTAATTTTTTTAAATCCTTTATAACATTAGCCAAATGATTTCTGTTTTTAACATCAATTGTAAACACAAATGACGCATATGGATTCTGAACCTCATCAAATTTTACATTTTCAATATTACAAGAGAGCCTAGAAATTACTCCCGCAACGTTTGCTAAAACGCCCCTTTGCTTTTCAGAATAAACTCTTATTTGTGCTTGAAAATCTCCACTGACTTCGTCAGACCATTCTATAAAAATTCTATTCGACCTAGATTTCTTAATATTATGACAAACTGATCTATGAACAACAAATCCATTTCCTGAAGAAGTAAGTCCTACAATATCATCTCCTGGAATTGGTCTACAACATTTTGCATATTTAATTACTAGCCCCTCGGTACCTTTTATCGCAATTAATTCATTTGCTCTTGCGCCAAGCAATTTAGATACAAAACTGTCATATTTTTGCTTAACAAAACTTTTTTTCATAGATATATTTTGAGCCGCCAAGTGCGGACTAATATTCCCTAAACCAATCTCTATAAATAAGTCTTTTATATTCTTTAAATTATACTCAGCTAATAATTTACTAATTGAATTATATTTAATATCTGTATATGAGGTTCCATAATCATGTAGGGCTTTATCAAGTATTTTTAATCCAAGATCTGATGCTTGTTCAGACTGCATCTTCTTCAAGTAATTTTTAATATTTGTTCTTGCCTTAACTGTCACAACAAATTCAAGCCATGATGGGTCAGGCTTTCCGAGAGTATTTGTAATTACTTCAACTGTTTGGCCCGATGATAAAGTAGTGCTTAGAGGGACATCAATATCATTAATTTTTGCCGCAACACAATTGTCACCAATAGCGGAATGAATAGAATAAGCAAAATCTATAACGCTGCTTCTATATGGTAATTCTTTAATTTCACCTTTTGGAGTGAAAACATATATTTCATCAGGGAAAAGATCTATTTTTATATTTTCAAGGAGATCTAAGGAATTTGGAGAATTTCGCTTCATTTCAATGATTTTTTGCAACCAATCTCTCGCATATGCTTGAGCTGATGAATGGCCTCCTGTCTTGTACTGCCAGTGAGATGCAATACCTGATTCAGCGAATTGATCCATTTCTTTTGTTCTTATTTGAACTTCAATGGGTATGGCATTTGGCCCAAATAAAACGGTATGAAGAGCCTGATAACCATTAGACTTTGGTATTGCAATGTAATCCTTAAATTTTCCTGGCACAGGCTTGAAAAGATTATGTGTTGCCCCAAAAATTCTATAGCAGTCATCAATTTTTTCAGTCACAAGCCGTAAACCATAAATATCAAATACAGCATTGAAACTAATTTTTTTCTTTTTCATTTTTTTATAAATACTATATGGATTTTTTTGCCTAGTATAAATTTCTGCATTTATATTTAAATCTTTTAACCTTTCGTCTATTTTATTTTTAATCTCGTCAAGAAATTTAGACTTGTTGCCTTTATGATTTTCAACTGCATTATTGATAATTTTATTTCTGAGTGGGTATATAGTCCTAAATGATATTTCCTCTAACTCTAGTCGAAGTTTATTCATACCAAGTCTTAAAGCTATTGGGACATAAATTTCTAGAGTTTCTGAAGCGATACGAAGTTTTTTGTCCATTGGTAAACAATCTAAAGTCCTCATATTGTGTAATCTATCTGCCAATTTCAAAAGAATAACTCTTAGATCGTCTGACATTGCAAGCATCATTTTACTAAAATTTTCAGCTTGAACTTCGTCTCTAGATAAAAATTTGATATTTTCAATTTTACTAACACCATCTACTAATTTTGCTATCTCTAATCCAAATTTTTCTTCAATATCTTCCTTGCCTGCAGGTGTATCTTCCACAACATCATGAAGAATCGCAGCAGCTATACTCACTGCATCCATCTTCATTTCAACTAAAATTGAGGCGACCGAGAGTGGGTGATTAATATATGGTTCACCGCTTTCACGAAGTTGGCCTTTATGATTCAAAAAGCTGAATTCATATGCTTTCTTAAGCATACTAATTTGATCTTTATCTAAATATTTTTTCGCTTTTTTTAATAGGCTGTCAAAAGCAGGATTTGATGAATCTTGCTGACTCAAATTAGTTTTTTTTAAATTTGAAGATTCAGCCATGCCATACTATCAAAAATTAAGTTGATTCTTCCTGAGGAGCATTAACATTTTCATCAGAAATTTCTTCCTCTGTGTTTTCCTCATTTGAGGAATCAGAAGCATTTAACTCCTCTGTGCTTTCGGTTTCAGAGTCATTTTCTCTAAGCAAAGTACCAATTTCTTCATCAATTTCAGATTGGTCAAATATACCTTCGTCTTCGTTTATAACCGGTTTTTCCTCAAGCATTTCCTCAGTTATATTACCAGCAGCTATTTCACGCAAAGCAAGAACTGTAGCCTTATCATTGTCCCACTCAAGAGTTGGCTCTTTACCATTCATTATCTGGCGAGCTCTTTTACTCGCTACTCGCACTAAGTGAAATCTATTTTCAACTTGCTCTAAACAATCTTCTACTGTGATCCTAGCCATAATTAATCCTATATAAATAAATAAGTTACTAAGTAAATAGTACTTTAAAAGTCAAAATGTATCAAAGGTTCTTTCCTTATTTTGTCGTCAAATGACAAATCTTTATCCATGCAGAATGAGTGAAGTTTTTTCTCCGCCTCGGCAAAATCATCATTTACAATGATGTAATCATAGTTTTTTGCTTTACTTAACTCAATTTTAGCGTTTTCAAGTCGTTCGATAATTATTTCCTCTTCATCTGTACCTCTTTCACGCAATCTTTTCTCAAGAATTTCAAATGAAGGAGGAAGAATAAATATACTTCTGGATAAAGGAAATTTTTTCTTAATTATTTCTGCACCTTGAAAGTCAATTTCTAGGATAACAATTATATCGTCTTCAAGTAATTTAACTACTGAATCAATTAGAGTCCCATAAAAGTTACCATGAACCATCGCATGTTCTAAATACTTCTCGTTTTTAATTTTATCTTGGAACTCGTCCGAGGATATAAAATTATAATCTATACCATTCGCTTCCCCTACTCTAGGTTTACGAGAAGTA
>CEPT01072265.1_pt1 | contig 25867 bp, 6 predicted proteins | sample 356221 | NCBI WGS metagenome assembly CEPT01 (sample SAMEA2620081, study PRJEB7988) | marine metagenome | isolation source: saline water (ENVO:00002010), including | reverse complement strand
ACGATAATACCATTGGAACCATGTGCTCCTTGATAACTAGATCTCCATCCACTACCGCCACCTGCTCCAGGAGCAGCATGAGTTTGGTGATTGTGAGAATAGTTGCCGCCTTGGGGGTGACCAGTAGCACCTTGTCCACCAAAGTGAGAAGTGCCACCAACACCAGTATAACCGTAATGTCCTGTTCCGCCACCACCGTAGAGGTTTAGATCTCCACCAGAACCTAATCCAGGAAGACCGCCACAGTGTTGATGACTTTGATTAGCACCAAGACCACCACTAGCAGAAAGGTAACTACCGAATGATGTGGTTTGACCACCACCTCCGTTGCCAGAATAGTATGTTCCTGACTGAGAACCATTACCTACGGTTACAGATACCTGACTAATATTACCAACATCAATTAATTTTTCTGAGTATCCACCAGCACCTGCTGATTCTCCGTGACCAGATCCACCGCCGCCACCACCAACTAGACGAACGAGGATCTTACCAATACCAGCTGGTTTATTCCACGTACCAGACTGGGTAAACGTTTGAATACTCTTAGGTCCAGGTAGGTTAAAACTTGGAGAAGCACTTCCATCACTATACAAATATTGTCCATTGCCACTACTGGGGGATGGTGGCAATGAATTTTCACTGAGGGAAAGACCACTATCACCTAGGTCAATACTATTTCCAGATGGGATGTTGATAGCACCACCACTAGATGATTCTAGAATATTTACTCTAATAGTTGACATTTACTTAAACTCCCAAATAACACAGATACCATCACGACCAACAGCACCAACATAAGATGTGTGATAACCAGCAGATCCACCTGCTCCAGGAGCAGCATGAGTCTGGTGGTTGGCAGAATACTGACCTCCTTGTGGGTGACCACTAGCACCAGATCCTCCCCAATAAGAGGCACCTCCAGTAACACCAGAATAGTATTCGTGACCGCTACCACCACCGCCATACTGATTGAAGTCTCCGCCAGAACCTAATCCAGGAAGACCGCCACAGTGTTGATGACTTTGGTTTCCACCGCCACCACCAGTACAAGTCATGTAACTTCCGAATGATGAAGATGTTCCTCCACCAGCAGCGCCAGAATAATATGTAGGACTTGTAGATCCTAGTCCAATAGTAACGGATACTTGAGAAACTCCACTAACATCAATTAGTCTCTCGGAATAACCACCAGCAGCACCAGTCTCACCAACACCAGAACCAGCGCCACCGCCGCCAACTAGGCGTACATAAATCTTGGACACGCCAGCTGGTTTAATCCAAGTAGCTGATGACGTGAATACAGTAATACCTGTTGGTCCTACAGAAGTCCATTGTAGGTCAGAACCATCACTAACCAGAATTTTTCCAGCCTGACCAGTTGGGTCGGGCATAATATTTGCCGATGTCAGTGGTGTGGATCCCAGAACAAGAGAATGTCCAGAAGGGATACTAACTGACGTTCCATTTTGTGGACGAATTTCGTTTACTCTTAAAATAGACATCAACCGTACTCCATTACTACTACACAACCACCGACGCCTTTAGCACCAGTGTAAGAACCACCCCATCCATTAGCACCACCGCCACCATAAGATCCATGAGTTTGATGGTTAGGAGCATATGCTCCTGCTTGTGGGTGACCACATCCATTACTACCGCCAAAGTGAGAAGAACCACCACGACCATTGTGTCCGTGACCAGTTCCTCCTCCACCATATAGATTTACTTGACCACCAGAACCTAATCCAGGAAGACCACCACAGTGTTGGTGATTTGAATTTGCTCCGTTGCCTCCAGTACAAGTAATATAAGATCCGAATGAGGACGCTGTTCCACTAGCAGCACCACCAGAATAATAAGTTGGACCTCCACCTGTACCTATGGTGACGCCGACAGATCCTACACCAATCATGCTAAAGAAACCTTCGGCAAATCCTCCAGCTCCACCACTCTCAGCGTATCCGCTACCTCCACCACCAGCAGCCACAACTCTTACGTATACTAATTTAGTACCAGAAGATGGGAAATAAGTGGAGTTAGACGTGAAGGTAATGATGCCTTTAGCACCATAGGAATTAAACACATAACTAGTGCCGTCACTAGCAACACCAAGTCCGCCTTGTCCAGATGGGTTGGGCATCAAGGAGGAACTATCTAAGGGAGTTCCCCCCAACAATAATGAATGACCCGCTGGAATAACGACTTGGTTGCCAGACGACGCTTGTATGTTGTTTACAAAAATTGTACTCATTTTTTATACAACCGACCAGGAACTTCCGTTAGCGATAGTAACTACCGTGGAACTATTTATAGTCAAAGGACCAGCACTAACAGCATTTGTATTAGCAGGAATCGTGACATCGTAGTCAATTACATTTCTGTTTGTCTTGAATACGCCGAACTTATCAACGAACAATTTATCGCCGTTGACATACATTACGTCATCGCTGGATCCATCAGCGTTGAGTGTAGTACCATTGATTCCAAGAGATCCAGATACCTGTAGGGCATAGTCTGGGTTGCCAGTGAAGGCAGAAGCAGTAGGATCAGCATTGATCCAAACCTTAGATGCTCTGTAGATATCTAGTTCATTATCAGCTTCAGTCCAACGTGAGGTAACAAACTCAGCGTTGTCTTGGTATACCTTACCATTAATGTTGATGTCTCCACCAATATTCAAGGCATATACACGTGCTTCGTTTGGCGTTACGGTAGTATCTGTTCCACCAAACTGATCAGTGTTAATAGCAACTCTGTTCGTAGTACCTTGAATAGCAAGGGCAGGAGTAGACTTCCAGGTTAGTGAACCTTGAGTACCGTCGTTAGCGGTAATCTCAAATACGTCACCACCAATCATCTGGTTACCAATTCTGAAGTTAGAGAGGTAAGCACCAGATCCAGGAGATGTCTCAGCACCAGTAGCACCAGCGAAGATGATAGGAGCACCAGCGTTGGAGTTGGCAAGACCAACTTGGAAACTGGTCTCGACTCTAGCATCACCAGCGATATCAAGTTCGACAGCATCATCAGCAACTTTGTTGATACCAACGTTACCGTTACCAGTAATCGTCAGGGCATCAGTGAAGTTAGCAGTGTTGAATACCATTGCCTTAGTGGTGGTAATTCCACTAAAGAGTTGCTTGAAGAAGACTTCACCAGTGTCATTATCATACTGAATTTCAAGACCTTCGACACTAGGATCTCCACCCTGACCAAGAAGTTGGATACGAGCATCACGGCTAGCGTTGGCAGAATACATTCTAAAGAGAGCATCCTTATCTGCTTGCTCTACGATCAGTAGTTTGGCAGCAGAGACGCTGTTGTTAGTACCAATCAATACATTGTTGTTGGCGCTATCAGCGACGAATGTAGCAGTACCAGTACCCTCGTTAACTTTCAGGTCAGCACCGACGTTTACAGCGGCGAGGAAGTCTGCTCTACCAGATACACTCAGTGCCTGGTTAGCAGCAGCGATACCACTGATGAAGAGGGTTCCCTCCATCGTATCGCCAGTCTTGAGAACGTTCTCAGATGCTTGACCAGTCAAGTCAGCAGTGATGGAGTTAGCGACGAAATCGCCGTTAGCATCGAGCATTACTGCTGCTCTCTTGGTAATATTACCTTGAGCATCTAGAGTAGGTGTTGTTCCATCGGAATGGAAGTCAACGTTCTGAGCGTTCCAGACAACCGAACTGTTGACCTTGAAGGAGTTAGCGTCAGCAACCTTGACGTTAAGAGCAGCACTGTAGTTAGAGGACTGTGTGCCTGTAGCAACGATAGCAGCGTTAGCAGTAGGTGCTCCAGTAGCACTGGTTCTGAAGTAGATGGCAGGAGCAGTATCAACACCGTCTCTACCAAGACTTAGGATACCTACACCGTTGTCTCCATATAGAGAGGCAACTTCATATGTACCATCAGGTCTGCCGTTGTTGTTAGGATCTCTATCAGATAGAGTCCAGTTTTGATACGTTACAGCAGTAGCGAAGTTAGAACCAATCTTGATGCCTTCGGTGAACATTTGCTCACCAGCACCAACTGTCTGAGTACCGTGGACAATAACGTAGTTGTTGCTAGGTTCATTGGTGTCGTTATTGACCTCAATGAATCCGATGGTCATCTTACCAGTCTCAGTTTCATTTGGACGGTAGATGTTAACTTGAGTACCGATCTGCCATGGAGATACAGAGAAGGCACCGATGTTACTGGTGGTTACACTGTTCTGGATATATACTGCCCAACGGATGTTAGGTGTAGAAGCAGAACCAGTATCAAGAATTCTGATACTCTTTCTGAAGTCCTTAGCAAACTGGAAGGTAGGCATGTGCCTATCATGGAATCTACCTGCTTGCTGGTTATAAGCATTCTGGTAGAAGAGACCTTGCTTGGAATCCAACTTGTCGGAGTCCATGCCAGTATCAGGACCGTCATTACCAGAAGTCCAAACTTCATACCACTCAGTCCAGTCGGTGGTTTCTGTATCAACAGAAGAACCAGAACCACGGAGGAATAACTTATTGTTGTCCGTGAATGCCAACTGTCTAACACCACCATATGTGGAGTCGTTACCATTACCACCCTGTCTGTAGGTCAGAACACCGTGATAGTTACCTGCCGCCATGGCGCTGGTTAGACCGTCAGAACCATTAGATCTGGTGAAGGCGGTAACACCAGTCTTATACAGATAAGCAGGTGGGTTACCGTTGACGTTACCTAGATCGGTGTCAAGTAGACCTGTAGATCCAGAGGATAGTTCAACGGAGATGTTGTAGGAACCAGAAAGTCTGTCTCTAGGTACAGTACCAGATTCTAGGTTACTAGCATTTCTGAAGAAGGAGCTGTCCTTGTTATCAAGAAGGTCAGCGTCAAGACCAGAGTCAGAACCCTGGTAGATACCAATAGCACCGTTAGGACCGAAGGTGAAGTCGCCTTGCTTGAATCTAGCAACACCAAGAGAAGAGTAGTCTTGTGAACCAAACTGGGTGTTACCTTCAACTCTGTTGATGTCGATGGTGACGTTAGCATACTGTTTGTTGATCGTGCTTCTCTTAGCAAGCATGATCAAACCAGTACCGTTACCGATATCAGCAGGGAAGTCTGTGACGGTGAAGTCAGTGTCGTATCCGTCGCCACCGTTAACGATAGTAACGTTAGTAACAACACCTTGATCAACACCAACGTCAGAAACAACCATGTTGACTGTTAGGTTGTTACCGTTACCACCAGTGATAGGAACACTGAAGTAAGATCCGTTATCGAAACCACTACCACCATCTACGATGATGATCTGTTCGATGAAGTTACCAGACGTATATGTAGAGTCGAAGAAGATTGGTGAATCTCCTCGGAAGAACTCGATAACAGTACCAGCAGGGATTGAGGCAGTTGTTAGTTGGTCGATAACGACTGTAGTTGTGTTGCCGTCAGTTTCAACAGAACTAATCTTAGATCCACCCTGGATACCAGTTGTGATGGATGTAATTTCATGTCCTGGTTTCAGGGCAGGTTCTAGTTCAAAGGCAATAACGTTAGCGTCAATACCAACAGGAGTCTTGACAACAGCAAAGTATCTGAGTTCAGGTTCCTTCAGGGACTGAACAGCAAGAGCATAAGATTGGTCGCCTCTTAGGAACGTGAAGGAGTTAGCAGCGGTAGCGTTAGTACCCAAACGTTCTGTGGAGATCGTACCAGACGTGATGTTATCAGCAGAGATATTAGTTGTGGATAGAGATACCCAGTTAGCAGTATTCTCAGCAGATGTGTTAATAACTCTGGTTAGGTTGATTGTCTCAGCAGGAACGTCACTGGAGAAGATCGAATCGTTGTCGTCGATCTTAACGTTGTTGACGATTTGACCATAGAGTCTAGATTCAATCAGACCTTCTGCTTCTGCCGTAACAGCACTAGCGCCACCGCCAGTAGGAGCAGCAATCTGAATTTCTGGTTGAGAAGTATATCCTTTACCACCAGTGTATCCGTTGAAGAGAATTAGTTCAATCTTAACAACCTCACCGTTAGCAACGGTTGCTTCAGCAGCACCGTGGATACCACCTGCTTGGAGGTTACCTCCAGTGATGGTAACAACTGGTGGGGAAGTGTATCCAGCACCACCTTCAGTTAGGTTGATCTGGAATAGAACACCTTCTCTGTATTCAGTGGATTGGATCTTACCGCCAGAAGTGCTACCAGTGAAGACATCACCGATAGTGAACTGTAGGGTAGGATCAACTGGGAATCCAAGGAACAACGAATAGTTGTCGTTGTTAAGAATGAATGTCTCAGATGCTGCTGGAGGAATGTTCTCCTGGATAACGATGTCACCAGCAAGAGCACCTTCAATAGCAAGTCTCTGTGACTCAGTAGTAACAGTGAAAACGTTGAAAGGACGTAGTGGTGGAATCTGGTCGATGTTGATCTTACCAGAATCAGTTAGTTCGACCAGTGCTCTAGGAACAGCGTTCGTGGAGTATGGCTTGTTAATGTATGGACCGAGGTTGTTGGTGATGAAGTCTCTAACTGCCTTCTGAGTAGGTAGTTTAGAGTTAGAGGAGTTAGCACCACCGAGGTTGTTGCTAGCGTCGAATCCAGTAACAACAACGTCGCCGCCTTTCAGTTTCAGGAATTCAACTTCCGAGATCGAAACCGTACCTGTGAAGGTGATGTTACCAGTTCTGTTTTCAATTCTAGCGAACGTACCAACCTTGAAGTCACCCAGTTCGTCAGTACCAGAGACATATACACGACCGTAGTTCTCTTGTACCTGTTCCAGTGCTTCTGTCTTGATACCACCGTTTTCAGGTAGTGCCAGGTAGTTAACACCAGATCCAGCGAATTCCCAAGTGTGGGAAGAAGAGTTAACGATAGAAGGTCTGTGTAGAGCAGCCTTGGGTTGTGGGTTAAGTTGAGCAAGGTACTCGGCGTTTCTAATTTGACCTGTGGCGTCTTCCTTGAATAGAGCAACACCACCACCAGTACCATCCTCAAGGGTAACTCTAGCGGCGAATGGAGGACCATCACCGAGGAGTTCGACAGCATCTACGTAGTAGTAGAGACCTTCGGTTGGGTGACTGTAACCTTCGATCTTGACGATGTAGTGCTCCAGTGGTGCTCTACCAAGGTCGGAGATAACAAACTGTGTTCTACCACCCAACGTCTGGGAAGAAGAACTGATGTATGCTTCATTGTACTGAGCATTCAGTTCGTAACCAGCGTCAAAGCTGTATGGTTCTGCTCTAAATCCAGTTGCCTTAAGGGCGTTTAGACCGAAGTTTGTAGCAGAGTTGGTGATAGAAGCGTAACCACCAGACTCAGCAAGAACACCGTTGGCACAGAAGATACAGAAGACCGAAACCAACTGAACATAACCATCGTTCGCTAGTTTGTATCCATCACCACCGAAGGATACAATCGTGAATGCCGAGGCAACCATCGATTTACCCTGGTTGGGGAACTTAGCACTTCCGTCTGCTAGTAGACCAGGGAAAGGACAGTTAGGTTGCTTGACCTTAGAACCGTCAATCAGAGCACCAGAACCACCAAGGAACGAGATAACAGAAGCGTTCTGTGTATATGGAGATGCCTCAATAATTGGGAGGTCATCTGCTACAGCACGAATAGTCAATCTTTGACCATTGAGATCATAGACTGTGTTATCTGGTACGGTAGTAATAGGACCTGTTTCAAACAGGGTTCCTACTGTCTTGGTTACAGTACCAGGAGGTGTTGTTTCCGAAATGATGTCGTTAACAATTCCGTAGTATGTGGTGAGTGATGTTTCAACACCAGCACACATGGCATTACCTGTAGAAGGATATACCGAAACAGAATTTGTTTTAGTTCTTACGAACGTGTGAGTAGACTGTGGTAGGTGCTTAACCGAGTTGGCAGCAGCACTAACGAATGTGTGAGCAGACTGTGGTAGGAACTTGATAGCGTTAGTAGTAGCACTAACAAATGTGTGTACTGATGTATCAGAAGATGTACCAACGTTGATGGTGAATGTGCCGTCCTGACGCTTAACAGAATTAGCATCGGCACTAACAAAGGTGTGAGTACCATCATAGTCAGAAGGACCTACATTGATATCAAAGGTGTTGTTAGTTACATTACTAATCTTCATCCAACGACCAGATGGATAGTCATAACCAGCACGTGGATAAGACTTAGCTACTGTATTGCCATCAAGAACACATGTGAAGTCTAGCGAACCATCATCAATCTTGATATAATCACCATTAGCAAATCCATGACCACCAATAGTAAATTGAACTACACCTGTAGAAGCATTGTAGGTAACGTTTGTTGGTGTGTGATTGGTAAAACCAACGTTTGTGATGGCGATAGATTTGCCAGCATATGGGTCAGTTCCAGGACGTGGATACTGGTGAGTAGACTGGTTGCCATCTAGGGCACAGGTGAAGGTAAAGGATAGGTCATCCAGAACAACACTTCTACCAACACCAAGACCATGTTGACCAACAGTGACTGTCATGTCACCTGTTGATGGGTTGTAGCTGGCAGCAGATGGAGTGAAATACTTGTTCTGACCAGCGTTTCCTACATTAAGGGTGATTGTAGTATCAGTTGTATCCTTAATCTTAATCGATCTGCTAGCGAAAGGATCGATACCAGGACGTGGATAAGTCTTTGTGCTGTCATGGTTATCCATGGCACAGGTGAAACTGAAAGCATTTGGTTCTAGTACAATACCTTCGCCAATGCTTAGAGTATGTGGATCTTGCTCAGTGGCAATGGTGAGAACCATGTCGCCAGTCTGAGGATTGTAGGTAACATCTGTTGGGGTGAACAACTGGTCGGGACCAGAAGCACCAACGTTGATAGTTACATTAGAACCACTGACATTGGTTACAGGTCTTGCCTGAGTTCCTGCTAGTTGATATGCTCCAGGTAGAGCGTGCTCTGTGGCATTGCCATCCATGGCACATGTAAACACAAAGCTTTCAAGGTCTAGTCTAATAACATCATTTGTTGTAATGGTGTTACTAGGAATAACCATGATGAACTCACCCGTAGCAGGATCATAGGTTGCTCCTGTTGGGGTCCACTGAGATGTTGGAGTGCCATCTGGGTCAACCAGAATGGTGCTATCAGTGAATTGTGGGATTGGAGAATGAGCGGGGTTGTATACAGCGCCGTTGCCACCACCAGTCTTCCAATTCCTCATGGCAAGGATGGAAAGATCTCTTGCTGTTTCGAATGTATAAAGTGTAGGTCCTACTTCGCTAGGTGGTAAACCAGTTAGTGTGGTGCCAGTGAAGTAGCTTTCACCAGCTTCGACAGAAGCAGTGTTGCCACCAAGAACCAAGTCTTTCAGTACAGCATCAATAACTTTGTTGATATCTCTACGGCACTTACGCTCGTCAATATCATTGAGATTTAGTGTTGGGTATACACTCTTTGTCTTTCCGTATGCCTCATCAGCAATGAAATCTCTGTTTCTAGCGATCAAGTAAGCAGCATCAAGAGTTGTGCCACTAGAATCATTAGTGATGACATCAACAAACAAGTATGCCAGAGTGCTGATAGCAGATCTTACATCATCACAAGCAATAGGATCATCGTCGTCAATAACGGAGATATCAATATACTGGGGTAGAGACGTATACTGAGAAGTGTATTGGGGTTGTCCTGGAGCACCAGTTCCTGTACGCCACTTACACATGGCATAGTTCATCAGTTCTCTGGTGTACTCGAAAGCACGTACAGTCTGAATAATTTCGTAGTCTACGAAATCAACTTGACCAGCAGAGATGTATTTCTTAGCAGCGTCAATGGTATTGTAGTTACTTCCATATTCAAGGTCTCTAAGAATAGCATTAATGAAGTGTCCGATGTCTCTACGGCACTTAGTATCGCTAACTGGAATACTGAAACTTGGATATAGTTTCTGAGTAACAGTTCCACCAATATTACACTCGACTAGAATATCGTCTAGTTTGACGATGCTGTCGTTTGCTAGTCCAACGATAGATGTAGCAGTGGTGATTGTTGCTTCACCAGTGACTACGTTATCGTAGACAAAGTTGGTGATGTTGTAAGAGTTACCACCGAATGTTACTGTACCACCACTAACATAAGTGTGAACATAACCAGTCTGTCCTAGGTAGATCTTGAATTCTCCACCACCGATAGATAGGGAGTTGGGAGCAGATCTTACGAACTGATGTGGAGACTGTGGTAGATGCTTGACACAATTAGAAGCAGCAGAAACGAATGTATGAGCAACCTGTGGGGTATGTCTCATAGCATTTGTGGCTGCCGAAACAAATAGGTGGTTAGATCCAGTAGCAGATCCAGCATCACCTACATTAATAGTAAACGTTCCATCTTGACGTAGGAGACCGTTGGTAGCGGCACTGACAAAGGTGTGGTTGCCAGTGTAGTCTCCCCAACTATCTTCATCGATAGTAATTTTGAAGCTGTTTGGAAGAACTTCGGAGATTTGTAACCAGCGCTTGCTTGCCCAATCGTAGTTTGCTTTTGGATATGCCTTCTGAGTGGAGTTGCCGTCGAGATCACAGGTGAATACAAGTGATCCATCCTCGACAAGAACCCAATCGCCTTGGGTAAATCCATGACTAGGAACAGTAAGAACGATCTCACCATTAGCAGGATTATACGTAGCATCAGTAACTGTATGCTGAGTGCTACCTACAGCAGTGATGGGGATTGACTTACCAGCATATGGATCGATGCCAGCACGTGGATACTGGTGGGTAGTTTGGTGATTGTTCTGATCACATGTGAAGGTGAAAGACTCGTCTTCAAGAACGATTCCTTTACCAACAGCAAGACCATGCTGACCTACAGTAACTGTCAGATCGCCAGTAGCAGCATCATATGTGGCAGCAGATGGAGTGAAATATTGATCTAGTTTAGACTTACCAACGTTAATTGTGATCTCGGTCTGAGTTACACTCTTGATGGGGATAGATCTAGCAGCGTACTTGTCGTGACCTAGACGTGGATAATACTTGACGGAATCATTGTTATCCATCGTACAAGTGAATCCTAGGGATTCTTGATCGATAACAATACCTTCTCCCTCAGACAAACCATGCTCACCAACGGTAAGTACAGCATCACCTGTTGCTGGGTTATATGTTACGTTGGTTGGTGTGAAATACTTGTCAGGACCAGAGGCACCTACATTCAAAGTGAATGTGTTGGTATCGGCAGCAAGAATTGGAAGGGACTTACCACTGGAATAGTGATGGGACAATGGAGCCTTATGCTCAGTAGCATAATTGTCCATACCACATACAAATGTGATGGATCCGTCTTCAATCTTGACACCATCTCCAATAGAGAGACCGTGGTTAGCAACAGTAAAGACTGCTTCACCTGTAGATGGGTTGTAATCTACATCAGTAGGAGTGAATTGACTGGATGGAGTACCACCAATGTCATATACAGCATAATGATCTTTCTGGAATTGATCATTGACCTTACCTACAACTTCATCGGCAATGTAGTCGATGTTGTTTCTGATTTGTAGACAAGCGTCTTGGAATCTTCTTGCTACAGGAGGAGATACAGCAAACTTCTGTGGAGAGTTTAGAAGTGTAAATGTGACATTTCTAGAAGCTGTAGTTACTCTAGCGTTTGTTCCAGGATCATAATCAGAAGCGGTGAACTGGGGAACACCACCGATTACAGGAACTTTCTTAGGAATGATGAAGCGGCGAGCACGACCATCAGCGTCTTCTAGAACCTTGTAGATTCTCTGGTAACCGTTCAACCAAGAAAGATCTTCAGCACCACCATCAGCAATCAGACCACTAATAAAGATTTCTTCACCTTCTTTGAAGTCGTGAATACCTTGTCTACCAGTCAGTGGGTTGGTGTAGATAACAATGCCACCATTATCTTCTACTGGACCATTGACACCAGTAGAAGGTTCGCCAAATCCACCAAGGGTTCCCGATCCTGCTAGGGAGAAGTCGATACGAGTAATCGAGTTAGTTGGTTCTCCTTCTAGATCAGCATCGTTCTCGAAAACAACCTCACCCTCAGATCTGATCGATCTAATATCATTAGCGATCAGTGAGTAAGCATCTCGTAGATATGTAAACTCAGCAGTACCACCAGTAGCGTCTTCCGCTCCAGTGTCATGTGTAGGAGCAGATGTACCTGATGTACCAGCAACTGTTACCTCATATACTTCTTCACCGAGGTTCCAGACCAGATCGCCTACATTCAGGTCTACATTAGTTTTGTACTCTGTGGTTCCAGGACCACCATATCTAAATGTTTCACCAATGTTGAATGTACCAAAGTCAACCGTAAAGTCAAATTCACCAGCAAGGTGGTGGAATCCATTACTGAGATCAGTGATGTCAAATGTGACAGCGTATACTGTACCAACAGATAGAGAGTTAACACCAAAGATCTTCTGACCCACCTGTAGGTTTGTTAGACCACCGTTTTCTGTGAATCTAGCACGGAATCTATCGGCACCAAATACCTGATGACCAATTGGGAAAGGTAGATCAAAATTACCACCTGCTGTTGTGTCGAGAACAACTCTTTGTTTGTCGTCGAACACCATGGCGTAATCCCAGGTGAACTGAGAGTCACCTAAAGAGTCAATAGCGTCACGATAGGTAACACCAATAACATAGTTCTTATCACCGAACTTGAAGATGTGCTTCCTTTCGTTTTTAGGACGAATAATAACCAGACGTAGGTTGTCACCAACAACAGAAGCGTCTGGTGGAATTGAAATTGGGTTATCTTCTTCGTAGTTACCACCAGCAATGATGATGGTTTCTTTGACGCCAGGCGTTTCCCACGCTAACTGACAACCTTTTTTAATAGTTCTAACTGGGTTAACTGGGGAACGACCGTCGTTAGCGTCATTACCAATCTGTTCTGAAACGTAGATTCTACCACCAACGTCGTTGGTTGCTAGGTTTAGAACGTACTCGGTGGTAGCAATAGCATCGGATCTATCACCAAGTAGTGGAGTGATCGAGCGGGGGAAGATACCCGAATCTCCAGTCTCTCCGAAGAAATCGGCATCAGGAAGACTTTCTCTAATACCAATATGCTTAAACTGAACGGTTCCATTCAGTTCAGTACCATCAGCATGGGTTGGGGGTTGTGTTCCTGTTGTACCCACGTTCATCGCCTGATAAACGTAGATGTTGTAGTATCTGTAAGCGTTCTTAGGTACTAGTGTTTCTGCCTGCCAAGGAGTACCACCACCATTTTGATAGTTCTTTAGATTGGGTGCTCTAAACTGGGCGTTAGAAGTAACGAAGTTATCAATATCAAGGTTGAGGATTCTCGCCGTATCAGAAATGATAGACGTAGATGTTCTAATAGCACCGTTGATGTCAAGTTCGTAATCAACAGTATCAAGAACGGCAGTTGCTGAAGCACCAGCACCAGTAGCACCAGTGATGGTGACGACGGGGGGTTGGGAATAACCGTCACCAGGGTCTTCAACTAGAATTCGAGTAACACTACCTGCTGTTAGTTCAGCAGAAGCTAGGGCACGGATACCACCTGGAAGATCAGGTTCGGCAACCAAAACAGATGGTGCCTGAACGTATCCAGTACCACCAAGGTCTACATCAATTCTTTCAACTCGCCTACCAGTTCTATTAATACCTACACGACCGCCACCAGTGGTAGCGTCAAGTTGGGCTCGAAAGACTTCCTTTTCATTCGAACCAACACCTGCTCTAAACAGGATAGAATTCTCACCGTAAATCGTAGGATTTACACCTCTAATGCGTTCCTTATCAGAATTAAACTGAAAACTCATTTTATACCCAGCCCCAGCCGTATATTTTATTCTTTATCTATTTAGCAATCAACTCCAGTCGATAGAAGCAACTTGGACGTATACGAACCACTTTACGGCGATGTTAGAACCTGACTTAACTGTATTGTAACTGAACCTGTTTAAGGCACCTGTCGTGAAAGGTGTAATCGACCATGATTCTGCTGCTGGAACATCATCTCTAATGATGGTTTCCATAGTAGATAGTTCTGTCAATGCCCCAGCAGCACTAGCGCTGACGGCAGTTTCTAGTTTCATTACTAGTACACCGTTGCCTGCTTCTGACACAGCAACTACATTAGCAGTGATGAAACTAATAGTATTAGATGGGACAAAAATAGTCGTTGAGGAAGTATCCAGCGAAAGAGTTGCTGTGTTCAATCCTCTCAAAATAAAATGTTGAGAATGACTATCTGTATAGTGGGTGTTTTTAACCTCAAAGGTGTTTACATTCTTAATGTTGGAATCCGAATCGACAATCGTTGAATCGCCAATAGAAAATCCACCAGTAGAATCTAGGTTTTTTAAATTAATTGCCATTGTTATTTCTTGATAGCGTTAGTGACGACGATTACATCAATTAGGTTGTTTTGTGCCAGAGCAGAATTCAATGTCATAGAAAGTCTGACTTCACCACTGACAGCAAAGTTGAAAGTGGTGTCAATAATATTTGCTCCTGTTTTGAGGTTACCAAGTTCGGTGTATTCGATATTGGTTCCCTTGTCAATAACACTATATTCAATACATTCTTTATCACCAGTAGTCTTATTGAAAGCGATTAGATGAACTTTTGCTCCAAGAGCAGTTGTTGGGTTGTAAATTGTGGCAGTACCAGAGTTGACAACACCACGTTCCATAGGAACTTTGACAGAAGTCTGTCTAGTTCTTTCTAGTTCAAATGTTTCTAGTTCACTATCCAGGACTCTCAGATAACTTTCGGTTCCACCAGAACCCAAACCTCTGTTAATCCAAACCTCACCATTCTCATTGAATCTTAGGAAGGTTTCGTTTGCTAGACCAGTTGGATTGAAACCAATCTCATACTCAGATCTAATAGTTGTAAAGCGAGCTCTTAAAGCATCATCAGTATCTAGCGTTGTAGCAAGATTATGTGTTGTGATGGTAGGAGCATTTAAATTGATATTATCAGCAGACTCAAAACTATCTACAGCAAGCAACTCCAACTTGTTAGGAGTCAGTTGCATCGATAGAACGTTTGTATTAAAGAAATACAAAGTATCTTCATCACTACCAGGACTTACTTCTGGTTTGATGAAGGTGTCGCCATCAACGTCACGAACACCACCCAAGGAAGACCAAGAAGATCCGTTGTATCCTTCATACTGAAGAATAGTTGTGTTATATCTAATCGAACCTGCTTGTGCTGTACCAGTGCTCTTCTGACCTTCAGTACCAGCAGGAATCTGTAGGTGAGTAGCAGCATTAATGATAACTCTCTTACCAGAGTTTGGATCAAGAGTAAGATCAGAAATATCAGTAGAGATTCTGGCGTTCTCAAGTCTTAGGTCGCCATTGATGGATAGTGCTGTACCACCGACAGGAGCAATTCTAATCTCCTCAATTTCTTCAAACGTCAGTGGTCCTACTGCCAAGGAATGCCATGTCAGTTCAGCACTACCGTTAGGTTGTGCTCCTGTGGTATGAGTTGGTTCGTTACCAGATGTACCAGATGTACCAGCGCCAGTAACCTCGTAAATATTGTTTCTATACTTCACATACTGTCCCACTGTCAGTGGAATGTTTGAAGCATAATTGAAATAAGATGGTGCCGTAGTGTTAGCAGATCTAATCTTCTTGGTATTCCAGAAATCTAGATAAGTGCTGTTGAGTCTGGCAGCGTTATTGTCGTCGGTGTAGAAGTATAGGGTGTTGTCATTAGCACCAACAAATGCTTCAGCAGTAATAAAGGTATTACCATCAACGTCACGAACACCACCTAGAGAAGACCAAATACCAGATCCAGATAGATCACTGTAACCTTCATACTGATTAGTCTCACTGTTAAATCTGATTGAACCATTCTGTACATTAGCAGATGTAGGTCTTTGACTTGTTACACCAGCAGGTACACAGAGAGCAGTTACAGCATCAACCTTGACAATTTTATTTGGTGCTGGAGTCAGGAAAATATTATTGTTGAGTGTAGACTCAATGTTATTATCAGTGATCTTGATGAAGTCATTGACATTCAACTGATTGGTGGTCTTGATAATACCATCAGTATTAATAGTTCCTGTATCTCCAGTAACAGTGAACTTATCACCAATCTTAAATGAAGTGCCGCCAAGATCAATAGCGCCAGCAATAGCAGTAATTGTTGTTAGATCAGTACCATCACTATTCTGTTCCAACGAAAGAATAGGTGTTTTGATCCTATCAGTTGTAGAAAGAGTTGATGTAATATTGGTTGTTGTAATATCTTCTACAGTAACAGTGGTTCCAGTAATTTGCTGAACCTCGAAGTTACCATTAGAAACATCACCCTTAACGGTGTCAGTTGTTTGAACATCTGTAACTAGAATCTCCAGTCCAGTACCAAATACCTTAGGGTTATTGTAGTTGATAGTAATCTCTGCTTCATTACCATTGTTACCAGCCATGTCTGGATGGTTCTCACAATAGTAATACAGAGTTGCTGGAGTTTCATCTGTAGGGGCAATTACAACGTAGTTGCTATCATCTTCGGCAGCATCATATTCACTTCCCGAATATTGAACACCTGTAAATTCTACAATAGATGTTCCAGAAGCATTTGGTAGATTGTCAACGGTTACTGTATTACCAACAGGATCCACACTAACAACCGTAGCACCTGTAATCTGACCAGTTTGACTGATATCATCATTATTTGAAGCTACTGACATACCAACCAAGATGCCAGCAACACTTGGTACAGTCAGAATCAGTGAAGAGTCACTAAGTGAAATAGTTTGTGAAACTACATTATGAATACCATCTGGGTGGATACTCAATCTCAATGGGTGAGAACTACCGACGTTGGTGATATCAAATCTATATCTATTATTCTTGAAGAACGTCAGATCAGGATATAGCTGTTCGCCATTGCCGTCATCTAAGTCAATACCAAATCTGTTTCTTTCTTCTACAGTGTCAATAACATCATTACCAGATCCATTGATAGCAAGTTCGTAACCAGAAGAAGCGTTACCTGTTGTCCATCTAACAACAAAATCTGTAGAGCTGTTTACTTCAATAATTGTACCGACGTTTGGATCGGTGCCGCCACCGCCACCTCCAATACCGCCACCGCCGCCGCCTCCGCCGCCTGGACCGCCACCACTGTTAGGATCTGTTGCTTCAACAGAAGCACCAACAACAGCACCAGATACAGCAGAAGCAAATGTTAATTGCTGAACTCCAATAGTAGATACAGTTAGATCAATAGGTTGAGTAAGATCTAAAGCGTTGATAGTCAGAACATCGCCAACTGTATATCCATTACCAGAATTATCTACTGATACAGAGTTAGCAACACCAACTTTATCAATAGTATATTGGAATCCACTACCATTTACGTTATCCCAAGGTGCTCTAAACGTTACGGTAATAGTACCATCAGTAAGACCAACTGTATTAGTTGTAAGATCAGTTGTGTTCATTGCCGATAAGGACTGAACCTTAATCGGTAACGCTGCTCCAGACAAAGCATCTGTAGGTGTCTCTAGACTACCACCACCAGATGTATTTACTACAATGATTTCCCAACCTTCGTAAATGCCAGTAGTGTCGGCAAGTGTAATATCAGCAGAGTCTGTAGTTGTTGTAGCAGTTACACTAACAACATCGGGGGGCATACCCAACGTATCACCGATGGCATATCCCGAACCAAAGTCTGTAAATTCTACTTCAGTAAGACTACCATTAGCGTGGGTTACATTACCCTTAGCGCCAGTGCCACTTCCGCTGGTTGTAAATTCTACACTATTAAAAACTTCACTACCACCGCCACCTAGACCTCCAGTGGATGGATATGAATATCCACTACCAGAATTGGTTACAGTACCGCTGTAAGCAACGATAGTAAGAGCAACTTCACCAGAGGCACCAGTGCCGCCAAATACACTAATATTTTCGTAACTACCAGGGTCATAGTTTTGACCAGCTGCCTGGATCTCCAGTCCCTCTGTAATTAGTTCATTCTTCTGGAGAATGAAGTTTCTATAGAAATAAGCAGCAGAAGCATCATAAGCAAAAATTCTTTTTGTGTCTGCCACAAAAGTCATGTTGTTTTGCTCTGGTCTAAACAGACCTAGAGTTCCTTGACTTAGGAAGGATAACGATGGAGCATCTTTAGTACCATCGCCAAGTTTTAGATTACCAGTAGACAGGTCACTACCGCCCGCTCCGATGCTAAACAAATCCGATGCAATGTCATTGATGACTTGCCTTTGTTTCTCAAAGGTATCTGTTTTCGCTACTTGTCTAAGAACTGACATTGTTTACTATCTCTCGTAATAGTTGTTTGATTTCAGATATTTCTTCCTTCAAGCTATTTATATCTTGGAGGGCACCGTTAAATGTCTGAGAAAAGTTTCTGGGAGCGGGTTTATCAGTGTTGATGATCGCTCCCGTGTTCGTGTCACGATAAAGATTTTCGTGACCTTCTACTTTCAAATATCTCATTAGTATGATGCTACAGCTCTTATGTCTTGGATCTTAGGCACGTAAGAAGGATTGTCCGTCTTCATGATAATCTTGATAGCAAAAGATGTAAATTCTGGAAGATTAGAAGCACTGAAAGTCAGTTCTTGATAATCCGTTTGCTTCTCAAACTGACCAGAAATAGAGTTGGCAGGAGTAGCAAGATTATTTACATCTGGGTTGCCGTCAACATTGAAGGGAACCCAATTGATATCATCGAAGTTTGCTGAACTAGAAGATTCTCTAAGTTTATAGTAAATCTTAACATTCTCAACACTTGTGAGATTCATTGTAGATCTCACATCAATAGCAGAACCAGCATTATCGATAAAGACTTCCTTGGTAACGTACTTAGCAAGGGAAGAACTATTAACAGCGTCTGTTTCTGGAACGTAGTCAACACCAGTGGTATATTCAATCGAATCAATTTCAATAAACAAAGGAGTATCATCTCCAGTTGACTGAACTACATCACCGACTCTAAAGATGTCAGGTTGCTGAGCACTGTCGTCTTGGTTTCTGGTGTACGCTTCACTATCTGCTGTCTTGGCAGTGTAGTTGTTATTAATAGGTTGATAAGAGTTCTCTACAATTAGAATCTTATCTTCAGCATCCCAGAGAATGACTTTACCATTGATCTTATTGGCATAACTTACATCAGCATCAGTAGGTGAGTAAGCAATGACGTTAGAACCAACACTGAAGTTAAAATCAATCTCAGCAATGTTCGTGATGGTAATACCTACGTTAGAAACTTCTGCTCCATCTGTGTTGACTAGAGTTAGAGATTCACCTTGCTGGAAAGGAGTGACAGTTCTTAGTCTGATAGTGGCATCACCATTAGCATAAGCAGTGATGAGACCTTCTGCTTTAGAAGTTTGACCAACCAAAGAAAGATTCTCAGCAACTTGACTAGAGTTTGCTCCTGTTACAGCAATTGCTAGGTTATACAGAGGTTGGAATCTAACGACTTGATCTCTCTTACCATATCTATCTTCATATCCTGTGGCATTTTCAATTCTATTCGATGCTGTCTTAACAGTGGCAGTACGTAGATCAATGACAGGAGATAGAGCAGGATTTGTTGTGGTCAATTTAAACTTATACTTAAGTGAATGACCTAGACCATTCATAGTCTGGTTGATTCTAGAAGCAACTACCTTCTGGTTGGTGAAGAAGTGCTCTTCTCCAAGGAATGTCTTCTCGTAGTCAACGAAAGAATAAGAAACATAGTTCTTAGTATTAGAATCAACAGGAACTACATCAGTAGTAGCAACAAAGGATTCGATCTTTGTTCCATCTAATTGTAGGTAAGGAACTTGAGCATAGAGACGCTCAAACTTTCTATTGTAAGAAGCAAGAACAGACTTACCACCACCAATGATGCTAGAACCAGCACCGTTTGGACTGGTGATGTTATAGAAGTCAACACCAGAGTTAGAAACTTTGTATAGTCTCTGGTTCAAGGTAACACCAGAGATGCCACCAACGTCTTCTGCTTCTTGGAAGAATACGTAAGAGTTGCCAGTATCTTCGAAACCATTATCTCTATGGTAAACCTTAACAATAGAGTTGTTGTTCTTGAATAGTGTAGATGTGGCATTAGTAGCAGATCTTACACTGGTTTCGAAAGGAGAAACTGCTAGTTTCTCGTAACCTAGATTCTCGTTAGAAACTTCAATCTCGCCACCTGTAGTATCAAACTCGGCACGATATAAAGTAAACTTGATATCTTCGAAAAGATCTTCAGTCCAGTTATCGGTATTCTGAGACTTATAAACAGAACCAAGTAGAGGTTGTGTAGTAACAACATTGCTGGTAGAAATTTCAATCTCTCCCAACTTCGATGCCCATAGTTCATATTCAATCGAGTCAGTCTCAATAGCAAGAGCATACTCAGTATTGTTTTGTAGGTATACAGGATGCTTGAAGTTGAATCTGGTTGGAGTGGTAGATGCTGTTACACCATCATAGTCGATAGCAACACCCATTCTTACAGCAGGAGTGTCAATTTCAATTACAGATTCGATCACAGCGCCAGCAGCACCGAGACCAACACCCTTTACAACAACCGATGGAGGTTCTGTATATCCCCTTCCAGAAAGCGAAACATCACAGTTATATACCTTTCCATCCGAGACAGCAATTGAACCTGTTGCTGACGATCCTCCAGGGAGTTGAGGACTTTCAATAACAATCGAAGCACTCTCGTAGTTTTCACCAACAGCACTAACTTTCAGGTCAGTAACCTTACCAGAATCTTTAGCGATAAACACTCCAAGAGTGGTATTGTTTCTGGCATTGTAAGCAGTGACAGAAGGAATAGATAGAGACTCGTTTGCTACGAATGATGTTCCATTGTGGTTGCTTAGAACAAGAGTGTAGACTTGTTCTTTGTTCATTTGGAATGTGTTGCTGGTGTCATCACCAACTCTCACTAGGTTGGAGTCAAATACTTTAGCGATAGGACCAGAAGCATTAGAGGTCTTACCAGTTACAAACTCGTCAAGACTGACAGTAACAGTTTCACTTTCACCAGTTACATAAACTCTTAGATATGTTTCTGGAGTTAGTGATACTTGTGTACCAGGGACAATGTTCTTGCCTGGTTTGCCAGCAGCAACATCTGTTAGATATGCTCTAACAGGAATAGTTTCACTCTTCTTATTGAAGAAGAGATCGACACCAGTTGCCATCAAACCACTTTCAAAGTTTTCAATCTTGAATGTCTGAGCAAGTGGATTTGGTTTAACTGGATTATCAGTGTTGCTGTCAACCAACTGTACACCTTCATTTGCTTTGAAGAATGATGTAGCAGTAGATGTAATGCTTGGTGGATTAGAAGGAGTTGTACCAGAAGCATAGAACTTGACTTCAGCGTAAGTATCAACTTCTGCCTTGTCAGAATCATCAGAAGCAGATGTAAATCTAATAGTCTTTGTTCCTGTAGTGAATCTGATTTCTTCTCCTGTTTGATCGTAATCTACAGTATCTACATTACCAGTCCATCTGGTATTAGATACAGGAGGAAGACCAGCAGGAATCAAGATAATACCAGAAAGGTTACCATTGCCATCTGTAATCAATGGAGCACCGAATGTAGACAAGGAGTTGCCTGCCTCGCCACTAAAACGACTATCAGGAATAACCCAACGACCTACGTCACGTCCTTCCATGTAGACATATACTTTGGTGTCAGGCTTCAGTCTGTTCATTACAAACTTGACTGGAATTGATCTAGCAAAGAACTGGAGGGAAGAAGCAACTTGCTTACCACCAACAGTCTTGGTAGCAATACCTTTACCTACTTCATTGTTTTGTGGACTTACATTAGAAGAACTAGCAATGTTGGCAGACTGAACTGTAGACTCAATGTCTTCACTATTGATGTTAGCGAGAGATTCGATTGGCAGTAGACCAGAGTCAGTACCACACCAGTTAACAATGAATGAATTGTAGATGCTCGAATAAGCATCTGCTACAACGTCTTTCGCTAGGAAGATCGAGTTGAGTTTGGTGTTAGAATCAACAACCAAAGGAGCAACACCCTGGTCATACCAAGAGTCTTGCTGTGGAGTGATTACGCCTTCACCAACATATTGGATAACAACAAATGGGTTCGGATTGATTGTCTTGGTAGCATTCTTGTTACCTAGTAGTTCTACCTGTCCGAATGGCAGCGTAACAACACCATCATTGATAACATAACCAGAAACTGCTCTCTGGTCATCTCTAGTGTTGATTTCTCTAAGGGCGAAACTATCTTCTTTGGATTGTGCTCTCAGGACAGACTGTTGAGTGTCGATAGCACAACGATAGTCATCAGACTTGAGGTTACCAGTTCTATGTGCCTCGAAGTTATCTACGAGGAAACCAGACTTGAATCTGTCTAGACCAATCTCGTCCTTGACCTGCATGTTTAGTGCTTGCTGCTCAAGGATGCTTAGAGTGGTGTAATACTCAAGACGCTCAATTCTCTTCTCTAGTTTACCAATGTCCTTCATGGTATAACGCTTGTTATCCACAGGAACAATTCTTACATCCTTACTGTTGTTGGTGTAAGCAGGGATATGGAGATAGCAGAGAGAAACAGCATCATCTACTGGTTCTGGTTTAGATGGGTTGAGCGAAGCATTACCTTCTTTGATGATAAACTCTCCCTTCTTGGTGAGGAACAGACCATCAATACGATCTAGATATTGCTTCTCGCTAAAGGAGACAGTATAAGATAGATTCTCGTCAGGGGCAGGAGTTCCTGTTGGGATACCACCTGTGCCTAGGAAAGTGATGTAGTCGCTAGTGTCGAATCTTTCAACAATAGATTGATCTTGGAAACCAGTAATGGTAGTGTTACCATCAACCTTTGGTCTGAAGTCAATAGAATCTCTAAGAGAGATGACGCCATTAACAGTAGAGTTGAATAGAGGAATCTCATCAGGTAGGACACCTGCTTCATGGAGATAAGAGTCAACAGTACAGAAGTCGCCTTGAGAATGTTCGAAGAAGTCGAACGCTACAACTAGTTGACCAGTAGGAGCATCGAAACCAGGCTTCAATACAATTCTAGAAACATCATAGTAGGTGTCTCTCTGTCCATTGTCAAACTTATACTTGTAAGTTACGTCAGTACCACTAACTAGGTTACCAGCAGTATCAACTACAGGTGGGTTGGTAGTAGTTCCTTCATAGACATACTTAAGTTTGAATACGTCAGAATAAGAGAAGGTTTCAATGACATCGGAATCGTAGTCTTGACCTCTAATAGGAATTACACGGTCACCCGAAGATACAATAGTGACACGCTTGTTTCTAATAGCAGTCTTGAGTCTAGGACGTGCTTTGTCAATTTCTACAGTAGCAGTCAATTTAAGCTTTGGATAGTTACCATCGATGATATTACCGAAGTAACCTGAAGGGAGATTTTTAATTCTCAAAGCACCAGCGGTAACACTGCTAGCAGTAATTACTGAATCTTCTACTTCGATGTATCTTGGATCGATATAAACTATATCACCATTTTCGATAAGAGTCGAAGAACCTTTATCCAATACAGTAACGAGGAACTGCTGTTCACTGAAGCTAACAAACTTTTGTGTACCAACAGGTAGTTGAGCGGTGAACGTTAGGTTGCCACCACTAGCAGATAGATCAGTAACAAAGTCTTTTCTTACATGATACTTAAACTTGGTGTTAGCAGAATCACTAACAAGAGATGCTACTTGCTTACTACCAGTTGGATATACAAGAGTAGCAGCACCGTTAGAAAGTCTGGGACGTAATCTTACAATAGTGGCATTAGTTACATCATCAGGCAAAGCATAATCAAAGTAAATTCTAGACTTCTCTGTGTTCTCTGGTAGAGTTACACATTGTACAACGTTCTTGATAACATTGTTACTAGCATCAGTAAACTGGATGATGTCACCTTGAATTAGATCACCAGATAGATCAGCACCAAAACCATTACACTCAATAAACTTTCTACCTTTGTTACCGAAGAAAGTAAAGTCACTAATTTGCTGATAGGTAGCATATGCTGTCGAAGAGAAATCGACATCTGCCGTAAATGTGTAGTTATTGAATGTAGAAGATACCGACTTCACATTCTGAGGTGTGAATGTTAATACGGTGTCCTTGAACAGAATTGGAGTGACAACCGACTTATCGGCATTAGCTTCATCACCAGTGAATAGAATTTCTGGAGGTGTGGCATATGTTTGTTGTAAGGCACTTCTGTTTTCTACATCAACCTTAACGACAGCGCCACCATATAGAGTCACACCAATCTTAGACTGATCGAAGATTGTTCCGTTAATAATCAAACTAGAAGCGGCAGTGTAGTTACTACCTCTCTTATTAACAACGAAGTGTGAGATGGTGTTTTCTTTAGCAATCTTGACGGCATTGTTTTCTTCATCAATGATTGTCTCGCCAGGAATGAATTGACCAGAAAGAGTAGTCAAGTAAAGAGTAGAAACTCCACTAAAGTTAGATGTAGAATCGTTTTCGATTACACCATATGCTTTACTCTCTTTACCATAGACATACTTACCGTTTAAGAATGTTCCAGCAACAATTTCTCTTTCTAGTGTCAGTCTAGTAAAGAATACTGGGTTGAAATAAGAGAATCCAAAAGTAGCATTATATGGTGTAGAAGATCCTGTTCTGCCTTTCGAAATAATGATGTCAGAATCAGGATTGAAACCAGTACCTCTACTGATCATTCTGAAGTTCTTTGGTTTCGATACACCAACGATAGGAGTAAAACTTGGGTTCCAATCAACAACCGTACCATATGGGTTTTCGGATGCTTCTAGGGCAGTCAGGGAAGTATACAGGTATCTTCTGTAGTCAGCTTCTCCTGTATCATACTCTTTCATGAATTTGTCTAGGACACCCTTATCACCAATAATAGTCATCTCAGCGAAGAGAGCATTAGTAGCAGGGTTAACCTCTGGACGATTAACAATTGCTTTACCAATAACTTTGACACTCTTACCAGTGATAGTACCAGTTCCTCTGGTTGTTACGAAAAAGAGTTCATCAGGAAGTTGTGAAGTCTGTGTAGGTACATCACCAATTGCCTGAACGTAAATGGTCATGATAGCCTGGTTTAGACCAAATACTTCCGACCTTCTGCTTACAGTATCCCTGAAGTAACCATCAGGTTGTAGACCAGAGAATCCAATCGTACCATCATTGAATACACTGTTCAAGGTAACTGTTGGGTAACCAGTTAGTTCATCACCAACACTGTTTAGAGGAATACCACCATAAACGTTGGTTAGGTTAAACTCAGAAAGACCTTTAGATCTAATAGTTACATTATCACGGGATAGAGTATCTCTACCTTTATCAACTTCAAGAACTTTAGATTCTTTGTTGATAATTTCATATCCCTTGACATATGCTTTACCAGAGCTGACAGACAAGACCATCTTGCCTTCTGCTTCTGCTGCCGAGTATGCTTTGTTTACTAGACCAGTTTCATTGTTGAGAGCATATACACCGTTATTACCTTCTCTCTGGTAATACTCTCTAACATCGTAGTCAAAATCTTCTACAACATAATCGCCAGACTCATCATAAGTTCTTCTTGCTAGAGTCTCTTCTAGTAGAGTGTAGTCTGCTGCTTTTACTTGCTTCTCTACAGTTCCGTCCTTAATCTGGACTAACTGGATGAAATTCTTATCAGTGTTGGCATTATAATCAAACTTTGTGAGGTTTAGATTAATGCTAAGACGATGAGCACCAGGAGCAGAAGCATTGGAGAATCCTCTGGCGTTATCTGCTAGTGAGGTGTCCTCTTCAGGAGTGACAATGCCTTCACTAACAGTAAAACCTACTTTTGCCGATGCTTTATTATAATAT
>CEPT01113884.1_pt1 | contig 25869 bp, 41 predicted proteins | sample 356221 | NCBI WGS metagenome assembly CEPT01 (sample SAMEA2620081, study PRJEB7988) | marine metagenome | isolation source: saline water (ENVO:00002010), including | reverse complement strand
CATTGGCGTACCAGAGAATGAGGTTTTCTGCGGGCACTGCCCGGCTTCTTATAGGATAGCCGTTTTCTTTTTAACTCAAAACAGTGGCTTTGTAACCGGCATCAATACGGCTTATAAACATCGGAGAGGTTTCATCAACTACAAATGACGGCCCATTTATCTGACCGATGCTAAAGAATACGCCGCTGTTTGTCTTTGCTGTGTCTTGAACAGTTTCCAGGGTTTGGATAGCTGTGGATAAAAGCGTTTGGTTTCTAGCTGGACCTCTGCCTTTTTCGGTAAACACACGTATAACTAAGGACCCCCTTACATAGTCAAAGTTCGATGTAAGTGCCTGTTCGTTCGTCAGACCAAAAGTTACGTTTACACGGACATACTCAGTTGTGGTATTGGCTGGTGCCGCTGTGATGTTGTCAAAGAAAACAGGCACCGAAGGGGACAAATCATTAAAAGCTGTCAGCAGCGGTTGCTCGACCGTGGCTCGAATTTTTTGGTAGTCCATTAGCCGAACCCTTTAGCTTTAAATTTACCGAAGCCTCTTGAGGCCCCGCTAGCTAAATCTTTTTTCAAAAAGCCGCCATTTACGTAGGTTAAATACCAGTCCAATGGTGCGGTACTTAAATTGCCTTTCCCCGGCCCGAGTTCACCACGCTTACCTCCTACTGGTCTAATACCGGGTTTAGCGGGTTTTAATGGCGAAGATTTGGGGTAACCCTCAGGATCAAACGGCTCTAAGTCTTGTGCTTGATCCGCATAACCCATTCCATTAGTAATACTGTAAGTACCTACTTTCTTAAAACGCTGTTTTGGGACATTGCGAAGATCGTATTTATAGATTCGACCTGTAGATCTCGCACCCCCAGGAGAGTCACCAGGAGGCAAGGCGTACCAAGCACTTGAATATGCCCCTGTCCAGGCCGGTCCTTTTTCAGCTAGGGAGTTCATTATGTCCACGCAGGCTTCCCGGGCAGCATCAATACTGGCTTTACGGATGTCGTTGAGCATGAATTTTATGAATTTACGCGCCATTATTGGGGCCTCGCAATGACGGTGTGGAGGACTGGTTCTGCGCCGCGTTTGGTGTTGATGTCGATCAACTTGGCTTCGCGGGTTTCGCCTGCCTGTGTGTAGCGGATGCGGTCGGCTTGCTCTGGGTAGTAATCGCCAAGCTCTGCCGCACCAAAAATTACTTTGAGGTCGGTGGTTTGGTAAAGACCCTCGTACTCGCTGGGGTTGACGTTTGTAATGACGGCTTTGACCGTCACCGTGGTTTCTGAATTTGTGACCGCTCCAGTGGTTGGGTTGTATACGGAGGGCAACCCGGCTTTGACGTAAGTGATGTCTTGGCCCCAGTCGGCCAGGATGTCAGCTGGGATTGAGCCGAATACGTCGTCGATTAAAGCCATGTCAACCTCGCTCTAAACGCACCGCATAATTTGCGGCACCGGCCAAGGTGTATGGACCGATATAGGTAGCGACCCAGGGAAACACGTCCAGGATGGTGTTGATCATGCCTGGGTTTTGGGAGTCAGTGTTGTACTTGACTTCGAGGTCGCCTAGTTTGACTTCCTCGTAGGTGCCGTCAGTTCCTTTGCTGCCGGTTAGAGCGTTGGGGTTGTTGGCGAGCGCACGAGCCAGTTCGAAAGTGCCGACTTTTACTTCGTCTGGAATAAAGGTGCATTTAAGTTCCACTCCATCGACTTTGTACTCTTTGCGGGGCCACTTGAGAGCTTGCGTGGTAGTGCAGCGTTCCCCGTAAAATTCAAAATCGTCAATAAAACGAGTTGCTGAAATAATCGCACGGTTCTTTTGATCGTCTGTTTTATTTACCCACGTAGAGTCGTCTGGTGTTGTTTCAAAGTATGCGTTTGCGTCAGCCAGCGTTACATAGCTGTTGGCTGATGCTCCTTGGAGAGTGGCGTCGATTGTTGCGGCCACGGCTTAATACCACCTTTGTTTGAGTTTAGCTCTGGTACGCCGTGCTGGTTTAGGTAGCGCACAGGCGTGGTAAACCGTTCCACCGTTTAGTTCGATTTGTGCTTGGTTATCGCTTACTTCGCTGGCTGGGATGTCGATAAATCTTTTTGTATTATCCTTGAGAATGAACAATCGCACCAGGTCCATGCCGCTTCGGAAAAGTGAGTCTCTTGGTACTAGCGTAAAGAAAGCTGAGACTCCGAAGGCTGAAAAGCCGCGTAAGTTTGCTGATGTCGTTAAGGAGATTCATAAGCTTCGTAATCAAGGTAAAACCGTGCCTGAAATTGCGATCCAGCTCAAAGTCAGTTACACGATCGCTAATCAGGTGGTGTTGCGGTCTTACAAAATGACTGCTCGTGGTGAGGAAGTGTTCCAGCGGCAGGAAGAAATGCGCCTGGGGCTTATTTGAGGCAATAAAAAAGCCCCCTTGCGGGGGCTCGTCGTCCAATACCAAGCTGAGCTTATCAGGAATAAGCGGTGCTGTCGAAGGGAGTGTTGACCAGGAGGCGCACGATGGGCACCATCTTGGTGGTTGCGAACACCAGACCCCAGCTGCTGGTGTTAGCCAGGTTGCCGGAAGTTGCGGCGTTGGTGGGGTTGTCGCCAGCGGCGGCCCACTTGGTGCCGGTGATGTGGAAGCCGTAGTGGTAATCCACAGCCAGCACGTCCTGCATGGACAGGATGTTGCGGTCGGCGGCGAGGCGCAGATCCTGTTGGATGCCCTCGGAAACGACGCCGGACTTGAACATGTAGACGGGGTACTTAACCGCGTGGGTTGCGGTACCGCCGGCCAGGTAGGTCAGTTGGTCGTCAATCACGACGCGCAGACCTGCGAAGGTTGCGACTTCGGGTTGAGTGACACCAACACCGCCGCCGCCCCAGGTCACTGCGCCGGATGCGGCCAGTGCTGAGGTGCTGAAGGTCAGCATTCCGATCTGTTGCAGGTAATAAGCAACAGCGGAGTGCATTGCGATGGTGTCGACCTCTTCGCCACGCTCGCCCAGCAGGTTCTTGGCTTCAAGAACGTTGCCAACGGAGATGTAGTTGGCTTCGGCGGGGGTTGCACCAGCGACGGAAGCGTCGTACTGGTTGGCTCCGAGGACGCCAGCAGCAGTGATGCCGCCGAACAGACCCAGCAGTTGGGCCTTCAGGGTGGCAGTTTTCAGCTTGTTGATTGCTGCGGTCAGCTGGTTGCGGACGTGGCTGAGGGGGTCAGCGCCGGAACCCAGCTTGCTGAGGTCATCAGCGGCATAGCTGAAGCCACGGTGCAGCAGAGTCATAATCTGCTCGTCGGCTGAGGTGCCCTGAGGAGTCAGGTAACCTGCGCCGCCGGTGCCCCAGGTGGCGTTGCTGAGGATTTGCTCCTCAGTCGGGTTGATGGGATCGTGGAACGGCACGCGAACGCGGGTACCGCCAGCACGGGCATCCAGAGCGGCGTTGCGCTGGATGATGCCGCTTTGAATCCACTTGGATTGCTCGAAAATGCCTTCAGAGGTGTACTGAAGGAATTCGGGGCGCGTAACGAGGTCCGACAGGAATGTTCCGCCGGAATAGTTTTCAGAGATGGCAGCCATGACGGGCTCCTAAAAAAGGGTTTACGGCAGGCGTCCCACTAGGACTTATTTCCCGGCTTCAGCTTTAAGAATTCGAGCTTTGTCTGGATCCTTCGCGAGAAGCATCATTTGCTCGGTGATGTTAAAGCTGTCTTTCAACCACGGGTTGGATTGGCCGGGAAGGGAGGTGGCGCGGGCACTGCCCGTAACACCCATTCCGGCAGTGTTACTAGCTGCAAAATGATGCTCGTAACCACTGCCAGGATTTTTCAGGTTGGCGACGTATTCCGCCACCGGGGTCTCAACACCGCCGACAACAGCCACAGGCTGTCCTTCTTTGGTGCGGAGATTATCCTCTACCAGACGATACAGCTGATCAGGGGCAAGCGCACCAGCCGATGACAACTGGGAGAGCATATTTGAACGCAGTTGTTCTTTCGAATACCCCTGCTTAATTTGCTCGACTTCGGCTTCTTTTTCGGCCAAAGTTTGCTTTAGGGACGAGATTGTGGTTTGTGCGTCGTCCCAGAGCGTTTTGTACTCGCCAGATTCGGCTAGGCGCGCTTCCTCGGCTTTTTTCTTTTCGGTTTCGATGCTGCTCAACTGCTGCTGCAGTTTTTCGCGGTTTTCCTTGTCTTTGCGGCGCTCGTTAATCAGCTCGGCGTTTTTTGCTTTCAGCGCGTCGAGTTGGCTTTGCAGGTCGTTGGTGTCAGCCACAGGCTGGGCAGCTGCATTCTCCACAGGAGAAGTGGCTTGCTGTTCTTCAGACACAGGAAAAATTTAGTTAGACAATACTATTCTACAGGGTTCTGATTAACTACAACAGGCGGTGCTGGTGCGGCAATCTTCGCGGCTTCCTCTTCAATCTTTGTGTTATCAGGCAGAATCTCGCCACGACGAAGGATTTCGAGCAGCATTTCGTCGCTAATCTTGCCGTTGGTATTCAGTTCGGATAGGACAGCGACGTCTTGGCCGATGAGGCGGTAGTAGTCGAAGTCGCGGTCAATGCGGATTTTGGGTGCCTCGATGCCGACGTACTTAGCGGCCAAGCTGTAAGCCTGGTTCAGTGCGCTTTCCAGCTCTTGGCTGATGATTGACAACACTGAGTTGCTTTGTGCTTGGTCAATACGCTTTGCCTCGGCTGACTCTGCTACAAACTTTTGGCCGAACAGCTTGGTGACGCCAAGCGTCGACATTTGACTTTCCAGTGATTGCAGCTCAGACATTTGTGCGTCGAAGCTGGTGGCGTCGGCTTGCACGTAATACGCCTTGTTGCCAGGCGTCATCGCGATGGCGTAATTAACGCCCATCGTTGCTGCACCAAGTGAGTCGTCCCAGCCCTCTAGCACAAGAGTGGGCATTGCGGCGATGTGGAGGGCGTGGATTAGGTCGGCTTGGCGTTGGTAGTGCGTGATGTTGAGGTTGGCAATGTCGAGCAGGGGTGGTTGAGAGCGCAACATGCCCCGGCGGTTGCTGTAAATGGGCACCACTGGAATTTCGTCCAGGCTGAAGCCCCCGGTTTGGGAAAATTCGACGATGTCTTCGCCCAGCGTGTACAAGTCATAGCGACCGGGGTAAATGACCCGCATTTGCTCGACTTGCTCTTCACCAAAATCGTTTAGGGGGCGAGTGGCGTACTCGTGGATGCGGATTTGGGTGAGGGGGCTGCCGGGCATCGTGTAATCAGCCTGCCGCCATCCCCAAATTTGTGCTGCGTCAACATGCACGAAATAGGGGCGACGGCCCATTGCACGCTCTTCAGCCAGATTGCGTGCGCCGGTTGCGGAGGGGTAGTCGACAAGAACTGCGCTGTGACCATAGGTAAGGCTGCTAACCAGGGCACGACGCGCATACTCGTTGATGTTGGAGCCGAGGCCATCGATGTTTTCGCTTAGTTCGAGCCAGTAGTCGTCGCCTTCGATGTGGATCGGTTTGCGCAGGATTGCTCCGGCGGCAGTTTCGATTAGGCGGCTGGTGTAGGGGGAGAGGACGCTGCGGTCGACGCGGGTCTCGTATGCTTGATCGTCTTCCCTTGGTTCCTGCGGTAGGTAAGTCTCGCTTAAATCGCGGATGTAGTTGGTGCCTCGGGTGACGGCGGCCATTACTTGCCAGTCTTCCATCATTGCGATGACTTCTAAGTCACGCACGAAGGGCGACTCGCTGACCGAAGCGCCTGTAGGAGGGATGTTTGCGCTGTAAACCACGGTCAGTTGCCTACTTTATTGTTATTTTGACAGATGCTCACCACTTAACACGATTGGCCCAATAGGCGGCGGACATCTTGCCTTTGGCGATGTTTTTTGCGTGGCGTGCTTTAAATGACTTGTTGCGGGCCGTACCAGACGGACTTCCTTTGACGCCTTGTTGGCCGAAGCGGATAAGTTTTACTTTGTCGCCTTCTTTTGCAAGGACGGCGTGTGATTTTTTGGGGTGATTGGGGGTGCGTTTGGGCTTGTTGTAGCCAGAAAAGGTTTCGCGGCCGCGCTTAATCGTCATCGTCGTCGACCTCAATCATGACTTCTATGCCTGAACCTAGCCGAACCATCAAACCGGCAAAGTCGACTGGGTCTTGGGGCGTCATGAAGGCGAAGGTAGCTTCGGTCATGCGCGATTCGGCGTCTACCTCCATGTGGGTGCAGAAGCCGGGAATGATGCGAGTACCCATTAACCGTTGAAAGTTACTGCGATGTGCGGGGTGATGCTGGGCGTTCCAGACGAAATAGAGTCCAGGCGGACGCGGATGGTGGAGGTACTTTTTCCGGTGTAGTAGTAGACGTACTCACCGTCGCTGTTGATGGTTTTGCTGGTGTCGATTTCGTACCAGCTGGTGCCGCCATTGAAGCTGGCTTCGAAGGCCAAGGTGAAGTTGGCGCCGCCGGAAGCTTCGATTGCAAACGTGAACTCGGAGGCGTGCGCGTGGATGCGCATCTCGTCGTTGACGGTGGTCATCGTTCCACCGGTGTACTCAACGACGTTGGTGTACCGCTTGGTGTCGGTGACGTTGACGATTGCCACTATTTCTTACCTTTGGGCTTGCGCTTTTTGGCGGTTTTTGCGGCGGCTTTGAAGTTGGCGGCGGTTGGTGCGCCTTTCGCTCCAGGCTTGCGCATCTTTTCGCCAGATCCTGCAGCAATGCGTTTGCGCTTTGCTTGAATGTTTGCGTATAGGCCGCGTTTTTTAGGCATGGATCTGGCAACGCTTAGTCCTATCTTACTTATTCTTTTTGCCCTTTCCTTTGGGCTTTTTCTTACCGCCGTGGCCATAGTGTCCGGGCATTAGAAGTCCCCTAATTAAGAAAGGTTTGCAATAAACCTAGCGCTACTTTGATTTTTTCTTTTTGCCGCCTTTGAGTGAGCGCAGATAGCCTTCACAGCGGGCTTTTGCGGCGTTTTTGCTGCTGGATTTGGGCTTTTTCTTCTTTTCAGCCATGGGAAGTGGGCGCCTACCAAACACGATAGTTAGTGGATCCCATGGTTTCGGGTTTAGCCAAGTTGAATACTTGTAGGCATAGATAGCCCAAAGCGTCGAAGGCATGGTCAACACCGAGGTTTTTGTTGGGTAGTCCCGTTCCAGGGGCGTAGGTGAGGGTGCGGAGGGCTTTGATTAGTTCTTTGCAGCGGGGGTGGATGAACATGCGGCGCGTTCCAGTTGCATCCAGGAGTGCTGTGTTGACGCAGGTGATTTTGTCGCGGATTTTCCAGGGGGCGCGGGGGGTGGAGACGGTGAAGCCGGATTTGCGGAGGATGCTGTGGTCGGTGGTGCCGACGCCTTGGGTTTTGCGGGCTCCGCCGGTGGGGTCTGGGCAGCTGATGATGCGACGATCCACGCCGTAGCGGTTTTGCACTTCTTCGCAGAAGTCCCAGGTGGTTGCGCCGCCGGTCATGATGATTTCGTCGAAAATCCAGAGCACGTCGCCTTTTTTGACGGCGCAGATGCCGGTCATTGGGTCGACGTTGAAGTCGACTCCGAGCAGTAGGGGCAAGACGGGGAGGTCTTTGACGTCTTTGCTGATGTTGTCGTCGGCGAAGCTGATGGCGACGAGGCCGCTTAAGTTCTCGAAGGACGCTTCGAATTCCTGGCGGAACGTGCGCGTATCAAGCTGAGCGCGGGCTGCGGCGACTTCCTCGGGTGGGACGTTGCCGCCTTGGATGGTTGTGTAGCACCAGCGCTGCCAGTCGCCGGTTTTGTCTTCTGGGACATAACACCACATGTCGTAGAACCAGCTTGCCGTACCATCCGGCGTGCTGATGAACAGTGCCCAGCCTTGTTTGTCGGCGAGGGCGGGGCGGATGACTTCGAACCAGACAGCGGATTCCATGAAAGCCGCCTCGTCGAGTACTACACCAGAGAGGCTGCGGCCGCGAAGGGCCATGGCGTTTTCGGTGCCTTTGAGTTCGATGGTTGCGCCGTTGACGAGTTCGATTTTGAGGTCGGTTTCGTTTTTGCTACGTACCAGGACAGGTGGGATTATCTTTTTTAGGACCTTCCAGGCGATGTCTTTCGCCATTCGGTAGGTGGGTGCGCAGTAAAAGAAGGTTTCGCCGGGGGAGTTGGCGGCCTTTTGTAGTAGTTCTATGCAGGCTAGGTAGGACTTGCCGAAGCGGCGGCCGGCGACGAGGACGCGGAAGCGTTTTTGGCTGGCGAATACTTCGTATTGGGCTGGTTTTAGTGCGACATCAATCGTTTTCGACATCTTCGGTTTGGGTTACGTCGATTGGGGGTAGGGCGGTGGCGTCCGAACCAGTCATTTGGGTGGGTGGTTCGACGCGGACGCGGATTTCGGGCAGGGATTCGGTGGCGGTTGGTTCGTCGCAGCCCACTTGACGTGCCAGGGAGTCGAGGATGCTGGCGGCGGTTTGTAGTTGGCCGCGTTTGATGGCGGCGTTGAGGACTTTTTGGCGCATTGAGAAGATGCGGCTGGCGTATTTTTCACGTTCCAGCTCAAAGTCTTGGTTGTTGAGGTTTGCGACCTCACGCCAGTCGCGCCAGGCGGTTTCTTCGCTGATTTGTTCTTTTTGGGCGTGGTCGAGGACTAGCTGTTTGGCGGGGAGTCCTTCGAGTTGGCGCATGTAGAGGCGCTTAATTCGCTGCTCTCGTTTGTAGTGAAAGCGCGTAATTTTTGGCGCGTGCTTGTTTTCCTTGGGTTCTTCGGAATGTCCCACAGGGACATCTTTGTTTTCCACGAGATTCACAGAATCTTACGTCAAGAGTAACAACGTTCCAGCCAACTTAACTAGTGCTCGTATTTTTTGCCATAGCGGGTGTAGCACACCAAAAACTTGACCCCTGCCCCCTAGTACAGTAGAGTATCTTTGTGATGTTCATGGAGGTTCCCTGTGTGTTGCCCAGTGCGCTGAGCAGCTGAACCCTACCCCCTGGCGTTGTTGCGAGCCGTTCGCAATAGGCCTGGCCCTTAACGCGGCGGGCCTATTGACAGCAGTTCGCAATAAAGAGCACAGCAGCCGGCCAACCGTTGCGCCGCAGTGGCCGCCGGCCCATGGGAGACGAGCGTGGCAGCCGGGCTGTCGGCAGAGAGGCAAAGCGCAGCGGATCTTACCGGCCGTAAACGGTGAGAACACACTGGTCTGCAGTAGCACCTGCGGTGATGCATCGGCGAAGTTTGCTCTCATCCTCAGCAGCAAAGACGAGAGCATATGTAGCGCAACAGAGCAAGAAAGCAGCAAGGGAGCCGCCAACGCGCCAAGCATCGAAAACGCTGGAATCGACAGAACGAAGGGACATGATGTTGTGGGGGTTGTGCGGATGGGTGCCGCTTGCTGTCAATTGTAGCAAAAAAGAAGCCGAGACAGCGAGCGCCCCGGCTTTCTTAAGGTTTACGGCCAAGACTTCGCCTTGGGATTGAAGCGGCTGTCCAAGTCATCCCGAAGCGTTAAACCTGACGCACCAGGTCGCCCGGTCTCACGCCAGCGCTTCCAAGTGAACAGCGCTAGCGCCTCAGCATCAGCGAAGCCTAGGGTCTCGACAGACTCCCACCATTGCGCTTCACATTTCCAGCGGTCGAAAGCATTCAGCCCGCCATCACCAAAGGGAGCAACGGACCACGAATAAACCCGCAATACCACGTGGAAACCGTCATCCGTGGGATCCCGCAGAATCTCCATCTCACCAGCTAAGCCTATGTGATCGTGGACGGCCCACGGATGCAGGTATAGGCTGGTCGTCGCGCCCTCTGGGACGCCGCAACGGTTCACATAATGCAGCTGCAGAAAATCCGTTTTCTGTGCTTCAGTCGGAAACAGCGTCAGGGTTTCAGTGGTGCTCATTGTGCGACCTCACCAACGAACCACACCAGCGCTTCCTTCTGTGCATCATCCAACCAAAGGAAGTCAGCAGCGGAAGCCCAACTAAACCAAAGCCGCAGACTGTCGGCGTCGACGTGACCATGGCGGCCAAAATCTCCGGTGATCCAGCAAGACGGACCACCAACAGTCAGCCACACTTTGAAACTGTCAGGCTGACCGTCGAAGTCGCTACCAGCGGACCAGGTAGCTGAATAGTCCACACCTAGGCAAGCGCTGCGGCAAGCGTCCCAGGCAGCGTCGCGGATATGGTCGGCGGTCAGGTCGTCAGTGTCAAAGTTGAAGCCGGCGTCTTCGCAGATCTCGACGGCATCAGCAGACAAGGGGAAGAGCTTCTTGTCATCGTCCCAGAGCCTGGCGAAACGGTCCAGCTCATAGATGGCCTCAATGGTGGCAAGCTTTGCGCGTGCGTTCTCTTGGCCGGTGTTTTGTGTTGTGGTTGCCATAGGTAGCGGCGAACTCGACTCATACAGTAGAACACACAATTCGGCAGCCTGTCAACCGATCCACCTAAGAAAATCTGAGAATTCTCAAAATGTCTCAGGGGGTCTTGCGACAGGTCTCACCTATATGTAATGTGCTGCAGTACATGTCTCAACCTCTCACCCATGGAGAAGACAGAAGCACTGGAGTTCATCCGCGCCAGGCTCGACGACGGTTGCATCCGTTCTGAGGTCATCGCTGAGCTAACGGAAGCTGGCGTTAGCCGTGCCACTGCCTATAGATGGTTCAACATGCTGGCCAAGCCAGAAGCCGAACCAACGCACTCAGACCTTGTCTTGAATGCGCTCAAAGATCAGCTGTATCAGGCACAAGCGGTGGACGATCCAGAGCAGATTCTTAAAGTCGCCAATGCTTACGCCGCTGCCCTCGCAAAATTCAAACGCGTCTAGAGGCTGAGACTCACGAGACCCAACACTAAACACACGAACCACTCAAAACCATGCACCTTGATCTCAAAGCCCAAGACTATCCTCTCTTAATTGACGCAATCCACTGGGAGCTGGACCTGCTTGAGGAATTAGATGCAGACGCATCTCCTCGATACAAACGGTTAGTTGAAATCCAAGAGCATATACAAGCTTTTGTTGATGACGTTCCAGGGAAGCAGAAAAGGGTTGGATCGTTTATACCCAGGCTGCGGCTCTCCAAACTGAAGCCGCCGTCCCGAGAGTTCCCCTACTACTTCTCAGAAAACGGCGTGACTGTTTGGCTAAACCAAAAGCAGTATTGGGATTTAAGGAAGGCTTTCTTAGGGCAGGCTAAAGAAGGCGATCCAGTTGCCTTAAAACGTCTTCAAGGTTTTGGGCCACTACCAAAAAAATAAAGTTAAGCGGCTAAGCCGTCAAAGTAGGACTCAACACTAAACACACGAACCACTCAAAACAATGAAAGCTAATCACCTTTCTGTTTCCTGTAGCAGGGAAATGGATTTCAGGATGATTCAGCACCTTGCTGAGTTAAGTGGTCAGTCAGTTTCAGCCATGGCCGGTAACTGCCTGTCTGAGTACCTGCAAGAAAACTATTTAAGGCTGGCGGAATTCTATGAGGAAGCACGTTCCAGGCTGGATGCTCAGGCAGCCAAGCCGTCAAAGTAAACCTCACAACGTTCCAGGAATCGAGATTCAGCGCCTCGCAGTTCAAGCTCGCTTAATTCGCGCAGCTGCGGGGCTCCGGTGCGACGTGCCACCACCACATACGCTCCAGCCGCTTTTATGCCGGTGAGACTCTTGAGACCCAAACTGTATGCGCCTAATTGGTCGATGTAGTTGGTGAGCATCTCTTCGCTTCTTTCGCGTTGACTGGTTTTCCAGTCGATAAGCATTGGCCCCTTGCCTTGAATGTCGAGTAAGGCGTCACACGTTCCAGCAAAACCAGCTGAATGGTGAATGGAAAATTCGACGGCATGAATGGCGGTTACGTGTTTGCCGATCCAGCCGCGTAGGCCGCGTGCGTAGCCTGCTGCGCTCCAGGGGACTCTAGGAGCGCCTTGAATGGCTCTTTCGATACCCCATGAGGTGATGGAGCCGGGGCAACGTTCCAGGCCGTCTTTAGAGGTTTTCCAGACGTTGCGTTTGTTGGCGGCTTTGCGGGCTAATTGGGCTCCGGTTTTGAGGATGTATTCCGCGTGGTTGTGGGCAAGGGTGCCTCGTGTAGCAGCGGTTTCCCGATCTTGTTCGCTACCTGGACGAGCCAGCCAACGTTCCAGGGCTTGTTTTTGATGATCCGGTGCCGTAGCGCCCAGTATGTGGGTGACGCTATGAAACACGCCGCCAGCGTTGTCCCGATAAACGCGCCAGTTGAAATCGGTTCCGGAGTCATCACGCACCAGGGAACTTTTGCGTAACTTACTCAGCCTGGCTTGTGCTTCATTAGCCATGTTTGCGTTAGCTGATTAACTTTTGGTGGGACTAGATGGTGTGAGCTTACCCAGCCAAATTCATCGCCAACATCTATACGAACCATCCCGTCATCTGTATTAGTGATTACGGGTTCAGGGATTTTGTGTTCGGCCATACGTTCCATGGTTTTTATACAGCTCATATAAGCCGCAGAAGCGTCCGTGGAAAGGGTGTTCTGGCATATATCGGAGGTCTGCTTGGTAAAGACGTTCCAGGTAGTCCACTCGTGCCTGTTGTTCCTTTACGTCTTCCGCTCCGTAGGCCATGCAAATACTATTTCCCAGTTGAATATACCTTGTTAAAGCCTTTTTGCCAACTGCCGCTCTGCGTTCTCAAGGAGTTGGCGAAGCCGGCGTTCCATTTCCTTTGGTGATTTTCTTGGGTTAGTACAAAACAAAATGCTGCCTTCACGTTCCAGGGAGGAGGCTTCTTTCAAAAGAGTTTTGAACTCACCTCTCTGCTCTAGTAAAAGCAGCTGCTCCCAACGCTGAATAGTCAGTACAGGAACAGGCTTTAAGCCGATGTCTTCCGTTCCATCCGCTCTGGTGTACCTCTTCAGGTACCCATTTGCATATATCTGGTCGTAGAGGCAGTTGTCTCCTGTTTCATGCAGTTTTATGCCCCTCGCCTTTTCTTCTGTAGTTGGGAAAAGCCATAGATGATCGGTTTTGACAGGCTTGCCGCGTTCAGGTTGTCCTTTCGCCTCCCACACAGAGGGTTGCTGGCCTGAGGTTTTGTAGACGTCCCAGGGATATATGCGTGGTTTGCTTATGCAAGCCCGTTCTCGGCTTTTTATGACTGTGGTCACGTGACCGAAGACAACGACTGGTTTGTTGATGAGTGGTTTAAGTTCAGTTCTCATAAGGAAAAGCCGCCGGTGCTCGAATACCGACGGCCCATGCACCCCAACCTTTTCTAGGTTAGTACAAATTAACGGGTGTAGCAAACACCTCTGTAACAAAGATTGGCGGTCTTTGCGATTGCGTTTTGAGCAGTTTGAAGTGCTTGCTTCTTTTGCTGCTGCTTTTGAATGAGGCTGAGGACGTTCATGGGTTTGGTAGCAACGGTTACTAAAAGGCTATATATCTTGCCACGGAGGTGGTGTTCGTCCCAGCACAACAAAACCCCTAGCCGAAGCCAGGGGTTCTGAAGCTTGCTAACAGGCGTGGTCTGTCAACAGATGCTGCACATAATGACCAGTCGAGCACGGCTAGTCAGTCCAACCGGTGATGAAGCGGATGGTATGTGATCATTAGTGGACCTCCAGGTTTCCCCTTTGGCGCTAATGGCAATGGCGTTACAAGGGCACGGAGTCCGCCGCAACGAAATTGCTCAAAAATAATAGCACATCAGTCAGCCTTGAATGGGTGGCCGCCGGTGAGAAGGCGGCTGATGTCAAAGCCGTTGCTGACCGCTTCGTTCCAGGCAGCATCTACTGCGGCTTGGCTGTCCTTCTTGCGGGGGACAGGGCGCAGGCCGTACATGTCGGGAGAGACGGTGGCGGCCTTCGTCATGATGAAGTCCCACTCGGTCATGTCGCTGTACTCCTCGACTTGTGAAATCTCGTCGAGTTCCTTCTGCAGACCCTTCTGCGTCAGGCTCAGCACCTGCACACGTTTGATGTCGAAGTTGTAGATCGGCATTGCGATGGCAAACTTCTGCGGCTCTTCCGTTCCATCGTCTTTGAGGCGGCGGCGGTAGTTAGCGCCCATCTCCTGCTCGATCTCGTCGGCAGATGCTTCTGCGGCAAAGCGGAACGGCTTGCCTTTGCCAGTTTCGTCTTCGCCCCAGACCTCGAAGTAGCAGAGGGGTTCGTTCGCCAGAATTGCAAAACGCACTTGGCCGTCAGCTTTGACCTTGCTGGGGCTCAGGTAGTCGTTACGGCTGCCACCGCCGCCTTTGAAGGCGTCACTGTGTTCTTTGGGGATGAAGCTCATGGTTTAGATGCTGCGGGCTATGCCCAGTGCCTATCAATCCTAGTACTTTTGCGGGGTTTGACAACCTTCGTAGAATAAAAAAACCCCCAGTGCCCGTCCCGGCAGCTGGGGATTTGGATAGTCCCGCTTGGGACTCGTTTTGTAGTTCTTTGAGACTGTAACAGATGTCGAAGCTTCCTGCCTTCGTTCGTTCACTTCCTGCTGCCTGGGCTACATGCCCCATCTATGGCAAAGGCGTCAAGCTTCCCTCCGGTAAAGAGGCTTGCGGTAAATCTCCTCTCGGTAAGACGCACCACGAAGATTGGTCTCCTGCTGAGACTGCGCTGCACATTGAGCGCAACCCTGACCAGTTCAAAGCTGTTGGTGTCTTCACCGGACCACGCAGCAATGGCTTGGTCATTCTTGACATTGACGCCAACCTGGCTCAGCTGAAAAAGAAGTGGGGCAAAGACCTTGCTGCTGCACCGGTTATTGAGTCAACCAAGATAAATGCAGCCAAGTACCTCTTTTACGTTCCACGGGAGTACTGGGGTGAGGTTGATGGTCTGAGCCTTAGCGCCAGCAATGAAGGCTGGGAGGTGCTGTGGGGCCGTCAGGGGCTTGTAGGCGGCGCTTACAAGGATCAGGGTGTCTATACGCAGGAAGGCGACTTCGAGGCGATTCCAGAGGCTCCTGAGTGGCTTCTGGCATATATGAAGGAGTCTTTTCGTGGCAAGCAAAAGACTGGCGAAGGCAAAAAGGATCCGCGTTATGGGATGCGCTCCACCGAGGAGCTTTGCCTGATCGTTAAAAACTGCCTGACGGTTGTGCAGCCGCAGGGACGTGGCAGTGAAGACCAGTGGTGGCGCATTGGCGCAATGATTCACTCTGAGTTGCCTGGTGATGAGGGGCTCGACTTGTGGCGTGAGTGGTCGCAGCGTGACGATGAGTACGCCGACGACTGGCAAAACAACGATCCATGCGCTGATCGCTGGGAGTCCGGTTTTAAGTCAGGTGGTGGCTTGGGTTTGGGCAGCTTGATCACGCTGGCTGATCACTACGACCCAGATAGAAACCGCTTCGTGAATGACCCTGCTGCAAAGCAGGTGATTGAAGAAATCAACCAGATGGCGGTTTCGTTCCGTCAGGCTGTTCTTCCGTTTGAGCAGGTCATTGAGAAGGCCAAGAAATATCTGGAGCTGGATAACCCTGCTGAGATGAATTACAACCTCAATAACTTGGCGCTCCAGGCCGGTTATCGAGACCAGATCTCGCTGGAGAAACTGATTGTTGATCAGATTCAGTTTGAGGGTGCAAAGGGATTAATGGGGGCGCAGGATTTGATGGATAGCGATCAGGAACGCAACTACCTGATTCCTGATGTGTTGCCGCACCCCTCTGTGGTGCTGATCTATGGCGCTGGCGGTGATGGCAAGTCCATGTCGGCTTGGACTATTGCGAAACACATTGCGACTGGTGCTCCCTTCATCGTCAGGGGTAAGCCCGTTCCAGTTGAAAAAGGTCCGGTGCTGCTGCTGAATGGTGATCAGCCGCTGGTGCAGCTCAAAGAGCAGCTTCAGGAGGTTGATTACCCGGCAGACAGCGAGACATTCATTCAGACCGATTGGCAGCTTCAGCGGTATGCGCAGTTCGTGAAGCTGATGCACGACATCAAGCCGAAGCTGGTGGTCATTGACTCGCTGATCGGCTGTAGCGGTGGTCGTGCCTTTGACGAAAACAAGAGCGACTTCGCCACGCCGCTGTACTGGCTGACTCGCAACAACGGCGTGCTGTTCCCGGCCACCACGATCCTCATCGTTCACCACGCCAACAAGCAGGGCGGCTTCAGGGGCACCTCAGCCATTCGTGACGCTGTAGATGAAACGTGGTCGCTGAAAAAGCCTGACAACGCTATTGGCAGCCTTCCGGCCCATTGCAGGCTCATCACTATTGAAAAAAGCCGCTCTGGGCGCTCAGGCACTCAACTGGTTATGCGGATGGAAGATGACCTGAGCTTCTCCATCAGTGATTACACGCCTGAGGTTGACTCGGGCAACAACGCTCCAAGCAGCATCACCGACCGGGTGCTTCAGCGGTTGCGTGTAATCCATCCTCGAACCGCTACTCGTAGCGATCTCAACGCTGACCCTGTTATTGGCGGCAACGTCGCCGCTATTCGCAAATCGCTCCAACGCTTAGAGAAGCGGAATTTGATTGAGGTGGTTGGTTCCGTTCCAACCGGTGATGGGAAGAACACTTCTGATGTCTATAAAGCAGTTCTCGCGTGCGGGGCCCTGCGAGAGAGTGTCCCACCTTCGGAAAACCCTGTTGCTGGAACGGATTTAGGATGGGACACCTCGGTTAAAAACGAGGAAGTGTCCCACCTTGCTGGAGCGCAGGACGCCCCTGGAGCGGACGAACCAGATCAAGATGGGACACCTTCTCAAAAAACAGGTGAGTGTCCCACCTTAAAATCCAGTGCTGAAGCGGGAAGTGCCAAGATGGGACAGCCTGAGCAATATCCCCGCGCGAGGGAGGACGAACGGACCAAGGATGAGTTGAATGGGTCTCGTGATCAGGCTTGGAACATGTGGGGTTGACACAAGTTCTGGGTTGTACTACAAAAAGAGGGTCCTAACGGGCCCTTTTACCTCATTAAAAAATGACTCGACTTACTTTTCACTCTGGCGAGTACCAAGTTCCCGATGAATGGAACGACCCTGAATGGATTATGAAGTTCAGCAACTTTCCTGATCCTAAGTTTTTTCATTTGAGAAATGAATATGATTGGGAAAACAAAAACGATAAAGGACTCCTTTATGGGTACATAAAGCATTTGGCAGGGACTGAATACGCTAGAGACATTTACCAGCCTTTCAATCTTCCTGAAAAACCAAAAAGAGAGTACAGCGGCAGCCCTCACGCATATTTTTTGTTTGCTAAAGGGACGGCAACACTGTTAAATAAGCCAAGTTTGATTAGAAAACCTTACTTCAAATGCTTGTCTGGGAGCGACATTATCAACTTTGTAAATAAAGTACCCATTAAAGATCTGTTTCCTAACAGCTGGGACTGCCACCGCATTTTTTCTAGGTTAGACGCGAGTAAAAATATCATTCCTATGAAATACTCTGCTTTATACGCTAGAACTTTTAATGCAACATCTGGCGTACTTAATGACGATGTAATAAGCACTAAAGATAGAGAACCCGCTTTAACCCAATGCAAAATTTGTAAAGGCATATATGAGCTGACTGGTTCGGCTACCTACACTATGGAGCAAAACGCTTTTTCTTATAAATACGCTAAGAGAACACTTGAGAGGCAAAAAGCAGAACGTGCCAAGTTAGAAAACCTGTAATATGTCTACTATTACTTTCTGTACTACTTAAACCCAGTCTATGTCCTACGACATCACAATTCCTGACAAAGTCCTCAATGCTGCTGATCGACTCACACTGAAAGACTTATTGGACTCACCCGCATTCAACATTTATTTGGTGAGTGCCATCGGCAACAGCCTTCAGACGTACCACAAGTTCATGGAAGTTATTGATGAGCGTGACGAGTTTTTGATGTTCCGCCTGGATCAAATTTTCAAGGGCATCCCATACGAAACACGCAGGGCTTGCTTCGATGAGGTGGGGCGTCTGTACCGCGAGAAGCGTGATGAGCGCCAAAACCAACTGCGCTAGCGCCCTTCTTGCGCCTCACTAGGTAGCCAACCTTTTTTCACCATTTGATTGATGGTGTCTTGTTGGTGGAGGTAGAGCTGCATCAGTTTCACTGACATCTGCTGCAGCTCGCCTATATCTGTGCAACCCTCGATCTTGTTGCGGAAGCGCTGGAGCGCAAAGCTTCGGTGCATCTCCATCGTCCCACCTCAATAACTACTACATTTTGTCCCGCTTCTTAAATACCGGCCACACTGGTAAAAGGCCGAGGCGTCCAATGGAGCTTACGACCATCACTTACTACACAGTTTCTGAGGTCGAAGGCTTCCTTGCTGTGGTTCGATATACCGCCTACAACCCGGACGGATTGCCGGAAGCTATCTGCGAAGATTTTTATGCAGACGATCCAGACGAGTTTTGCAGGCTTGAGGAAGACGTTGAAAAAGCGCTCAACGGCGGCATCGATACCTCCATAATGAGTTCTTACGAATCAGACACTTTCCCTGTCATCAACACCTTTCTCACGTTCTGACGTGCTACATTTGACGAGTCCCTGCCAGACTAGGCAATGACCGACACCTTGATTGAGCTTCAAAGCTACGAGCTTGTCGAAGGCCCCTGCGGTTACTTCGCTCGTTTCGTCGCCACCATCGCTGACGTCATCCAAACGTCACCTGCAACACGCTACGACCCACCGGAGTTCGGCAGTGCTACTTGCTGTGGCTCGACGCCCATCGGTGATGACGAGCCGCTACCTAAAACTGAACAGCAGTTTGTTGACCTTGCACGCGAGGTTGACGACTGGCAACCCATTGAGGACCTCTACTAATGAACGACACCAGCTACATGGGCCGCAAAAAGCGGTATGACCAGTTTCCGTTTCAGGTGCAAGCTTGGCGTGAAGGCTGTTGGAACGTTGTGAGCTGCCACAAGACAGCTGTTACTGCTCAAAAAGGTCTCGCACAAATCCGCAAGTGCCAGCCTGGCTCACCTCACCTCTACCGCCAAGTTCACTGCACAAGCGACGACTACATCTGGGTCGATCCAGCCAGCAAACAAGCGCTTAAAGCATCATGATTATCTCCACCTACAAAGACGAATGCCCCTTCTACGCTCCAACGCGCTGGTCGCGTGAGGTGTCTGGTACGCCTGAGTTCATTCACACCATTCGTGAAGCTATGGAAGAAAGCGTCGATTACGTCGGTGTTTTCGATAATGCGGGTGTTTGCAAAGGTATTTGGTGCCGTGAAGCTGATGTGGACTTTGGGGAAGGTGAGTGCTACGACGTTATGTATGTCGTCAATCAGTACTACGTCCTAGAACGACCCAATAGCAGTTTCAGCTTTGGTCATGCCCTTAAACGACTCGCCATCGAATGACCTAGTCAATTCACCGGCTCACTACACGCAAGGCCGGTTTGAAGCGATTGATGTTATCGAAGATGTCATTCGCCACGCACCAGACCCGATTAGCGGTATGTTGCTTGGGAACACGTTGAAGTACTTGCTTCGCGTGTGGTTTAAAGCTTGTCCGCACCAGGACGCCAAAAAAGCTCGTTGGTATCTCGACCGCCTGATCCAGCATTTGGAATCAGAACAAGCGGCTGAGCTGTACAAGCGCCTCGAAGACAATCCACCGCCTTTCGATGACCCGCTGCAATGACCACGCCTCTTTTTGACAATTCGCTCGAAGACCTCTCAACTGAGAAAAAAATCTTCGTTGCACGTACCAACGCCAATTGGTACCTCGATGACTCCGGCTGGTACGCACCAGATGGGACTCATGAGTCTGACTGGCAAGGCGTATTTCCTGAAGAGCACCTTTTTTAAATGACCTACACAACCTATTTCGGCGTCGAGCATCTCGACAAAATTTCTACTGCCACTGTGATTGCGCTGGATACGGAGACGTGCCAGCTGCAGCCAGAAATTGGCAAGCTCCGGTTGCTGCAGCTTGGCGCTGAGTCGACTAAGTCAATCGTTGTGATTGATATGTTCGACTGCGACGAGGAAGCGAACCACAAGCTTGATCTCTTTTTTGAAAACGGTGATCGCCACTGGTTCGCGCACAATGCTGTGTTCGACTTGGCGTGGTTGCAGGAAAACGGTTTCAAGCCGCATGGCCGGTTCTACTGCACCATGCTCGCCAGCAAACTGCTCAACAACGGCATCCCAAACCTGAAGCATGGCCTAGCTCATCTAGCCAAGCGTTATCTCGACAAAGACATTTCGAAAGAACAGCAGGCGTCTGATTGGGGCGCACCAGTCCTGTCGAAAGAGCAGCTTGAATATGCTGCTAAAGATGTCGAGACTTTGCTTGAGTTAGACGCAATTCTTCCTGGGAAGATTGCTGCGGCAGGTTTAGACCCTGCTTACTCACTCGAATGCAAGGCTCTTCCGGCAATGGCGCACATGTGGCGCACCGGGTTGCCGTGGAATCGTTCCAGCCTTGAACAACTTCGTAAGGATTATGAGCATGACATTGCTGCGCTTTCTAAGGACTTTCTCTACGAGCTTGACGAAGCCCTTCCGGCGGAACACAAGTTGCCAAGAGAAACAGATGCTCGATTGGCTTATCTCAAAGAGAAACTCACAGAAATGGGTAATGATGACGTACTTAGAGACAAGTGGTTCAAAGAAATTGATGATATTGAAACTTCCCCGGCGGTATTTAACTTACGACCCAAGGATGAAGGCAGCATTAGGCTGGGAACCAAAAAGTACAAAGGGTTTAATATCAGTTCACCAAAACAGCTTTTGGAGAAATTCACGGCGTTACTCGGTGAGCAGCCCATCGACGCAAAAACCGGCAAACCGAGTGCGAGCAGAACTGCTCTTCAGGCTTACGCAGCTGACCACCACGTTGTCCAGACCTACTTGGCTTGGAAGAAAGCTGAAAAGCGCCGCCAAATGGTGGACTCAATCTTTGAAAAACTTGATCCCGATGGTTTTGTTCGTGCCAGCTATTTGCAGCTCGGAGCCGAAAGTGGGCGAATGTCCTGCATCAAACCCAACAACCAGCAAATCCCCAGAGACGAAGCGTTCCGTCAGTGTGTTGAAGCTCCTGATGGTTGGCTTCTTGTGGATGCTGATTTTGGTCAAATGGAACTTCGACTGGCTGCTGCAGTCGCGGAAGATGAACGCATGATCAAAGCGTTCCAGGACGGTGAAGACCTGCACACCGTCACTGCGGAAGCTATTGGTTGCAGCCGTCAAATTGCAAAGTCAGCAAATTTTGGCCTGCTGTATGGCAGTGGTGCGAAGGGTTTGCGGAACTACGCGGCTGGTGTTGGCGTCACCATGCCGGTTGAAGAGGCAGCTGAAATCCGTAAGCAGTGGCTCGATACGTACCAGGGCATTGCGGAATGGCAGCGGGAAAATGGTCGCCTTGCGGAAGAAACTGAGGGCAATCAGTGGGCGCAGATCCGTATTCCGAAGTCGAACATGCGGCGGTTTTTGCCGGGTGACATGAATCGGCTGACGGTAAGGTGCAACACGCCGATCCAAGGCGCTGGTGCGGCCATCCTTAAATGCGCTCTTGGCAATTTGTGGACTGAGCTGGTGAAGGTTGGTGAGGTCGAGGCCAAGATTGCCGCCTGTATTCATGACGAAATTTTGTTGCTCGTCAAGGAAGACAAGGCTGAGGGGTGGGCTGCGAAGCTAAAACGAATAATGGAGGACGCGGAAGCAATGTGGCTTGGCGATATTCCGCCGCTTGCTGAGCCGTCTATCGGTAAACGTTGGTCGGAGATTCACTGACATGGTCAGCATCCATCACACGTCCCAGGGCTGGACTTTGGTGCGTTCAGAAAATCTGGGCTACTACACTTCGCTTGGGGATGTGATGGATGCGGCTTATGCGGCCACTAACGGGACGGGAAATAATGCTGCGATACCTGCAGTACGAAATCAAACGTGCCACGACAGCGGATCTACAGCGTGCGGCTGAGTTTTTAGAAGGCGCAAGACATATACGAGAAGGCTGCACTAAGCAACGGCGTGAGTCTCGTAAGTCTCAGGCGCAGGGGTGGCGGAAACATGTGGATGAATCGATTAGTTGGTAGCACATTGTTAGACTGCGCTGTACTAAAGAGTAAGGTTGATGGCGATTCGGCACGGGAATAAGACGTACCTGCAGATTTTGTTGGATCCCAATCGTGCTCAGCTGTTGATGCAGTTGGCTGAGTCGCAGAAAGTACGTCCCACCGCCTGGATTCGAGACATGGTGTACAAGCAGTTGGAGCTTTGTTTTTCGGCGGATGAGTATGCCGAGGCTTTTGAGGCGGACAAAAAGGTGTGGGACGAGTCGATCCAGCGCAGAGTTGAGGGAAGGGCGAGACTCAAAAAAGAAGTAAAAGAAAGCTGACATCGGTTGCAGACACTGTCTACTGTGATATTTTACATGGGTACTCAAAACGTCCCATGCGGTACGCTCTTTCACTTCAAAACAACACGTTTTTAGCCGCTTGCTACGAAGCGACTGGCAGCGGGATTATGCTCACGACCAATGCTGAAGACGCTTGTTCCTATGTCACGCTTGAAAAAGCGTTGGCTGTGGCTCAGGCAGTTAGTCAAAGCGTTGGTCAAGTACCTGCAGTGATTGAAGTCGGTTATTGATATGGAGAGTTTTAGTGCCTACTTAAGAGATATCGGTAGGTACCCACTGCTTACCAAAGACCAAGAAATTATCTTGGCGCGTCAGGTTCAAGATTGGGTTCATGGTGAAAATCCTTCGCCGCGTGTTGTTAAGCGAGGGGAGCGTGCGTACCAGAAACTGATCAACTGCAATTTGCGCCTGGTGGTGTCGATTGCCAAGCGGTATACAAATAAGTGCAAGCGCAGTGAACTGTCTGACCTTGTGCAGGAAGGCACCATGGGGCTTGCTCATGGCGTTAAAAAGTTCGATCCAGAGCGTGGTTATGCGCTTTCCACTTATGTGTATTGGTGGATTAGGCAAAGCATCACAAGGTATTTGGCTACTTACGACCGTGTTATTCGGCTGCCGTCCCACGCAGTGGAGCTTTTGACTAAGCTGCGCAACTGGACGCCGATGTTCGAGAACACGCATGGCCGTAAGCCGACCATCCAGGAGTGCGCAGAATTTTGCAAGATCAGCGCACCAAGGCTGCAGGAGTACCTCGACAGATCCAATGACGCGATAAGCCTTGACGCTCGTGTGAGTAGCACAGAAGATGACGTGCTGCTAATCGATAGTGTCTCTTCTGATATTGATGTCTTTGATGATGTCTCTTGGGGTATCGACCTCGAAAAAGTGGAGAGCATTCTTTGCAGGCTGCAGCCCAGAGAAAGGTATGTGGTTGAGTGCTCCCTTGGCCTTGGTACGAATCCACCGATGACGTTCCAGGCAATTTCCAAGGAGCTTGGGATTTCGAGGGAACGCACTCGCAATATTTTTCACGGTTCTGTCCGCAAGCTGCGGGTGTACTTTCGCAAGGTTGACTGAGTCTGATGGCAGCACGAGTTAACTATCCCGTACCACCTTGTCCTAAATGTGGTTGGAAGACGAACCGCGTTAAAAACACTTACTACAGCGAAGATGGGCGCATTGTGCGCTACAGAGAATGTGACGATTGCCAATGGCGTTGGTGGACTTGTCAGTACCCGGAATTAAGTATCGACATGGGTAAATTCCGTATTCAAATTCCTACTTGGCGTGACCCGCATAGAAGCCGTAAGCAAGTCAAGATTATTCCAGTTAAGAAATAGACTTAGTCCCTAATGTCTGGGAATGGATGACTCAACGTTCCAGGTAGAACGGTTGCCTGATGGGTGGTATCGAGTTTGCTCTCCCAGTGGTGCGGTGTGTATTGATAGTTTTTGTGAATTGCGTGCCTACTCCATCGGGAGAACGCTGTACTACTGTTCGAGCCACTCGGCTATGCGAGCCTCGCGTGCCTCCGTCCAAAACTCTTGACCCAGGTACCACTGCTTCCAGTCGTGGCCTGACTTGTGACTATTACAGGAGAAACAGCAGCCAACCAGATTCTTCTGTTCGGTTAGGCCGCCTTTCCATTTTGGAATGACGTGGTCGAGGGTGGCGTTTTTGCCGAGTGGTTCGGCGCAGTAAGCGCAGCAGTAGTTCCACTCTTGAAGGATTCTGTCTCGGAAGCGTATCTTCGCCTGCTTCCTTGGTACTAACTCAGTTCCGTCAATTTGATGATCCATGCAGTAGCCCTTTTAAGGTCTGCAAGATCAACGTCCCAGCTGTTATAAGTGTAACTAGCTTTACTATTCCTTTATAACTTTGCAGGCTCTCTTGTAAAGAGTAAGGCGGTCTTCGATGCCGTTATATCCGCCGTTTAGCACACGAGTTACTTGATATACGTCAGTTCCTTCACAGACTGCAGCCCAGTTGTTCTCTTCGATCCAGCAAACTGCGGATAGAAACGGGTACTGCTTTGCGACGTAGTCTGCGCCTTCTTCCATTACTTTGTCGTCGGCCATGCCGTTACGTTCCAGCCAGTTGCTGAAGCGTTGGTAGTTGTAGCGGCCGGTTAGTTGGATGCAACCACCGCCGAAAAAGATTTTGCCGTCGCCTGGTCCGTTGCCCAGGTCGCTGCGGTTGTCGTACATGCGGGTGAAGTAGTCGTCGTCGCCGAGTTCCTTCATCCAGCGGTAACGGCCGGTTTCGTGTGCTGTCTGAGAAATAAGGTGTCGGCGTTGTTGCACACTCGTCATGCCGGTGCTGTAGATGAGCTTGTTGAGGTCGCCCATAAACTTGTCGTCAAAATGATGAGGCTTCCAGCCTGAAATTTCTGCGACCTGTTCAGCACTGACGAGCCACCTGCCTTCTTTGGGTGCTACAGCAGTTGACCAAGTTTTGTACCACTCTTGGTCGCGGTCAAAGCAGTCGGGGCATAGCTGCAGAATCTTCTGCTCGAGTTCAAGCAAGCCGGCTGTTTGGTGCCCAAGCTTCTTGTAGTACCTGAACAGGTCAAGAAGTCGGATCTGTCTCGTGCTCATCTAACCAGTGGTAGTGAATGCTTAGCGGCGGACCCAAACCAGTCGTATCCGTACCAGGGTGGTGCGTGACGATGGTGCGTGGTTTGTCTCCAGGTTGCGCGGCGTGCCAAGCATCAATCTCGGCGTCGATACGGGGCTTCAGCGCTGCGTGGAACTTGAAAGCCTGAGCGTGCTTTTTTAGGTGGTCGGTCCAGTGTTTATCACCAAACCGAACCAGCCAAACACCGTCTTCGGGTATGCCGCTTACTTTTTTGGGAACACGCGGGTCAGGATTTCCAGCACAATCTGAATGATGCTGTTGCTGCGAAGAGGCGACAACGCGATGATTTCAGATGCAGCGGCAAGGCCGATTGCGATCATTGCGGTGGTGACGGGATCCATTGACGACAGAACGGATTACAAGCAGTCTAATGCTACTTAGCGCCGCGATTCAAGCACTTTTAGGCGTGCGTTATGATCCACCATCATTTCTAAGACCATTTTGCGGTCGGTTTTCATTTCCTCGCGCATTTGACTTAGCTGCTTATTGATGTTTTCGGCTACTGTACTAAGCCTGACAATACTCTCTTTTGCTTTTGTATTATTTTCTATGTTGGCGAGCCAAGCCGTACCACCTAGTCCGAGACTGGTTGCCGCTAGTGCTGCTGCGATTTCAATTCTCACAGCGGCAGCTCAGCCAACTCTCATAAGCAGTTTACAGAAGCGGATCTTTTTTGCCCTCAAGGATTGCCACCGCACGTTTATAGAAGAAAGTGTCGGTACGGCCCTGTTGTTCCATAAGCTCTTTAATCTTTTTCCAGTTTTCGTATGTATGGCGGTCCATTACTTCCCTTGTCCCCGGTACATCTTTTTATTGTGTCGGGGGCGGGAGGTGTTGCCTTGACCTTGCCGAGTCTTTTTAGGTTTACCGGACTTGAATTCAGTGCGAGCAAGTCCGGTGCGTGATTTAACGGCCATTAGTTAGGAAGGCTCAGTGGGCCAAACAACGTTCCAGGGGAAACCGCTTTGTTCTGGTACAGCGCGAAGCTGCTGGCGGTAAGTTGC